>Ga0307373_10007311_pt1 | contig 17282 bp, 10 predicted proteins | sample OX2MG_FD_202534 | JGI IMG/M metagenome (GOLD analysis project Ga0307373, IMG submission 202534) | Soil microbial communities from Risofladan, Vaasa, Finland - OX-2 | ecosystem: Environmental > Terrestrial > Soil > Coastal area > Acid sulfate soil | place: Finland: Risofladan, Vaasa | collected... | reverse complement strand
GGATAATGGATCGGCGAGCGTGTAGCTTGCCACTTCAGCCTTGAAGTTCGCGTTCGGATCATCATCGCTCCACGTGTCGCGGTAGGCCGAAAGCTCAAGGTTCACTATCGCTCCCTCTCATAGAGAATCCCCCACGCCGTGGCCGGCGCGAGGGATTCTGGAGCTGGAATTCACTTTAACGTTTGGGACCGGATGTTCAGATCGAGCGCGGGTTCTCCGATCGCCTCGCGTCAGGGTCAACATTTCGGGCAGTCTCATTTGCGTTCGTCTGGGCCGACGTCTCCACCTGCGGTGGCGGTGGTGGCGGCGGAATACCAACCCCCGCCGGCGCCACGGTTCCTGACGCTCCTGCATTCGCATCTGCGCCGGCCGCCGGCGCCACTTCCACGTACTCTCTGTCAACGTCGACAGGCACATAGATTCGCTCACGCCGCACGACCTTGCGGATTCGCAAGTCACCAGCCACCTCGCCCATCACCTGGCTTGACGCCGGGCCAGTATCCACTGCTTCTATAGGCCGCCGATCGACCTGCGCTGACCGATCGACTTCGGCAGAACGCGCCGCCGCCGCGCTGTTCCGCGCATTAGCCGCTGCTCGCTCGGCGCCTGCTTCGGCGGCCGCCGCTCCAGCGGCCGGCGCTGTCCCGGTCACTACGGGCGCTGTGCCATAGTAATTGAATATCCGCTGCTGATCATCATCGGTGAGAAGATCACCTTTGCTTAGAGCCGGCGCATGCTTGACCAATTCCTCGTCATAGGGGAGCCGGATCATCCGAGCCCCGTCGTCGATGGCCGCTTTTTCGGCGGGCAGCACAAAGGTATGCGAGACGAGCCAGCCCGCCTGCGCTCCAAGAAACATGGGGGCGCCGGTTTCCTTATCGATCCAGACATTGTTGACTGATCCAATCTTGTGCCCCTTCGCGTCCACTACATCATAATCAAAAAGCCGGTCTGCCGGCCTCGTCGCTTCCATTGGGATCCTCCCCGCTTCCATAGTAAAACTGATGCCGGGCCATTCAACAGCATGGCCGCTAGCTTGCGCTCTTAGCGCCAGTGATAGGCTACCCATGTTCGAGAGAGGTAAACCGCGCGGCCGGGTGGCACGCGGCGGATTATAAAGCGGCAGCCATTGGCGCACGGCAAAAAGAGAGCCGGCGTCTTTGGAAAGAAGAGAGCCTTTCTAAGAACTCACAGCCACAAGGCGAGAGACATCTGAGTGAATGCGCACGAGATTGGCGTAGGCGCCGTCTTTCGCCGCGAGCTCGTCATGCGATCCAACCTCGACCTGCCTGCCGCGGTCAAGCACGACGAGTCGATCGCAGTTTCGAAGCGTCGACAATCGATGCGCAATCGCGAAAGTGGTTCGCCCCTCCGAGAGGCGTGCCAGGGCGCTCTGAATCTTCCGTTCAGTCTGGAGGTCCACCGCCGACGTAGGCTCGTCAAGGATCAAGATGCGTGGATTGTGAAGGATCGCCCGGGCGATCGAAAGACGCTGCCGTTCGCCCCCGGAAAGCCTCTGGCCTCGCTCGCCCACCTGCGTATCGTACCCATCCGGAAGCCGCACGATGAACTCATGCGCATTGGCTGCCATCGACGCGGCCACGATCTCCTCACGACTGGCGTCCGGCCGGCTGAAGGAGATATTGCTCGCAATCGTCCCGGAGAAGAGAAATGGATCCTGTTCAACGTAACCAATATGCGCGCGCAGGTCGCCGAGTGGGATCTGGCGGATATCTACTCCGTCCAGGAGTATCTGGCCTTCGGTAACCGTATAAAAGCGACCCAGCAGCTTAACGAGCGTCGATTTGCCCGCCCCGCTGTGTCCAACGAGACCAATGCTTTCTCCCGGGCGCACGCGCAGGTTGATATCTCTCAGTACGGGATGATGAGGCTCATAGCCGAACGTAACGTGCCGCAGCTCCACTTCACCCCGCGGATCGGCCATGGCTACTGCGTTTTCCGGCTCATACGTTTCGGGAGCGCTATCGACCAGGTCAAAAACGCGCTCGATCGCCGTGAGCGTGCGCGGAAGCGTGTCGGCCAACCGGCTCATTTGACGAATGGGCGTATAGAACATCGCCATATAGCTGATGAATGCAATCAAAACCCCGAGCGTTGTTTCGCCCCGCTCCACCAGATTGCCGCCGACGAACCAGACGAGGAGAGCCCCCGCTCCAATGAGAAACTGGAGGAATGGCATGTAGACATTCCAGAGCCCGTGCGTCTCAACGTCGGCCAGGTACACTTCCCGGCTGTGATTCTTAAGCATTTTGGTTTGCAGCCGCTCCTGGGCAAATGCCTTTACAACCCGGATGCCGGAGAGGGAATCACCAATCGTGCCGTAAAGGCTGTTCCATTTGTCCCAGAGCCGGCCCCAGCGCCATTCCAGCTTCCGCCGGATCAGCGTCGCCGTCCCCAGAATGAACGGGAATGGAATCAGCACCAGGAGAGCGAGACGCCAATTCATGAAGAAGAGCATCCCGCCCACGCCGAGAACAAGCAGCACGTTCTCCACAATCTGATCGCTCTGCTCCACCCAGAAATCAAAGACGGCGTCCGAGTCTTTAATGACACGGGACGTGATGACCCCGATTTGATGCCGCTCGAAGAAGGCGAGTGGGAGCCGCTGCAGCGCGCTCAGCACATTATTGCGACCATCAAAGGCCAGCCGATTGGCCAGAAACACTCGCAGCCGGCCGGCCCACATGCCAAGCCCCATGGAAACGACCTGGATTCCCGCGAGCGCGGCCACAATCTCACCGAGAATATTGAACCGGCGTTTACCGAAGACCTGGTCGATCAGGATCTTGGTGAGATAGGGCGGCGCCAGGCTCATCGCTGTGGAAACGAGGGAGATGAGGCTGATGATCGTGAGCGCCAGGGCATACGGTCGAGTGCTACGGAGCAGCCGCCAGAGCACCCGGCTGCCCCGAAAGCAGCGAGGGCAGATATTCGCGCCGGCCAGAAGCGGTTGGCCGCATTTGGCGCAGAGTCCAAGCTCCCGCGCATCGACGTCACTCCGACGTATCGGCTCACCCCGAAGCACGGCGTTGAGCATTCCGGACGCCTTGCCAAAATACCGCGTCTCACCGGTCGCGAAGCGCATGAATCGCTCAGAAGCGCCGCCGGCGAGTTCCAGGACCAGGTGTCCGGAGCCGCTTCCGATACGGATGCGAGCCTCGCGCGCTTCCCCCAGTGGAATCCGGGCAGCCACCGTGCCGATCAGACCGCTCGCCGCCACGTGATAGATAGCTCGGTCGGTCACGACCAGCCATTGCTCGGAGTATTGCCCTTCCTCGGAAATTTCCGACTGGCAGGCGAACAAGAATCGTTCCGACGTAAAATCCAGCGCGCCTTCCACTACCGGGGGCGGCGTATCCATAACCAGCATATATTGGCTAATTCCTGACGAAGCTATGAGTTGCAGCGATCCGACGCCCGATAACGCGAGCGTGAATCTGATCTCTTGAAGGTCCTTTTACCCCGGATTGACGCGCTGCTCACCGAGGAGCCGCTCACGCAGCCGTTTCAGGCCATGAAGGACGAGAAGGGCGCCGGCGCGGATGCTTAGAACCATGGCAAGACCAATCGCCCATACCACCGGCCGCCGGTCGCGCTCGTGCTTACAAAAATACTTCCACATACTGCGATGGTGCTCGATGATCATTGCCGGAATGCGCTGATCGGTGCTCCTGGCGTGAATATGGATAACAGACGCAGCCGGCTGATAGAAGACGCCCCAGCCCCGGTCGTGCGCTCGCCTGCACCAGTCCATATCTTCGCAATACATGAAAAATCGCTCGTCGAGCAGCCCGATCTCCTCCAGCGCCGGTCGCGAGACCATCAATACGGATCCCGATAGCCATCCGGCTCGCATGACCCGATCGTGGCTCTGACCGCCCATAAGGTATTCTCTCGTGTAGGGATTGTTGGGGAAGAGAGCGCTGAGAAACCTATTGCGAAAAACAAGCGCGCCTGGCGTGGGAAACGACCGACATGAGGGGTAGACGCTGCCCCGTTTCGTAAGGATCTTGGGTCCTACGAAGGCCGTATTCGGAGTCTCGTCAAAAAAACGCGAGAGTATCTCCAGCGAGCCCGGTAGAGGTAAGGTATCCGCGTTCAGGATAAGGTGGCGCCGACCCACACCGGCGCGCATCGCCCGGTTATGCGCGGCGCCAAATCCCGCATTATGGTCGTTTCTAATGATGGTTACGTCGGAATATCCCTCCTGGACTATGGCGACGGTGGCATCTTGCGAGTCATTATCAACGACCGTGACGTGGTGAGTGAGCGAGCCCGCGGCCGGCGTTATCGCACCCAGGCAAGCCCCAATGTCGGCATGGCTGTTCCAGGTCACGATGCTGATGGTCAGATCAAGGTCAAGATGAGGGAGCGGTACATCCCGCGTCTCGTCAACCATCGTGATTGGCCGTCAATTCACCCGAACCATTACAGAGAGAGTATCGCAATCTCACGATCTCAGAAGCTCCTCGAGCCGCTTGATATCGGCGCGTGAAGTGAGATCGAGAACCCCCTCGGCGCACCGGAGTAAGCGCACCGGAGTCCCGGTGTCAATGAGCGCCTGGACAGCCGCCGGAAGCTCGTACTCTCCGCGGGAGCTGAGTGGGATCGATTCGCAGCAGTCATAAATCGCCGGTGTGAAGCGCCAGAGATTCATGGTGACCCAGAGTCGCCCGTCCCGGCGATACTCCTCGGGCCGCTCAGGCTTTTCCACGACACATTCTAAAAGGTCGGGGGCATCCCGGCGGGCCGCTAAGATTCCCAGCGCTGAGACTCGGGCCTCGTCGAAGTTGCTGCCCCGGATGAGCGCGTCCTGCTCGAACCCGACGGCGCAACTCGTACCCGATTCAGGCTCAACCGCGACATGCAGGGCATTCACAGGATACAGATCATCGCTATTGAGTATCAGGAAATCGCGGTCGCCGGTCACGGGCCGCGCGAAGAGCAGGGCGTGCGCAGTGCCGAGCGGTTCCGGCTGAACAACGTATTGCGCGCTCAGGCCCGGGAATCGCTCCGATAAACCCGAGACATAGCGGATGAGCGGATCGGCGTCGGGCGCCACAATCAAACAGACGCGGTGGATTCCCGCCTCCATCAAACGCTCCACAATATAATCCATAAACGCCCGACCGTGGATCGGCACGAGCGCCTTGAAGCCCTGCCTAACAACAGCCTCAACCGCGGGGTCAAGCTGCACCGAAGGATCCGGCTGCCGCAGCCGCTTGCCCCGTCCCGCCGCTAGAATCACGGCATGTTCTACGTTTGACATACCCATGCTGCGCTTACTCATTCCCCTCCCCATCGTGCTCCACTGGTATCGTGAAGTAGAATGTGCTCCCGGTTCCCGGTTGACTTTCGACCCAGATTCGTCCTCCGTGCGCCTCAACAACCATCTTACAGAAGGTCAGGCCCAGGCCGGTCGACATCGGGCCGCCGTGGCCGCCCACCTGGCCAAACTTTTCGAAGATTTGCTCGAACGCTTCGCGGGGAATCCCTTCGCCGGTATCCTGCACACGGAAGCTAATGCAGCCTGAATCACTCGAACTTATCTCCAATCGAATTGAGCCATCCGGCGGCGTGTGTCGGATGGCGTTGCCCAGCAGGTTGATGAGCGTCCGTCGCAGCTTTTCTTCATCTCCCTGGAAACTAATAGGGTTATCGGGAATTTCGATAGTCAGGCTAAGCTTTTTGTCCTCAACGAGCGACGCAACTTGACGCGCCGCCCGCTCTGCCAGGTCGCGGCCATCGATTTGCTCCCGATCCAACTCTACGGCGCCCGATTCCAGGCGAGCAACTTCCAGCAAATCGTTGATCATACCGAGCAGAGTTTCGGCGCCCTCGGTTGCAATCGTGAGGACCTCCCGCTCATCTTCGGGGAGATCAGACATCACTCGGAGTGTTTGCAGGCCGGTGAGCACCGAGGTAAGAGGTGTACGCAAATCGTGGATGAGCATGTGGGTGAGATCATCTCGCAAGGTCTCGGCCTGACGGCGCGCGGTAATCTCGTTCGCCAGGTCCAGATTCATCTTTACGAGTTCACTGGTCCTCAGCAAAATGCGGTGTTCCAGATCTTCGTTGAGCGCACGGATTTCCTGTTCGGCCCGCTGCCGGCGAGCGACCTCGTCACTGAGTTCGTTCGTCTTTCGCCACATCTCCACAAAGGCTGCTACCTTTGCCTTGAGAACTTCGGGTAAGAACGGTTTGGTGAGGTAGTCGACAGCGCCCACAGCGTAACCACGAGCCAGATCGGTCTCGCTTCGATCCAGGCCCGTTAGAAAAACGATGGGTGTGTGCCTGGAACGAGCAAGCGAGCGAATCAATGACGCCGTTTCATAACCATCCATCTCCGGCATCCGGACGTCAAGGAGAATGACTGCAAAATCTATCGCGAGCACCTGCCGGAGCGCGTCCTGGCCGGATCCAGCCGGGATCAGGTGATAACCTTCGTCGCGAAGCACAGCATCCAGCGTAAGCAGGTTTTCCGGACGATCGTCCACCATCAGGACGTTGGCGCGAGCAGCGTGCTCCATTGGGTGCCCTGCCTTATGTTCAATGCCCAGAGGGCCATTTCATGCATTCTTAAGCCAGGGAGCGTCCTGGTCCGGAGTCTCGTAGAGCTCAGGCGCCAGCGGCTCGGGTGTAAAGCCAAGCACGTCCTCACAGAAGTCCGACCACCATTCGCGCTGCTCGGTCTCGGCGGCGCCTTCGAGACCCCGCTGCCGGCGAATCGCCATTACCCGGGCGAAAGCTTCGCTGCCGATCCGTTCCGCCTCTTCTCGCGACCCGAGCTCCTCGACCAGCCAGTGCCCAATGTGAACGTGCAGCACTTCATCCGCCCAATCATAATCCATATAGAGCGTTGCGAGTGGATCCCCCGACTCCCGGGCCGTCCGCCATTCATACGCCTTCCCGGTGCTCTTCGGCATCAGCCCCTGCTCAATCCAATAAAGCGCGGCGTGCGCCTCACGCGCCGTCGCCAGCCGGTTGAGGCCCAACGAGAAGCCGATATTGAGTGGGACCCGGGTAAAGTCTACGCCCCGGTTCACCAGCCAAGCCTCGCCCATCATGCTGTGCCGCGCCTCATCCCAGACCTGCCGGGTCATCTCAGCGGTGTATCCCCACGGCAGCGGTTTGCCGGCTTTGAGCGCCTCATCCCTGGCACGCCAGATAATCGCAGCCATCATCTCCGGAACGTCCATCTCTAACAGCCGTTTGCACACGAGCGCCAGCATGCGTTCCCTGGCAGGCCGGTCCTCCTGGGCATAAACCCAGTGCGGCGGAAAGTTGTAGTTGAAGCTCTCAAACCGGCTGTCACGGCGCGGCGTAAAGTCCGGCGCAAGCGGCGAAACAGCTCGCGGCGTAGGAAGAATGGATGATCCCACGCCCCGCGCCCCGCGCCCCCCATCCTCTTCCTCCGTCCTCCGCCCCTCGTCCCCTTTCATCCGTACTTCGTCCTCGGTCCTTCGTCCTCCGTCCTCCGTCCTCCGTCCTCCGTCCAATCCTGTGATTCCACCCGCCGCCTCGAGATAGGCCCGAAGATGCGCTTCCCATTTGCGTGCGACCTCGCGTGCGGCGTCGTCAATCATGAGCGCTTCGAGAGCTGTGCGGCCCCAGGCGATCATCTCTTCCTCTTCCTGGATGATAAATCGAAGAAAGCGGGAGGTTGGTTGATCGACGAGCGGATTAGTTCTTTCGCGGTGCGTACGATAGGCGTCGAGCAGCGCCGGCTTTATCACCGCGTAGAGCGCAGCAAGTAGCTCCACCGTTCCCTCCGACCGGAGCGCCTCCTGAAGAAATGCGTCCAGCGCCGCATCCGGAGGCACGTGAAAATTGTGGGGAGGATGGCGCAGCTCCGCGACCCGATCCTGGAGCCACTTCGCATGCTCGGCGTCCAGCCAGCAATGCAGGCTGAGCCCGTCCTTCACTTCCCATTCAGGAGTCGCCGTGAGACGCGTCAGGGCCAGGTCCGTAAGCCGGCACTCCACCCAGTTGTACCGCTTCAAGAGAGCGACGTTCTCATCAACACCGAGTCCCGGACGCGCCGCCTCTTCGTAGGCGCATACACCGGCAAGCTCCGGAACGCCAATCCGGCGGTGAGTGGATGATCGAGGCTCACTCACGGGCTTCGTTTTTCCGTTAGGTGTCTCTAAAACCATCAGGCGCCTCCTCCAATTCAGCGGTCATTCACCATCGGCTTACACGATCGATTATGGACTGCCAGCGCAAAACATGCACGCGACCAGGCGATGCGTCACTCCCATCATGCCCCATAACCGCCCCGGCGCGCAAGATTCCACGACGGATCGCGACGAAGACCGAACGAGCCGCGCGACCTCCGATGTCCAGGGGCCGTTATCTCGACCCGCGTAGATTCCCAGTGCCGGCTACGTTCGTCGAGGACACGTCCGTGTGAATGCCTGTTCCCCAAATGATTATTTTACCCCAACCCCCGTTCCTCCGCGCCACCCGGTAACCAACGACAGCGCTTATTGCTGGCGACACCGGCGCCGTGGCGATCGATGGCGCCAAATTGGGGGGATTTGCAGAACATCGCCGGCCCACACCACAGTAGACGCAGCGGTGGGCGCCAAACATGAACCCGGCGGGGAACCGGCTGATGAACCGGCCAAGGCTCGGCGCATAACACCGTGCGCCGCAGAGGCTTAAGCCGGTCTCACTGTCGGTGTAAACGCCCCACCGGCCCTGCCACGCCATCGGGGTGTTGGTAACGCCGTAGTAAACGCTGCCCCACGCGGTGTAAGACGCCCCGCCGACAACGCTTCCACCGTCATCCACCAGATTGCGGGTGCTGCCCGTCGCGTCGAAGAAGTAATACCGGCTCTGGGGTGTCCCGGTCATGTTCACCCGGTCAGAAATCAGCCCCTGCGGTCCCCACGCATACGCCGTCTGAATCTGCCCGGCGCTGTTCAGTTCCGCGATCAGCAGATCGCCATCATACAGGTAATAAGTCGTGGTTCCATTGGCGGTTTTGCTGACCCTCCGGCCGGTGAAGTCGTAGTGAAGCTGACGGCCCCATCGCTGCTCATCTGACCAAGCGGGTCATAACTGAGCATGCTGCCATTCAGCGAGGTAAGGTTCCCCGAGGCGTCATAACCCAGCCCGGTCGCCGTGGGCAGCCCGCCCAGTCCCGAGCTTGCGCTCGTGACCCGGTCGTCGCTGTTATAATCCCGTTCGCTCCCATCGTACCGAGCATGGGCGGGAGCGGAGAGAGCGAAGAGAACAATCAAAACAAGAAGCGGAGCGGTGAGACTGCGGCGAGTGAAACGAAGAACTGCGGATCCCGCGAGACCATAGGAATGCGGGAATGTGGGGACGAACATGGGATGTCATCCCCTTGAATCGAGCCGGGGAAGTACCGCCAGTTCCAGACGTTATGAAATAGTTCCAACAGTGAACCCGCGAGAAGGGTAACAGACGCTGTGGGACCCTGTCATTTTTTCGGGAACTCGCCGCATAGCAAACGCGCAATAAATCACTTGCCCGGCGCCTGATGGCGCCTCAGCAATAGATCGAGCGTTCCATTGAGAGCCAGGAATTTGCTTCGGCCGTGGCGCGGGTGGCGGAGCGGTGCGACCGGTTGGAAATCGCGGCCGAAGAATCATCATGCTGCTGTCGTGTTCGGACCGCCGCTGCAGGCGCCCCGTGCCAGCGTCACGCGCCGCGACCAAACATTCTTCAAACAATCAACTTCCACCAACTCCCGAAAGCGGGCGCCTCCCGCTCTAGGATTAGGGAGGCCTCTACAACCGAATTCGATATTAACAGCCCTTCCGAAGACCGGGTGGCGCAGGACTGCAGCGCAGGCGTCACCGCCTGCGCCGCGGATACCGGCCGTTATCGTAACTCGAAGGCAGGGTGGCAAGCGGCGCAGAACGGGAGCCAGGGCACAGTCCCCCCGTTATCGGGGGTCAGGGGGCAAGCGCGGGGCCATCGCAGCGCCAGCCAAACAGTCCCCCCGTTATCGGGGGTCAGGGGGCGAGCGCGGGGCCCGCCGGCGGTCAGAACGAAAAAACCGTCTCAAACCGTCTCATTCTCGCCTGCGCGAGCACAAAATCCATGTTCGCAGCCGCCCGATTAGTCTCAAATTGCGTGATTACGACTGCAAATACGGCGTTTACCGCCTCAAAACCATCGCAAACTGTATCAGAAACCGCGGGTTGGTCTCACCAGGCGCCAGTATCTTCCCCCGGCGATCGTCCCAATCCCGAGAAACGAGACGATTCTCAGCCGGCGTGCGGAGCGATCCGGGAGACCTTGCCATCCGGGTGGTATACCTTGACCGAGGGAGTGGCGCCGATTTCCTGGACGGCGAGGTCGAGATTGTTGGGCGACCACGTTGGAATCAACCGGTCGGGCGTTTGGGGCGCTTTCGCGGCCGGCAGGGGCGTTGGATCAGGGGTCTGCGCCACGAGATGCGCTCCCGATCCATCCAACCAGGAGACGTACACCGCGCGGTAGAGCGAGGGCCCATCCTTTTTTTGAATAGGGGGTACCGTCACCGTCGCGACTTCGGCGACGCGTGTGCCGTTTGGGGAGAAAACGACGTACTCCGGTGCTCCCGCCTGCCCGTTAAGGGATGAGGGAACCACCGCTCCCTTCGCCGGAAAGGCGAGTTTCGCCGCGGACCGCGCCGATAGATCGAACCGGTAAAGTGATAGGAAAACATTTTTGCCGTAGCGTTCCCGGCGCGCCCAGATCAGACCCTTGCCTCCGGACGCCAACCCCAGCCCTATCACGTCACTGGTGGTTGAAATCGGATGAATCACCCCCTGCTCTTCCATATACACGTTGGAATCACCCACCAGCGCCACCAGATCGGTATCCGGCGCCCACACCATCGAAGTGTTGTGATCGAGCACCGACGAGACGGGCAGTGACATGTCCATCATTGTTCCTCCGCCCTGCAGATCATAGAGATAGAGATTGGAATGCCCTCCTTTCTGCAGAACTCCGCCCAAACGAAGATGATCCTGGCGCCAGATCAGCGGTGAGAAGACTCCGGGCTGCAGCGTTCGTACCTGCTGCGATTCGGTGTCATACAGCTCGAGACCGGCCGCCGCGGGCGCCGCGGTCGACCCGGGCGCCGCTGCAGACCCGGGCGCCGCGGTCGGGCTGTGAGTTGCCGCAGACCCGGTGGAGGCCGTTGCGGGCGCTTTGGCAGACCCGGAACCTGCTGCGTGCCGGGCTGCGAAGAGGATGTATCGTCCATCGGGGGACCATGCGGGCGAGAACGCGTCACTGGTTCCCGCGAGCAGTTGAAAGTCGCTTCCATCCACCTTCGCGGTAAAGAGTTCGTTTACTTTCGGCGTCGGCTGCCACGAGAAGACCAGCTTTGAACCGTCTGGCGAGAAGGACACCGCGTTTGCGGCTGATGGAAAGAATGGCAAATGGAGTAATGAGAAGAGGATGCAAAATGAAAAGCGACTCAATCGCAACCGACCAACGAACGACGCAAGGCATCCATTCCTCATCCACGATTCTCCCGTTTCTATAGTATGTGACTTCGACTGCGGTTCCCCGGGGCTAACTTTAATGATAGACCCGGCTAAAGCCATCGACGCTTCGAGTTTGTTGCAAGCCAACCGGAATTGTGAACTATGGCGAATGTCCCCGCTGTTGGTCGGCCCGATTATTGGCGGCTCAGGGAGCAGCGAAGGACCTCGGAACTGAACCGGTAGACTTGAGCCGGGATGTATTCTCTCAATACCAACACGACGCGGAGTCAAAACTCGCGAATTTTTTTTTCTGAGAAGAGGACTTTTGTGGATCACTGTGTAATAATGGGGTTAAGAGCACGTTCGGGTGCTACCAGGCTTGCAGTCGGTAGACTGCGAATGGAGGAGCCTACGATGACTCCACCTGACTATTTATGGTGAAGAACAAGGAGAGCGTTGCGGCCGCTCCCCAGGCGCTGCAAGCAGCCCGGGCGGCCCGATGATCGCATCTTAAATGTTCGGGACGCTCATTTATGAAGCGGCTCGACAAAGACGACAGCCAGGTAACTGGCGCCGGTTCCGAACATAGCGGCCGCGCGCTCTTCGATCTAACCTCCCCGAATCATCATCCCCGCGGTATCAGACTCATACTTTATCGAACATCAGCGAGCCTCGCGCCGCTGATGTTTCTTTTTCCCGGCAGGTTCCGGGCACGAAATTCAACTCGGCGGCGGCTTGACCCGCGGAGTATCCACGGCGTCGCATCGTGACAAATCCAGTAGGCGCTGCCAGGATTCCATGCAAAACAAAAAAAAGCGTGAAACATGGTTCTCAGACCCCCTTTTTTAGCAGGAAAAAGACAGCGAACAGCAAATACTGGGAGATAAGACTCGTTTGGCCGCGCGCTACTCCGATTTCTCGCAGGCTACTCCGATTTCTGGCAGACCCGAGCAGGGCTGCCTGCAGTTCATCCAGCTTTAATAACCCCCGGGGGGAAAATCGATGGCAGAGAGTCACCTTAAGGAAATTCCGCAATTCGGGCAGAGCATCTGGTTCGATAACATCCGCAAGGGTCTGATCGCCTCTGGCGAGCTTCAGCGGATGATCGATGAGGATGGGCTGCTCGGCGTCACCTCAAATCCAGCGATATTTGAGAAGGCGATCGACGGCAGCAATGATTATAACGAGATACTGGCGACACTCGTTCATCAGGATAAATCGCTTGATCAGATTTATGAAACGCTCGTCACGGAGGATATCAAGGCCGCCGCCGCGATCATGCGGCAGGTCTACGCCGCCACTGGCGGGCGGGACGGCTTTGTGAGTCTGGAAGTCCCCGCGGACCTGGCGCACCACACCAACAAAACCATCGCGGAAGCTCGGCGGCTCCATGAGCTGCTGAACCTCCCGAACCTGATGGTCAAGATCCCGGCCACCAAAGAGGGAATTCCGGCCATCCGGCAGATGATCGCCGAAGGCAGGAACATCAACGTCACGCTCATTTTTTCGGAGAAGCAGTACGCGGCCGTGATGGAAGCCTACATTTCGGGCCTCGAAGAGCGCGACAAGAAGGGCCTCTCGGTCGCCAACATCAATTCCGTGGCGAGCTTTTTCGTGAGCCGGATTGACTCCGCCATCGACGCGATGCTCGAGAAGAAGATCGCCGAGTCAACCGACGAGGCCGAGAAGAAGAAACTCAGCTCACTGCTTGGCAAAATCGCGATCGCAAACGCAAAATCTGCATACGCCTTCTTCCAGGAGACCTTTGGCGCCGAGCGGTTCCAGAAGCTCAAGGCGAAGGGCGCGAGGGTTCAGCGACCACTCTGGGCCAGCACCAGCACCAAAAACCCGAATTATCGGGATGTAGTTTACGTAGAGGCGCTGATCGGCGCTGACACCGTGGACACCGTTCCACCGGCCACCTTCGCGGCGTTCCGAGACCATGGGATCGCTGCTTCGACGCTCGGCGAAGGACTTGCCGAAGCGAAGCAGCAGCTCAAGGCGTTAGAAGAAGTGGGGATCGATCTCGCCGCGGTTACCGAAAACCTGGAACGAGAGGGCGTCAAGCAGTTTGAGGAGGCGATGGACAAGTTGATCCATTCGCTTGCCGTGAAGCGCGAAGAGGTTCTGGGTGATCTGATGGATCGGCAAACGGCTGTCCTTCCGCCGCGGCTGCAGGAGAAAGTGGACGATCGAATTAAAGCGATGCAGGCCGACTCGTTCGGACGCCGCTATTGGGAAAAGGATCCCACGCTCTGGAAAGCTCACGATGAGCGCCACGCGAGCGTTATCAAGAACCGGCTTGGCTGGCTCGACGTCGCTGAGAAGGTTTTAGAACATTATGGCGCGATCCACTCGTTTGCAAGCGATGCAAAGCGCAGCGGCTTTACGCACGCCGTGCTGCTCGGGATGGGCGGCAGCAGCCTCTGTCCGGAGGCGCTGACGCGTACGTTCGCAAAGAACCGGGGCTTCCTCAAGCTGATCGTCCTCGACAGCACGAATCCCGACGCCGTGGCGGCGGTTGAGCGTCACATTCCAATCGACAGGACACTCTTCATTGTTTCGAGCAAATCCGGCGGCACAATCGAGGCGAACAGCTTCTACCGCTACTTCCGATCAAAGCTGGAAGCAACGAATCGGCCTGTGCCCGGCAGTCATTTTGTCGCCATCACCGACCCGGGAACGTCGCTGGAGCGATTAGCTAAGGACGAGGGATTCCGGCATACCTGGCTCAATCCTCCCGATATCGGTGGACGCTATTCGGCGCTTTCGTATTTCGGCATGGTTCCGGCGGCGCTGATGGGAGTCGACGTTTGTGCTATGTTGGAAAGCGCGATCCGAATGCAGTATAGCTGCTCGCCCACGCTATCAGTGAGCGATAACTATGGTCTCACACTCGGCGCCATATTCGCCGAAGCAGCCGAAGCCGGCCGCGACAAGATTACCCTGGTCACGAGCGGGGCCATTTCCTACTTTGGCACGTGGGCGGAACAGCTCATCGCCGAAAGCACCGGCAAAGAAGGCAAAGGCCTGATCCCGGTCGATGGAGAGCCGCTCGGAGCGCCTTCTGTTTATGGTGATGACCGGATCTTCGTCAATATCCAACTCGCGGGCGACTCCTCGAACGAGAAGGGTATCAAAGCTCTGGAAGCGGCCGGCCACCCCGTCATTCGAATCCTGATGGAAGATCCGATTGATCTCGGCGAGGAGTTCTATCGTTGGGAGATGGCGATCGGCGCCGCCGGCGCGCTCATGGGCATTGACGCCTTCGACGAGCCAAACGTCCAGGAGAGCAAGGATAACACTAAAGCGATGCTGCAGACCTACGAGACGACCGGATCGCTACCGCAGGCCAGCGCGATTGCCGAGCAGGATGGCGTACTGCTCTACGCTCCGGCGAACCAGGCCGGATCCCACCCGGGCGGCAGTGTATCCGGTTATCTAAAGTCATTCCTCGCGCAGGCGAAGGCCGGGGATTACGTTGCGATGATGGCCTATATTCGGCCGGACGACTATCAGTGGGACATCTTGCAGAAGTCCCGAACCGTGGTGCGAGACGCCAAGACGGTCGCTACGACACTGGGTTACGGTCCTCGATTCCTTCATTCCACCGGCCAGCTTCACAAGGGCGGCCCGGCGAAGGGGCTGTTCATCCAGATCACCTCGACGCCGCATCATGACGTGGAGATCCCCGGGCAAAAGTACTCGTTCGGAACGCTCATTGGAGCGCAGGCCGCGGGGGACGAACAATGCCTCAGCGACCACGGTCTCAGGTTCGTGCGGCTGCATTTGAAGAATGGCGACGCCGATCTTCCCAAACTGGCCGACCTGATCGAAGAAGCCGCCGCTGGTTGATGGTTTAAGGGGGCGAGGCCGCAAGTTCTCGCCCCCTTCTTTATTGGAGGACGACATGCCGGGCGAACTCCTCGACGAAGTCGGGTCGTGCAGGACCAGGTCGGATCGGCCTGAGCGATCGGCCCACGATTTTGACGGCTGGGAGTTGACGGCGCTCCAGTCGTTGGCTGCACAGTTTCCTACCACCAACACCGCCCTGGCGGAAATCGCCGCGCTGGAAGCCGTACTTTCGCTGCCCTGCCCCGTGGTCCACGTCATCAGCGATATTCACGGCGACTACAAGAAATTGCGCCACGTCATCAACAACGCGTCCGGCAGCCTTCGGCCGCTCGTTGAGGCCCTCTTTGCCCATCGCCTGGACGAAGGCGAGATGCGAGATTTCCTCGCCATCCTGTACTACCCGCACGAGGCAATCCAACATTTATCGCAGCGATTTACGTCCATCGAAGAACGGCGAAGATGGGTGCTTTGCATCCTGCGCCGGCAGTTCGAGGTCATTCGAAAGCTGGCTGCCAATTATCGTCACGGCCGCGTGGTTCAGACCTTTCCACCGGAGATGTCTGAGCTTTTCGAAGAACTGCTCTATGAGCCGTGCGTGGCCCGGAGCGAGGCGTATATTCAGTCTATCGTCTCGTCGCTCGACGCCGAAGACCGGGACTTCGCGGCGGTGAGGGACGCGTCACACGTCATCCGCAATCTTTCCGTTTCCGAGATCTTCGTCGCGGGTGACATGGGCGACCGGGGTCTTCGAATTGACCAGGTCATCGATTATCTGATGCGGCAGCCAAAGGTCGCCATCACGTGGGGCAACCACGATACCTACTGGATGGGCGCATGTCTCGGTCAGGAGGCCTGCATCGCCACGGCGCTGCGAATGTCGCTCCGTTATCGCCGGCTCTCACAGCTTGAAGAAGGTTACGGCATCATCACATCGCCGCTCGAAAAGCTGGCGCGCACCGTGTATGGTGAAGACCCGTCGGAGCACTTCAAGACTAAAGGGGTAGGCCTGCGCGACGACGTGCTGATGGCGCGAATGCAAAAAGCGGCGGCCATTATTCAGTTCAAGCTCGAAGGGCAAACCAGTCGGCGGCATCCCGATTGGGATTACGAACACCGCAACTTGCTGCATCGCATCGATCACGCGGCCGGAACCGTCGAGATCGATGGCACGGTCTACCCGATGCTCGACATGTATCTCCCAACAATCGACCCGGCCGACCCGTACGCGCTTTCGTCGGACGAGCAGTCGTGCATGGATCGGATCCGGCGGTCGTTCGTCACCAGCCCACGGCTCTGGCAGCAGATGCTCTTCATGGTTTCCCGAGGGTCCATGTGGAGCGCGCGGCGTAGCCACAACGTTCTTATCTTTCACGCGTGTGTGCCCGTGGACTCAGATGGCAGTTTTCTTTCCATGAAGGTGGACGGGGTAGAACGGAAAGGGCGGGATCTCTTCGATTCGATCGGTTCTCTGATCCACCGGACAGTGCGAAAAGGCGCCGACGCCCTCAACGCCGACGCCGATTGGCTCTGGTATTTGTGGGCGGGAGAGCGATCGCCGCTGTTTGGCAAGGATAAGATGGCGACGTTCGAGACCTACTTCGTGGCCGATAGCGCGACGCGGGTGGAAACGAAGAATCCGTACTTTCAGCTCATCCACGACGCCGATTTCTGCCGCCGGATCCTGCGCGAATTCGGCGTGCCCGAAGAGGGTCTTATCGTCAACGGTCACGTTCCCGTAAAGATTGAGAAGGGTGAGCAGCCGGTCAAGAAGGGCGGCAACTGTGTCACCATCGATGGGGCCTTCTCGGAAGCGTATGGTGACAAAGGTTATACGCTCGTGCTCTCGCCGGACCGGATCACCCTCGCCGAGCATTACCACTTCGAGTCGGTCGAAGAGGCCATCCAGACCGGCGCCGACATCGTGCCAAAGATCATGACGCTCCGCTCCTA
>Ga0307373_10007310_pt1 | contig 17282 bp, 17 predicted proteins | sample OX2MG_FD_202534 | JGI IMG/M metagenome (GOLD analysis project Ga0307373, IMG submission 202534) | Soil microbial communities from Risofladan, Vaasa, Finland - OX-2 | ecosystem: Environmental > Terrestrial > Soil > Coastal area > Acid sulfate soil | place: Finland: Risofladan, Vaasa | collected... | reverse complement strand
ATCATCAGCACCCACTCCCTCGGCCTCCAGCAGGCAGCCGAAGAGGCCATCGAAGGCGACCGCCTCTTCCGCATCAAGGACGGCTACGACCGCCTCCCCCAGTTCCTCGCGCAAAAGTTCACCGAGGCAGGCGGCTCCCTCCACCTCAACACCCTCGTCGAACGCATCGACTGGACCCCCAACCACGTCCGCATCGAGGCCCAGCGCAGCGGCCAACCCATTACCTTCGAGGCCGCCAAAGCCATCATCACCCTGCCCCTCGGCGTTCTCCAGCAAAACTCCGTCACCTTCAGCCCCACCCCCGACGCCCTCCACGAGGCCAACCGCCTCCGCATGGGCAACGCCCGCCGTTTCACCCTGGTCTTCCGCGAACCCTTCTGGAAGCACCTCCACATCGACCGTAATAGCCGCACCAACAACAAAACTGTCATCCTGAGCGAAGGCGGCGCTTCTGCCGCCGCAGTCGAAGGACCTGCGGTTCTTCCCCACCGGCTACCCTCTTCAAACTCCCTCCGCAACCTCAGCTTCCTCCTCTCCTTCGCCTCCATGCCCCCGGTCTGGTGGACACCCCACCCGGCCCTGAGCAACACCCTCACTGGCTGGATCGGAGGCCCCCGCTCCGCAGCCCTCGCCAACCTCACCACCGACGAGCTAGCCGAAGCCGCCTGCAAAACTCTCGCCCAAATCTTCTCCCTCGACCCCGCCGACATCCGCAGCCAGCTCATCGCCTGCCACACCCACGACTGGCAGCACGATGCCCTCACCTTCGGAGCCTACAGCTACGTCGCTGCCGGGGGCCTCGACGCCAGTTCCAAAATGACCCTCCCCGCCGACAACACCCTCTACTTCGCCGGAGAGCACACCGACACCACCGGCCACTGGGGAACCGTCCACGCCGCCATCCGCTCCGGCCTTCGCGCCGCCCAGGAAATCCTCCACCCCTAGCCTCAAAACCTGTCGATAGCAATTTCCCGGGTGCGGGTGCCCCACATCTCGATTTTGAGATGTGGGCATTCGCGCCACGCGCGAACCGCCTTCCCTAACCCACTCACCAAAAGCACGGGTGCCCCACCTTTGCAGCCTCATCGCAAAGGGTGGGATGTTCACTTCCAGCCTCAGATATGTTCTCCTTGCACTCAGCACACGCTGAAAAATGACCGCCCTCATCCTCCTGCTCATCGCCGCCGCCTACATCATCCTGGGAACCTTCCATCTCGCTGCGCCCACCAAAGTCCTTCCCGTCTACCGCTTCCTCCTCGGCCGCAGGCTCTTCGCGAAAAACGCCAGCCGCTTTGAACAGATCACCCGCACCAACTGGAAGCTCATGGGCGCGGTCTACATCCTCTTCGGCATGATTCTGGTCTGGTCCCTGCGTTCCAGCTTTTGAAACTTGGAAGTCCGCAAAAACCTGTCAAGCCCCAAAATCCCTCAAAGTCTTAGAAACAAAGAAGATAGAGTTTGCAAATTAGTTTCGCTCCAACCGCTATACTTGAAATAGCAGCAGAAACCGCAGATCTCCGGCGCCGCTTCCCATTTAGAATCAGCAACTTATCCGCAACCCCTTTGAATAGAAGACTTTAGAAAATAAGTCCTTTCAATGGAAGACTTTACATACTCTGGGTATAGGGGGTGGGGTACCCTGTGGGGGAGTATAAAAACGCAGCAAAGAACAGGTACACCAGAATGACGACACCAAGCGACCAGAACTACCGCATGCCCGCCGAGTGGGCTCCCCACGCCGCCACCTGGATCGCCTGGCCGCATAACGCCGAAGACTGGCCGGGAAAATTTCAGCCCATTCCCTGGGTCTACGCCGAGATCGCCCGTCATCTCTCCTGCTGCGAGGACGTCCACATCCTCGTCAACGACCTCGCCGCCGAGCGTCGCGCCACCGGTCTGCTCCAGCGCGCCGGAGCCAACATGGCCCGTCTCCACTTCCATCACTGGCCCACCGACCGCGTCTGGCTCCGCGACTCCGGTCCCATCTTTGTAAAGAATCCCAAAGGCGAACTAGCAATCACCAACTGGAAGTTCAACGCCTGGGCCAAGTACGACAACTGGCGCCGCGACGACCAGGTTCCGCAACACGTTGCCAAACACTATGACATGCCGCAGTTCAAGCCCGAAATCACCGCACCGAACGGCAAGCCTCACCGACTCGTCCTCGAAGGCGGAAGCATCGACACCAACGGAGCAGGAATCCTCCTCACCACCGAAGAATGCCTCCTCTCTGAGATTCAGCAGCGCAATCCCGGTCTCGGCGACGAAGAGTCCACCCGCAAGCATCTGGAACAGGCCTTCCACGACTACCTCGGCATCGAAAAGACCATCTGGCTCCATCGCGGCTGCGCCGGAGACGACACTCACGGCCACGTAGACGACATCACCCGCTTCGTAGGCGAGAACAAGATCCTCACCGCCGTCGAACCCAACACTCACGACGAAAACCATCTCCCGCTGGCCGAAAACCTCGACCGCCTCCGCAACGCCCGCAACCTCAGCAACAAGCCCTTCGAGATCGTCGAACTCCCGATGCCCTCGCCCGTAGTCTTCGAAGGTCAGCGTCTTCCAGCCAGCTACGCCAACTTCTACATCGCCAACAATCTCGTCCTGGTTCCTACCTTCAACGACGCCAATGACCGCCACGCGCTCAACACCATCGCCTCCTGCTTCCCCGACCGCAACATCGTAGGCATCCACGCCGTCGATCTCGTCTGGGGCCTCGGCACACTGCACTGCCTCTCTCAACAGGAGCCTGCATGAACTCCCCAAGAAACGAGCGACGCGAAGAGCAACACCCCATCAAAGAACTCGTTAAAGAAGTGGAATTTAAGCAGCGCAATACAACATGGCCAGATGCCATGGTCAATGCGAAAGGCGTTGACGAACTGCTTTGGAAGGGGTCCCGACGTATTACAAAGGTTCAGCGAGTTGGCGTTGCACTCCTCGGTCTGGCTTTTGTCTTGTGCGGCGTTTTATTTATTGGAGATTTCGGCTCTCAGAGCAATAGTCGATGGCTGCCTATCTTATTCGGAATAGGATGCATATTGGTCGGCTGCAAATTCCTTTGGAATAGCATCCGCAAGGACGACGCTCCGAAAGCTAAAACGCGAAAATGAATACCGACCTAGACTACCTACGCGAAGCCATCGCCGAAGCCCAGGCAGCCGAAGCCGCTGGCGAAGTTCCCGTGGGTGCAATCGTGGTTCACAAAGGAAAGATCATCGGTCGAGGCCAGAACCGCGTCCTCCGCGACAGCGATCCCACAGCCCACGCCGAGGTCGTCGCTCTCCGCGAAGCAGGCCGCGCACAGGCCAACTATCGCCTCGAACACTGCACCCTCTACGTGACGCTCGAACCCTGCGCCATGTGTGCCGGAGCGATTCTCCACGCCCGCGTCAATCGTCTCGTCTACGCTGCGCTCGATCCCAAGGCTGGAGCGTGCGGCTCTGTGCTCGCTGTCATGAATCACCCGCAGCTTAACCACCGCGTCGAGGTTCAGCCCGGGCTGCTCGCCGACGAGTGCGGCAGCCTGCTAACCAACTTTTTTCGCCAGCGCCGTCTAACCAAGGCCGCCGCCCGCATCCTACCAAGCGGGGAGGCAGCGATGACGACAAAAAAGAAATGGTCCGCGAAAGTCGACACGGATTCCACCCATCCCGATGAGGGACTGTTCAACCAGAGCGCACCCGCTATCGCCAGGGCGTTGGCGTCGAAGAAGGTCTCGCCCAAAGGGCCGGCCTCCGGTATGAGGATGTTGAACTTCTATATCAACCGCGCAGGCAAAAACCTCTCCAAGGAAAGGCACGCCGAACTGGAGAAGGCGAAGGACAGGCTTTCCGCAATCATCGCAAAGCAAAAAGCGGAAATCGCAAAAGATAAGCCGGGGAAACCGCATACATCCGCTAAATCTGCTACAAAAAAAGCAGCAAGGAAAACTGCCGCTAAAAAATCCAGCACGAAATCGAAGTAGACATTCAGAAGGATCGAGGAAAGAAATCATGTCAGGTCGTCTCGCAGGAAAAGTCGCTGTCATCAGCGGAGCAGGTTCAGGCATTGGGCAGGCCATCGCCATTCGTTTCGCCAGCGAAGGAGCAAGCGTCGTCATCAACGACATCAAGCCCGAAGGCGCGAATGAGACCAAGGCCAAGGCCGAAGCAGCAGGTGGAAAGGCCATCACCGTTCTGGGCGACGTCACCAAGACCGCCGACACGCACAACCTGATCGAAGAGGCCTACAAGCAACTCGGCCGCTGCGATATCCTCGTCAACAACGCAGGTATCGAGATCGGCGCGGACTTCTGGGACGTGACCGAGAAGGACTACGACGCTGTTCTCAACGTCAACCTGCGCGGCGCCTTCTTCCTCACCCAGGCCTTTGTCCGCCGCCTGCGCGATGCCAAGCAGCCCGGCCGCGTCATCAACCTCAGCTCCGTACACGAAGACATGGTCTTCCCGCACTTTGCCTCGTATTGCGCGGCCAAGGGCGGCATGCGCATGTTGATGCGCAACCTCGCCGTCGAGCTTGGCCCGCTGGGCATCACGGTCAACAACATCGCGCCCGGCGCCGTCATTACGCCGATGAACGCCAGCCTGCTCAACAACAAGCCCCAGCTTGATGCGCTTCTGGCCAACATCCCCCTGGGACGCCTGGGTACGGTCGACGATGTATCCGGAGTAGCTTTGTTTCTCGCCTCCGAAGACGGGGCGTATGTGACTGGTTCCACCTACTTCACCGACGGCGGCTTGATCCGCAACTATCACGAGCAATAAGCGGCAAAAGGCCTCGCGCAGCGCGGAAAAGGTAGAATAAAGCCATGGATCTGACCGTATATTCGGCCTCATGGTGCCGCGACTGCCGCGAGGCCAAGCGCTTTCTCGCTAAGCACAATATTCCTTTCACTGAGATCGATATCGAAGAGACCCCCGGCGCCGCTGAGGAGGTCCTGGCCAACGTCGGCAAACGGGCCATTCCGCAGTTTGTGCTGGACGGCAAATGGGTCCAGCCCTACCGCCCTGGCCGCGGCTTCCTCCACGATGAGATGGCGGAGTTGTTCGGCGTTAGCAATTCGTAATCTTCTCCAAAAGTACAAATAATACCAAGGAATTTTATGATCGCCCGCTACACACGCCCCGCGATGGGCAAAATCTGGTCTGACGAAAACAAGTACCGTTGCTGGCTTACCGTTGAAGCCGCCGCTTCACAGGCCCTCGCCAAGTTCGGCCTCGTGCCGCAGGACGCCGCCGACACCATCCGCGACAAGGGCAACTTCACCGTGGCCCGCATCGACGAGATCGAGGCCGAGGTCCGTCACGACGTCATCGCCTTCACCACCACCGTCGCCGAGCACATCAACAATCCCGAGCACTCGCGCTGGCTGCACTACGGCCTCACCTCCACCGACGTCGTCGACACCGCGCAGGCGCTACAGCTCAAGGAAGCCTCCGCGATCATCCACACCGGCATTGTCGCTCTGCTCGACGTGCTCAAGCGCCGCGCGGTCGAGTTCAAGCACACGCCTATCATCGGCCGCACCCACGGCGTCCACGCTGAACCTTCCACCTTCGGGCTCAAACTTCTCCTTTGGTACGCCGAGGTCCAGCGCAACCTCGTTCGCTTCGATACCGCCGCCGAAGATCTCCGCGTCGGCAAGCTCTCCGGAGCCGTCGGCACGTTTGGCCACCTCAAGCCAGAGCACGAGGAGGCCATCTGCGCAGCCCTTGACCTCAAACCGGTTGCCATCGCAACGCAGGTAGTCCAGCGCGATCTTCACGCCGCCTATGTCGCCATGCTCGCCGTGCTCGCCAGCACGCTCGACAAGATCGCCACCGAGGTCCGCCACCTGCAACGCACCGAGGTCCGCGAAGCCGAGGAATTTTTCTCCGAGAAGCAGAAGGGCTCAAGCGCGATGCCGCACAAGCGCAACCCCATCGTCTCCGAGCAGATCTCGGGGCTCGCACGCGTCGTGCGCTCCAACGCGCAGACGGCATTTGAAAACGTAGCGCTGTGGCATGAGCGCGACATCTCGCACTCCTCCGCCGAGCGCGTCATCCTGCCCGACTCCACCATCCTGATCGACTATCTGCTGGCCAAGACGACGAACCTCATCGACAAGCTGCTCGTCTATCCGGCACGTATGTTGAAGAACCTTGAGTCCACCGGCGGCCTCATCTTCTCGGGCCAGCTCCTGCTCGACCTCGCCGAATCTGGCATGAGCCGCGAAGACGCCTACCGCCTCGTCCAGGGTCACGCCATGAACTCATGGAAGAACGACCTCATCTTCCGCGACGAAGTGGCTAAGGTCCCAGAGATTACGGCGCGGCTCTCGCCTGAAAAACTGGCTCGTGCCTTCGACTACAACCGCCAGTTGGCCAATGTAGATGCAATCTTCGAACGCGTTCTGGCGAAGAGTTAGATGAAAAGGATTTGCTTCGTCCTCTTCTGTCTTTTATGTGTCAGCACCACGCTTGCTCAATCTCCATCAGTCGCTCTTACTTTCGACGACCTGCCTGCAGCCGGGACAAGTGACACCACTGAGATTAGGGCAATCAATCTTGCGATTCTCAATTCTTTAGATCGCCATCATGCTCCCGCCACGGCCTTTGTCATCGGCCAGAATGCCCATCTCACTTCAGAGTCATGGCCAATGCTGGAGGAGTGGAAGCACCGCGGCTACACGTTAGGCAATCACACGTGGTCTCATCCTAATTTTGCCGATCTAACCATCGTTCAGGAGGAAGATGACATTCTCAAAGGAGAGCGCGCAATCGCTCCTTTGCTTGCCCCAGGTATCAAATTTCTCCGTTTTCCTTATAACGGAACGGGAGACACTTCTGAAAAGCATGACGCGATCCTGAGTTTCCTTAAAGCCCATCACTATCAAATTGCAACCTGCACCATCGACAACGAAGACTATGTATTTGCCGCCGTTTACAACAAGATGCTAGCGAGACACGATGCAGATGCAGCCGCACGTCTTCGTGCGGCTTACCTCGACTACACGGCAACTGAAATCGACTACTACACTCATCTGCATAAGCAGATCTTCGGCCGTGAAATTCCGCATGTCATGTTGCTCCATGCCTCGCGTCTCAATGCGGATATGATCAATCAGGTCCTCGCGCTCTTCACGGTTCGCGGATACCAATTCGTGACGCTTACGCAAGCTCAATCCGATCCGGGGTATGCAACTCCTGATACGTATGCCACTAAATACGGCCCAATGTGGGGTTATCGCTGGGCAAAAGAACTTGGTATCAGCCTCAAAAATAACCACGAAACGGAACCTCCGACGTGGATTTCCGAGTATGGCAAATAGGATTTTAAAGACCTGATACCTCTGGTCCAAATCGTAGACGCAGCCGTCGCCGACGCCTACCGTCGCGGCGGGCCACATCTCGTCTGCAAACGCGGATGCTCCCAATGCTGCGTCGGCGTTTTTCCCATCGCTCACGAAGACGCGGCGCGACTACGCGAAGGCCTTGAAGCACTCGCCCAATCCGATCCAGAAAAAGCGGCGCGCGTTCGCAAACGAGTCGCCGACTCACTCACACGCCTCGATCCCTGGTTTCCCGGTGACCTACATAGCGGCATCCTCAACGAAGACCACGAGGCCTCCATTCTCTTCGAAGAGTTCGCCAACGATGAGCCTTGCCCTGTGCTCGACCTTGAACACGGCACCTGCGACCTCTACGAGCATCGCCCCGTCCTCTGCCGCACGTTTGGGCCACCGATGCGAACGGTAGAAGATAACCTCGCCACCTGCGAGCTTTGCTTCATTACCGCCAGCACCGAAGAGATCACCGCCTGCGAGCTCGACCCCACCATTCCCGCGCAGGAAGAGGCCAGCAACGAAGCCTTCAACGCCGCGCATGGTCTCCACGGCCAAACCCTCATCGCCTACGCTCTCCGCGACGCATAGGCGATAATCAAGATAGTGCCCGAAGCCCGCAACATCACGCTAGCCGTTACCGGAGCCAGCGGCTCCATCTATGCCGCCGAGATTCTTCGCGCGCTCGCCACCGATGATCGCGTGGCCAAGGTCAACTTCGTCGTCTCCGACAGCGCCCTACGCGTCTTCGCCGAAGAGTTGCAGATCAGCGGACGCAATGGGCTCGTCGAAAAACTCCTTGGCGCGGCTAACCCCAAGGTCCAGCAACATCCCGAGAGCGACATCGGCGCCAACATCGCCAGCGGAAGCTATCCCACTGATGCGATGGTCATTCTTCCCTGCTCAATGGGCACGCTTGCCGCCATCGCCAACGGCCTTGCCTCGAACCTTATTCAACGTGCTGCCGACGTCTGTCTCAAGGAACACCGCCCTCTGCTGCTGTGCGTCCGCGAGACTCCGCTCAACCGCATCCACCTGCGCAACATGCAGCTCGCATCGGATGCCGGAGCGGTCATCTTCCCGGTGATTCCCACGCTCTACAACCATCCGCAGGACACGACCGAGATGGCCCGCCAGTTCGTCAACCGGGTGCTGGCGCACATCGATCTGCCTCAGCCCGGCGCGTATCAGTGGCAGCCCGACTGACGTTGCTCTAGTGTTCTGCGGGGAAGGTCTTTTCTCCACCCTGCATCGGCGGATTGGCGCGCAGAAAATCTACCGTACTCCGCACCACCGGCTTTGCGCAGGTCGCCGGAGCAAGGTGCCCGCAGCCCTCCATCACGTTCAGCACCGAGTTGGGGATGTCCTGATGGATCGTTTGCCCGGCAGACAGCGGAATCAGCTTGTCCTGCGCTCCCCAGACGATCAGCGTGGGCGGCTGCATATTATTCAGCCGAAAGTCGAGCAGATCGCGTCCATTGGTCATCGACGCCATGCCGCGGCGAATGACCCACGCATTGCGTTGCAGCTTGCGTAAGGCGGCCTTGGCCACGAAGGTTGGCATGGGGGTGGGATTTGGCGTCAACATCGCCAGCAGCTTCCGTACTCCCGCAACGTCGTCTGGGGTAAACAGCTCCGGCCCAAAGGTGGCTGGGAAATAGACGCCCGCGCTGTCGTAGATCACCAGGCGGTTCACCAACTGCGGATGCTCAAGGGCCAGTTTCATGGCGATCCAGCCGCCCATTGACCAGCCACCCACGTCGACGCGTGTCAGGTGAACGGTCTGCATAAACTGCACGATCGCAGCCTCTTCCATGGAGATGGAGTAGCTGACGTCGGGACGTCCCGACCGGCCGTATCCCGGAAGATCGGGCGCGTAGACATGAAAGCCCCTAGCCGCGAGCGCCGGAATCATCGGTGCCCAGTCCTCGCTGCGCGCGCCCAAACCATGAATTAGCAGGAGAGGAGTTCCTTCCCCACCGCCCGAAGGACGCACCTCGAAGTAGTGCATCCTGTACGGGCCTGCCTGAACGTATTCGCTGTGCACACCGGCACGCCACAAGTCGAAGCGAAGCGTCTGGTCTGCTAACTGAAGCGGAAAAAAATATACGACTGCTGCCGCAACCACACACAGCAGCAATAAAAGAACGACAATCCGAAGTCCGCGCCGCATCGTCCTGTCGCTCTCCCCAGCTCTTATTTCAACGGCTTGCCAAACTCTTCTCCGAATACCGTGTGTGCCATGTCGAAGCGGCCGCCATAGAACTTGTCGTCGCCCTTCAGGTGTCCCACGCCAAGCAGAGCGACTACCCAGTAGCTCAAGGGGAGGCGCAACACCTCGTGTACCTTGTCCTGCTCGAAGCCTTCCATCGGGGCGGTGTCGTAGCCCATGACCTCGGCCATCAGCATCATGTGGGTGAAGGAGATCATCACCATCTTGTTGAGCCAGCCATGCATCTGGTCGCTGCTGAAGCCGGAGAGGTAGTTGGTGACGCTGCTGCGGGCCTGTGCTGCATAGCTCTCCGGCATGCCGCCTTCACGGCCCTGTTGCAGCATCAGGTCAATGTCTTTTCTCCATCCGTCGGCGTCGCCACAGGCCACGATGACGGCGGAGGCCTCCTCGACCTTGCCCTGGTTGTAACTGGCGGCCCGCAGGCGCTTTTTCTGCTCCGGCGCCTGCACCACCACAAAGCGCCACGGTTGCATGTTATATCCGCTGGGAGCATGAAGCCCGGCGTCGAGAATCTGCTGCAGATCTTCCGGCGGAATCGGCTCGCCATCGAAGCTGGGCGTCGCCCGCCTGCCCTCGATCGCTTCGCTCAATGTCTTTTTAATCTCTGCCATCATTACTCTTTTCTGTTTCTATCTACTTATAGTGTGATGCGAATTTCAGCCTGCCAAGCCAGGCCCGGGACAATCAAATCATTCTGCCAAAACGACTTCCAAGATAGCACTTCTCTGTAAAACCATCATAAGATTCAGCGGAAGCTCAATGAATCTCTCCCATCGACTCCTCGGTTGCATAGGGATTCTGGCCGGTAGTCTCGGCGAAGATCCAGACCCCATGAAACGCCTTGCGCAGTTCGGGATAGGCCGCCAACAAGGCGCTTGCAGCGTCTGCATTGCGCTTCTTCGCTACGGCCGGATCGGTAGCCGCATCCACCTGCAGATGAGCGACCACATCGATCTTCGGCGCGCCCAGAGAGTCGTCCACGCCCAGCCCGATGAATCGATACTCCGTTCCGTCCGCTCCTTTAACTATCAGGGGAGCTGTTGGGCTGACCCCATCCGACAACGCAGGCGGCGCCGCCGCTGCCTGCTCGCTCTTCAACTTTTCCAGATGGCTGCTCTGCACAAAGCCTGTCGGCTGCAGCAGGGCCTGCGCCTGCTGGTAGTAGAGCCATGCATTCCAATGCTCCTTGCGCGTGGCCATCGCTCGCGCCTGCGTCCAGTACCAGAGGCCATCGTGACCGGCAGCCGTAAGCGCCTTGGGATAGAAGCCCGCCATCGCCCATCGTCCCTGATCCTGCCGAAGCAGGAAGGAGAGCTGCCAGGGGGACGAGCTCTCAACGTTCACCATCACGAATCCATATCGCCCGGGCAGCAACCCTGGAATGAGAAAATCTACCTCGGTCACTGACTTATTGAGCGAACAGAAAAACTGCGCGTCGGGAGCCGAGCCGTCTGCATTTTTCTTGAGTTGGGTGCCATCGAGCAGGTAGACCTGCTCCACCTCAATCGCTCCGCCCTTCAGCTTAGCCGCGGTCGCGCTCACCACGTCCCCGATGCCGCTGAAGTCTTTCGCATACTCGGCCACAGTTGCCGACTGGAGGCCCTTTACGTTGTCGGCCTGCACCTCGGTGGCAAGACTGCGCGCCGTCGTGGCGAGTGCATCGCGGTCAGCCGGCGTCATTTGCGATTGCGTAGTGCATACCTCGGCAGATGCCAGTCCGGAGAGCAGCATTCCCGCCACCAGCAACGCAATCTTAAATCTCATCATGATGTCCACCATGCAGTCTCGCAACGTTCTAACAGCAGCCCCACGAGGCCTCGAATTACTTTGACAGTCTAGTACAACCAGCCCACCGGACATCTAGCCCGCACCACAACCTCGTCGCCACGCGATAGACTTGTTGCCAGCAGCGTCCGGGCAGCAGTGACCTCCGCCGCCTCGGCACGTCCTATAAACCGATGCAGCCTCTCGCGAAAATTCGATTGATTCTGGCCTGTACCTTCGCCTTCGCGACGCTGCTCCCTGCGCAGACCGCGCCGCCGCCACAGCAGCCTGCGCACGTCACCTATGCCAACGGGCAGCTCACCGTCGCGGCCAGCAACTCCAGCCTCAACCAGATTCTTCGCGACATCGCCCGCGAGACGGGAATGAAGATCACCGGCGGCGTGAACGACGAGCGCGTCTTTGGCCAGTACGGTCCCGATGTTCCCTCCAAAGTGCTGGGCGAATTGCTTGACGGCACCGGCAGCAATATCCTGCTGGTGCACGCCACCGCGGCCACTCCCGCAGAGCTCGTCCTGACCCCGCGCCTCGGCGGCGTGACCCCACCTAACCCCAATGCCTACCACGATGATCCGCCGCCCCCACGGCCGCAGTACCCCATCGAGCCAGAGCCGCCGGCGAATCCGCGGGGCGCCCCAGCAAATGCCGAGCCGCCGCAGTCTCCTAACGACGTGAAGACGCCGCAACAGATTTACGAGCAGCTTGAGCGGATGCGCCAACAGCAACAGCAGCGATCGAACCCGCAATAAAGATTGATTGGGATTTCCTACAGATGGGACAGCCCAGAAATTCAGCCCTGGACGACCCCAACGGGCGCTACAGCGCGGGCCGACTTCACCGCGACCTGCCGCGCATGGATGCGGAAGATGTTGAACATCGCGATACAAACGCCATAAGCTGCCAGAACGCCAGTCGCCAGGGAAGCCAGCACCGCGCAGATCAACATAATCGACGAATACACAAAATACTCCTGATTCAAACCCCGACCGCGGGCCAAGACACGCCACAGCGATCGTTCAACAAAACCATTGTTACAAATCTGGCGGCAATTACAATAACCCGGAAACAACCCCTGTTGCTGTTTCGGATACATCTTTCCCATTTCGGGTTGCCACCGGCCCAGCCCCCGCCTCGACCGCAAATGCCGTATCCTAGAGACTTGGCCCACCACGGCCACAATCATCCATGGGTATCACGCACATCACAGTCCGCGGAGCGCGCCAGCACAACCTGCGCAACGTCAACGTCAGTATTCCGCGCAATACGCTTACCGTCGTCACCGGACTCTCCGGCTCGGGCAAATCCTCCCTTGCCTTCGATACGATCTACGCCGAAGGCCAGCGCCGCTATGTAGAGACCTTATCGGCCTATGCCCGGCAATTCTTAGACCAGATGGAGCGCCCTGACGTCGACGCCATTGACGGCCTTTCCCCTGCAATCTCCATCGAGCAGAAGACCACCAGCCGCAGCCCCCGTTCCACCGTCGGCACCATTACCGAGATCTACGACTATCTGCGGCTTCTCTACGCCAGCGTCGGCCAGCCGCACTGCCCCAACTGCCATCGGCCCATCACGCGCCAGTCGGCGGAGCAGATCGTCGAACGCATCGCCGCGCTCTCTCCGGGCGAGCGCATTACTGTCTATGCTCCCATCGTTCGTGGGCGCAAGGGCGAGTTCCGCGAAGAATTAGAAGGCCTCGACCAACAGGGCTTCCGCGCCCGCATCGACGGCGAGATGATTGAGCTTACCGAGGGAATGCGCCTCGAAAAGCGCAAGAACCACACCATCGAAGCCGTGGTCGACCGCATCATCCTCAAACACCTTCCGGGCGAGACAAAATTCGATACCCGCCGCCTCGAAACCAGCGTTCTTAAAGCTCTGCAAATGGCTCAGGGCCTGGTCCTCATCGGCATTCAAGGCATGGACGAGACCCTGTACTCCTCCTCCATGGCCTGCCCCGACTGCGGCATCAACGTGCCCCGTCTGGAGCCGCGCAGCTTCTCCTTCAACTCGAACTATGGGGCATGCCCCGAGTGCCACGGCCTCGGCAGCATCTACGACTTCGATCCCGCCAAGACCATCACCGACTGGTCCAAGCCTCTGCTCGATGGCGCGATGGGCCCCGGCAGCGGCTCCGCGTATCTTCTTCGCCTCATCAAGCTCGCCGCCGAAAAATACAAGGTAAACCTCAAACAGCCCTTCGAGGACCTGACGGCGGAGCAGCAGAATCTTTTTCTCTATGGGCCGCCAAAAGCCGAAGCCAGCCGCACCGGCTTCCACGGCATCTTCGACTACCTTCGCCGCAACCTCGAAGACACCAAATCCGAGGGCTACCGCGAGTACATGATGCAGTACATGTCCGCGACACTGTGCCCGCGCTGCCACGGCAAGCGGCTCCGTCCCGAATCGCTGGCGGTGACTATCAACGGCGCCTCCATCGCCGACTTTACCGGGCTGTCGCTGGAACGCGCCCTCGACCACGCTCGCAAGATGCACTTTACCGGGCGCGACCGCATCATCGCCGACCGGTTGCAGCGCGAGATCATCGAGCGTCTCGAATTCCTCAACGCCGTCGGCCTCAGCTATCTCGCGCTCGACCGCAGCGCCGCCACCCTCTCCGGCGGCGAAGGCCAGCGCATCCGCCTCGCCACGCAGATCGGCTCCAGACTGCGCGGCGTGCTCTACGTCCTTGACGAGCCTTCGATCGGCCTGCACCAGCGCGACAACCAGCGATTGATCGATGCGCTCGAAAACCTGCGCAACCTGGGCAACACCGTCCTCGTCGTCGAGCACGACGAAGACACCATTCGCAAGGCCGACTATGTGCTCGACCTTGGCCCGGGTGCAGGCAAAAACGGCGGCTACCTCATCGCCGACGGCACCCCGCAGCAGATCATGGACAACCCGGCGTCCATTACCGGGCAGTATCTAGCCGGAAAGATTGAGATCTTAGCTCGCAAAGAGCCGCGCGCGCTCACCGGCAACTGGATCACGGTAGAAAACGCCCACTCCCACAACCTGCAAAACGTCACCGCCCACTTTCCTCTGGGTGTTATGACGGTCATTACCGGGGTCAGCGGCTCGGGAAAATCGACCCTCGTCAACGACATCCTCTACAGGTCGCTGGCAAAAAATCTGTACGGAAGCCGTGAAGAGCCGGGGCAGCACGGCCGCGTCGTCGGCATCGACCAACTCGACAAGGTCATCCAGATTGACCAGTCTCCCATCGGCCGCACACCACGCTCGAACCCCGCGACCTATACCGGAGTCTTCACCGCGATGCGCGACCTCTTCGCCATGCTGCCCGAGTCGCGCGAGCGCGGCTACAAGCCCGGCCGCTTCAGCTTCAACGTGCAGGGCGGACGCTGCGAAGCCTGCCAGGGTGAAGGCCAGCGCCGTATCGAGATGAATTTCCTGCCCGACGTCTACGTCCTCTGCGAGGTATGTAACGGTCGTCGTTACAACCAGGAAACGCTCTCGGTCAAATTCAACGGCTACAGCATCGCCGACCTGCTCGACCTGCCCATCGAGGATGCGCTCCCCATCCTCAAGGACATTCCTGCCGTCAACGTAAAGCTGCAAACGCTGGTCGATGTCGGCCTGGGCTACATCCATCTGGGCCAGTCCGCCACCACGCTCTCGGGCGGCGAGGCCCAGCGCATGAAGCTCGCAAGAGAACTCAGCAAACGTCAGACCGGACGCACGCTTTATCTGCTCGACGAGCCCACCACTGGGCTGCACTTCGACGATGTGCGCAAGCTGCTCGAAGTTCTGCATCGCCTGACTGATCTAGGCAACACCGTCATGATCATCGAGCACAATCTCGACATCATCCGCAACGCCGATTACATCCTCGATCTTGGTCCTGAAGGCGGCGAGGGCGGTGGCCGCATCATCGCCCATGGCACGCCCGAACAGGTCGCCACGGTCAGCGACTCGCATACCGGCAACTTCCTCGCCCGCCACTACAAGCTCTCGCCGCAAGCCCTGGCCAGCCGCAACGGGACCAGCCACGCCGGGCCGCAGCCGCTCAATATCATTGCCGCTGCCGACCGCAAAAAGGATGCGCGCGGCAAATTCATCGTGCCGCCGAAGAAAACCGGAGTACCCTCACCAGGTGCGGCAAAGCCGGAGCCAAAAGCCGCCTCAAAAGCAAATCCCAAACCGAAGAAGACTACTAAATCCAAACCAGCGAGCCGCGCTAAAAAAGCATGAGCGAACTTCCACCCAACACCACATCGTTCGGCGACACCCCCTCACCTGAGGCCCCCGCCCCCTCTATCCCATCGTTTCGTCCTACCGGCGTCGAAGATCAAACGGCGGTGTTCCTCCCCGACACCCCCAACGCCTCGTCGGACTACACGCCGCGCCGCATCCCCCACCTCGGCCACGCCATTCTCTTCATCTCTTTTGCCGGCCTCGTGCTGCTGATGTCGCAGGCCACCCTGCTGGGCTTCTTCACCCTCCACACGGCACAAAAGCTGGCCGCAGCCACCCAGCAACCCAAGCTGCTCATCGCCGCCATGGCCATCACCTACGTCACGACCCTGCTCGTGTCGTGGTTCTTCTTTCCTCTGCTCTGGCACCGTTCTTTCCCCGAAGGGCTCCAGTGGAACTTCGCCGCCGCGCGTCGCAATGGGCTCAAGCTCATCGGTATCGGCCTGGTGCTCGGCTGGACCGTCCAGGCCATCTCCAGCCTCATCCCCATGCCTAAATCCATCCCCATGGACAGCTTCTTCCACACCTCCTCCGACGTATGGATCGTCACCATTTTCGGCACACTGCTTGCTCCTCTGTTCGAGGAGATCTGCTTCCGCGGCTTTCTTCTGCCCGCCTTCGCCATCGCGTACGACTGGCTCAGCCTGCCCCGCACCCCGGTCGCCCTGCAACGCTGGCAGACCACCACCAACCTCAGCACGGCGGGCCTGCTCTTCTCCGCCATTGCGACCAGTATTCTCTTCGCCATGCTGCACGCCGAGCAACTGGCCCACGCCTGGGGAGCGCTCATCGTGCTCTTCTGCGTCTCGCTCGTCCTTACCCTCGTTCGTATCCGCACCCAGTCGGTGGCCTGCTCCGCATTGGTCCACGCCTGCTATAACCTCTCGGTCTTCATCGCCTTGTTTATCGTCACCGGCGGCTACCGACACCTCGACCGCCTCGCAAAATAGACCCGGCCACCCCGGCTACAATTAAAGAGACCATGCCAAACGATCCCCGCACCGACCTGCTCAACCTGATTGCCACCCTCTCCTTCAAGCTGGGCGACTTTACCCTCGCCAGCGGCCAGAAATCGGATTACTACATCGACTGCCGCACCACCACGCTTCACGCCGAGGGCGGACGCCTCTCGGGCCTCGTCCTCTATGACCTGATCCGCGAGCACATTCCGCAGGCAGAGGCAGTCGGCGGCCTGACCATGGGGGCCGATCCTCTGGTCTCGAACACGGCCAGCGCCAGCGCCTGGGCACTCGCCGATTATGCAGAGATAGTCGAGCTCTCGAGCGAACTTGAACTGGAGGCTGGATCGGACCCAGCGCCAAGCCTTATTCAGGGGTTTCTGGTTCGCAAAGCCGAAAAATCTCATGGCACCGGACGACGCATCGAGGGCTTCCTCAAGCCGGGCGCGCAGGTCGTCATCGTCGACGACGTCTGCACCACGGGAGGCAGCACCATCACCGCCATCGAAGCCGCCCGCGAGGCAGGAATGATCGTCGCCGGTGTGCTCTGTCTTGTAGACCGCGAACAGGGAGGCCGCGCCCACATCGAGGCCGCGGCAGCAGGAGCGCCGTTTCTCTCTGTCTTTACCGCTTCAGACGTGCGCGCCGCTCACGTTGCCATTAAAAAGTCCTAGCGAGCATCGCGGCTGATCGCTGCGAGTACAAGGTCCTTGGTCAGAAGCTCCGGCAGAACATCCGCCGGGGCCGTCTGTCTGGACGG
>Ga0307373_10007309_pt1 | contig 17282 bp, 14 predicted proteins | sample OX2MG_FD_202534 | JGI IMG/M metagenome (GOLD analysis project Ga0307373, IMG submission 202534) | Soil microbial communities from Risofladan, Vaasa, Finland - OX-2 | ecosystem: Environmental > Terrestrial > Soil > Coastal area > Acid sulfate soil | place: Finland: Risofladan, Vaasa | collected... | reverse complement strand
GCCTCGCGGTCGCGCACCGCGGCCGCCGCAGCACGTAGCGCCGCGGCCTTCTCCTCCGACGAGGCGAGCGCCAGGGCGCTAGCCGCGTCGCGCGACTGCCGGCCGATCTCGGCCATCGTCGCCGCGAGGTCGTCGGCGCGGGAATTGCGGAGCAGGGGTTCGGCCGTGCTCATCGGGCCTCGGTCAGCACCAAATCGTCGCGGTGAATGATCACGTCGCGGCCACGGTATCCGAGGATCGCCGAGATTTCACCACTCTTGTGCCCGGCGATGCGGCGGATATCGGCGCTGGCATAGGCCGACAGGCCGCGACCCGCCTCTGCCCCCTCGCGGGTGCGGATGGTCACGCAATCGCCGCGCTCGAAGGCGCCGTCGACGCCGACGATGCCCGCCGGCAGCAGGCTCTTGCCGCGCCGCAGCGCGGTCGCCGCGCCATCGTCGACGACGATCGTGCCGGCCGGCTTGATCGCGCTGGCGATCCACGCCTTGCGGGCCGAGCGCGGCTCGCCTCCGGGCAGGAACAGCGTCGCCTTGGCCCCGGCCTCAATCGCCGCCAGCGGGCCGCGGGTTGCGCCGGCATGCCCCTTGGCGATCAGCATGCGGCAGCCGGCGTTCATCACGATTCGCGCTGCCGCCAGCTTGGTCACCATCCCGCCCGAGCTGTAGCCGAGCGGCGCCGGTCCGGCCATCGCCTCGATCTCCGGGTTGATCTCATCGACGAAAGGGATGTGAGAGGCTTGCGGATCCTTTCTTGGATCGTTGCTGTAAAGCCCGTCGATATCCGACAGCAATACCAGCATGTCAGCGCTGATCATCTGGGCGACCCGCGCGGCCAGTCGGTCGTTGTCGCCGAAGCGGATTTCGGCAGTGGCGATCGTGTCGTTCTCGTTGACGACGGGCACCGCGCCGAGCGCCAGAAGCTGCTCGAACGTGGCCCGGGCATTGAGATGGCGGCGCCGTTCCTCGGTGTCGTCAAGGGTCAGCAGGATCTGGGCGACGGTGATGCCGTCGGCGGCCAGCGCCTCCTGATAGGCGTGGGCGAGGCGGACCTGGCCAGTCGCGGCAGCGGCCTGCTTTTCCTCGAGCCGCAAGGCGCGGCCGGACAGGCCGAGATGGGTCCGGCCGATCGCGATCGCGCCGGACGAGACGATGACGATGTCTTGCCCCCGGGTGCGGCAGCGCACCACGTCTTCGATCAGCGTGTCGAGCCAGGAGTGGCGGATTGTGCCGTCGCCGGCGACGATCAGCGCCGAGCCGATCTTCACGACGAGCCGCCGCGCACCGATCAGGGCCGCGGCGGCGGTGGGCCGCGCCGCATCTATCATGCGTCGACGAGCGCCGACGCGGCGTCGGCTCGAGCCGTCGCGATCGCCGCCTGCGCGGCGTCGAGCAGCGGCGTGAGCCCGGCCCCGGAGACGCCGGAAATCGCCAGAACCGGAGTGCCCTTGTGCACCGCCCGGGACAGGGCGCGGGTCTTGCGCGTCACGGTGTCGGGGTCGAGCGCGTCGATCTTGTTGAGCGCGACAATCTCCGGCTTTTCGGCAAGCCCGTGGCCGTAGGCGGCGAGCTCGGCGCGGATCGCGCGATAGGCGCCGGCGACATCGTCGGCAGTGCCGTCAATCAGGTGCAAGGTCACCGCGCAGCGCTCGACATGGCCGAGAAAGCGGGTGCCGAGGCCGGCGCCGTCGCTGGCGCCCTCGATCAGCCCGGGCAGGTCGGCGAGCACGAATTCGCTGTCATGCACCGGCACGACCCCGAGTTGCGGGTGCAGGGTCGTAAACGGGTAGTCGGCGATTTTCGGCCGGGCATGCGAAAGGCGGGCGAGCAGGGTCGACTTGCCGGCATTGGGCAAGCCGACCAATCCGGCATCGGCGATCAGCTTGAGGCGCAGCCACACCCATGTCTCGGGCCCTGGCCAGCCGGGGGCGAAGCGGCGCGGCGCCCGGTTGGTCGAGGTCTTGTAATGCGCGTTGCCGAACCCGCCATCGCCGCCCGGCAGCAGCACGATGCGCTGCCCGGCGCGGGTCATATCGGCGAGCACGGTTTCCTTGTCGTCATCGAGGATTTCGGTGCCGACCGGCACCCGCAGCACGAGGTCCTCGCCATCGGCGCCGGTCCTCTGGCGGCCCGCCCCGCCGCGGCCGTTCTGCGCCCGGAAATGCTGGCGGTAGCGGTAATCGATCAGCGTGTTGAGGTTGGCTTCGGCGACCACGACGATATCGCCGCCCCGGCCGCCATTGCCGCCGTCAGGCCCGCCGAACTCGATGAACTTCTCGCGGCGAAAGCTCACACAGCCGCGCCCGCCGTCGCCGCTCTTCAGGTAGATTTTGCACTGGTCGAGAAACTTCATGGCGCGGCAATCCGCACACCTAAAGACAACGAAAAAGGGGAGCGGCCCGGCCGCTCCCCTCCAATCCTCCCGGCGAGGGAAACGGCTATTCGGCAGCTTCCGCCGGCTGCGGTACCACCGACACGAAGGTTCGCCCGCCGAGGCCCCTGTGGAACTGCACCGCGCCGCCCTCGACCGCGAACAGCGTGTGGTCGCGGCCGATGCCGACCCGGCTGCCGGGGTGAAACTTGGTCCCGCGCTGGCGCACGATGATGTGCCCCGGAACGACGATCTCGCCGCCGAACTTCTTGACGCCGAGCCGCCGGCCACGACTGTCGCGACCGTTGCGCGACGAGCCGCCAGCCTTTTTGTGTGCCATCTCGAACCCTCCTCGACCGTCAGCCGCCGACCCGGATTTCGGTGATCCGCAGCACGGTCTGATGCTGGCGATGGCCTGCCTTACGGCGGTAATTGTGCCGCCGCTTTTTCTTGAACACGATGATCTTGTCAGCCCGGCGCTGCTCGACCAGCGTCGCGCTGACCGCCGCGCCGGCGACCAGCGGGGTTCCGGCGGTGATGTCGGCTCCGTCGCCGAGCATCAGCACCTCGCCCAGCTCCACGGTCGCACCCGGCTCGCCGGGCAGCTTCTCGACCGTGATCAGATCGTCCTGCGCGACCTTGTACTGCTTTCCGCCGGTGCGGATTACTGCGAACATCAGGCGAGCCGATCAGAGTTTGCTGCGTCAGCCGATCAACACCCGGAGGCTCCGGGGCGCGGTGACGCTTCCGCTATCCAGGCGGGCAGCCCCGTCTGGCCGCGCGCAATATAGTTAGGCGTCCAACGCTGTCAATTGCCATGCGCGCCGAGCGGGCGTGGGTGGCCCGCCTTTGACGCGCCGGCAGGCGGTCTCTAAACTCGAAAGCGGAGTCGACCGGAACCCTTAGGGCCGCGCCGGTTGGGCTGGAGGACGTTTGGCAGGCAATGGATACCGTTAGCAATCGGGCGACTGAAGACGAGGCGCTGCTGTTTCACTCTCAGGGCCGGCCCGGCAAGCTGTCGATCGCCCCGCATAAGCCGCTGGTGACGCAGCGCGATCTGTCGCTCGCATATTCCCCGGGTGTGGCCTTTCCGTGCCTCCGCATCGCGCGCGACCCGGCGGCCGCCTTCGACTATACGTCGAAGGGCAATTTCGTCGCGGTGATCTCAAACGGCACTGCGGTGCTAGGCCTCGGCGACCTCGGTGCGCTGGCGGCCAAGCCGGTCATGGAAGGCAAGGCGGCGCTGTTCAAGCGCTTTGCCGACATCGATTCGATCGATCTTGAGATCGATACCAAGGACGTCGACGAGTTTGTCAACTGCGTGCGCTTCCTGCATCCGTCCTTTGGTGGCATCAACCTCGAAGACATCCGCGCCCCGGAATGCTTCGTGATCGAGGAGCGGCTGCGCGAGTTGCTCGACATCCCGGTCTTCCATGACGACCAGCACGGCACCGCGATCATCGCCACGGCAGGGCTGATCAACGCGCTGCACCTGACCGGCCGCGAATTGCGCGACATCAAGATGGTGGTTAACGGCGCCGGCGCTGCGTCGATCGCTTGCGTCGAGCTGCTCAAAACGATGGGGCTGCCGGGCGCGAACGTGGTGATGTGCGACACCCGGGGGGTCATCTATCGCGGCCGCACCGACGGCATGAACCAGTGGAAATCGGCGCATGCCGTCGACACCTCGGCCCGGACGCTGACCGAGGCGATGGAAGGGGCGGACGTATTTTTCGGCCTGTCGGCCAAAGGGGCAGTCGATCAGGCGATGGTGCGCGTGATGGCGGCGAAGCCGATCATCTTCGCGATGGCCAACCCCGACCCGGAAATCACCCCTGAGGAGGTGCGGGCGGTCCGTGCCGACGCGATCATTGCCACCGGGCGCTCCGACTATCCCAACCAGGTCAACAACGTCCTCGGGTTTCCGTACATCTTTCGCGGTGCGCTCGACGTGCGCGCTTCGCAGATCAACGATGCGATGAAGATCGCCGCCGCCGAGGCGCTGGCGCGGCTGGCCCGCGAGGATGTGCCCGACGAGGTCGCTGCCGCCTATGCCGGCGAGCGCTTGTCGTATGGCCCCGAATACATCATCCCGGCGCCATTCGATCCCCGGCTGATCAGCGCAGTGCCGGCGGCGGTGGCGCGGGCGGCGATGGATTCCGGGGTCGCGCGCAAGCCGATTCCCGACATGTCGGCCTATGAGCGCATGCTGCGCGGCCGGCTCGACCCGACTGCGGCGGGGCTTGAACTGATCTTCGAGCATGTCCGAGCCAATCCGCGGCGCGTCGTGTTTGCCGAGGGCGAGGAAGAAAAGACGATCCGCGCCGCGCTGTTGTTTGCGGGCAGCGGTTACGGCACGCCGGTGCTGGTCGGGCGCGAGGAGCGGATCCGCACGACGATGGCCGCGATGAGCCTCAGCGCCTCGGCGCCGCTCGAAATCCACAACGCCCGCTTGTCGCAGCACAACAAGCGCTACACCGACCTGATCTATGAGCGACAGCAGCGCCGCGGCATGCTGTACCGCGATTGTCAGCGCCTGGTGAACCTCGACCGCAATGTGTTTGCCGCGTGCATGGTGGCCTGCGGCGACGCCGATGCGATGGTCACCGGGATCACCCGTAACTCGTTCGACGTGCTCGACCAGGTGGCGTACGCGATCGAGGTCGATGACGGCGCGGTCAAGTGCGGGCTGACCATCCTGCTGGCGCGTGAGCGCACAGTGCTGCTCGCCGACACGCTGGTGCACGAAAGCCCGAGCCCGGCGCAGCTCGCCGGCATCGCGACGCAGGCCGCGGCGAAGGCGCGACAGCTGGGGCTCGAACCGCGCGTCGCGCTGCTGTCCTACTCGAATTTCGGCAACCCGTCGGGCGCGCGGGGGCAGCGTGTGCGCGAGGCGGTGGAACTGCTGGATCGCAGCAGCGCCCCGTTTGAATACGATGGCGAAATGAGCGCCGATGTCGCGCTCGACGACCGGCTGATGCGCCAGCTCTACCCGTTTTGCCGCTTGTCGGGCCCGGCCAACATCCTGGTGATGCCCGACCTCGACAGCGCCAATATCAGCGCCAAACTGCTGCCGCGCCTCGGCGGCGGCACCGTGGTGGGGCCGCTCCTGCTCGGGTTGTCGCACTCGGTGCAGGTCGCGAATATCGGCGCAACCGTATCGGACCTGGTCAACCTTGCCGCGCTGGCGGCCCACGATTCGATCCGCTGAGCCGGGTCTCCCGGCGGCGGCAACAGCGGCTGCCGGCCGATGAGGGGCCATGTCGTCCGCCGCAGCGCGTTGCTCGTTCTCGCCGTCATGCTGCCGGCGGTTGCGGTGTTCGGCTTTCTGTATGCCGCCGGCCGGCTCGACCCTGACTGGGCGCTGGCGGCGGGCACCGCGACCACGGCGGTAACGGCGCTGATCGTCGGACCGGCGGCGCTGGCGCTGGCGGTGTCGCGCGACGCGATTGAGGCGCTGAGCACCGACCCGGCGATCGACGCGCGCACCCTGGCGTCGCGGTCGCCGAAGCATCTGACGCCGGATGCGGCGGGGTTGCGGTCGGCGCTGGGCCGGGCGTGGCGCGCGGCGGCACAGCGCGGTGACGAGGCGCTGGGGCGTCTTGCCGCGGCCGAGGCGGTGATCGCCGGCATCCCTGACCCGCTGCTCCTGCTCGATGCGCAGCGGCGGATCGTCCGCGCCAATGCGGCGTCGGTCGACCTGCTCGGCAGCGTGCCGGCGGGCTACGACCTCGCCACCTCGCTACGCAACCCGGCGGTGCTGTCGGCCGCCGATGCAGTGCTGCATGGCGAGGCCGAGCGGGTCGTCGAGTTTTCGATCGCGGTGCCGGTCGAGCGCTGGCTGAGCGCCCGCTTTGCCCGGATCGACGGGCCGCCGCTCGACGGCGCCGTGGCGGTGCTGACGCTGCACGACATCACCGCCCTGAAGCGGGCCGAGCAGATGCGCGCCGATTTCATCGCCAATGCCGGCCACGAGCTGAAGACGCCGCTTGCCACGCTGATCGGGTTTATCGAGACCCTGCGCGGACCGGCGCGCGACGACCCGGCGGCGCGCGAGCGCTTTCTCGGGATCATGAACGAGCAGGCCGAACGCATGGCGCGGCTGGTAAACGACCTGTTGTCGCTGTCGCGGATCGAACTTAACGAGCATATCGCGCCGACAGACCGGGTGGCGCTGGTGCCGCTGGTTGAGCACATTGCCGACACGCTGGAACTGCGCGCGGCGGATCGCGGCATGCAGCTGGTGCCGTCGCTGCCGGCCGACCTGCCCGAGGTGCTGGGCGACGCCGACGAGCTCGCCCAGGTATTTCAGAACCTGCTCGACAACGCGATCAAATACGGCCGTCCGGACAGCGAAATCCGCGTCGTTGCCGAACTCGCGGGCGGCGAGCGCCCGAACGCGCCACGGCTGGTCCGGGTCGCGGTCATCGACCGTGGCGACGGCATCCCGAGCGAGCACCTGCCCCGGCTGACCGAGCGGTTCTATCGCGTCGACACCGCCCGCTCGCGCGAGCTGGGCGGCACCGGGCTGGGCCTTGCCGTGGTCAAACACATCCTCAACCGGCATCGCGGGCGGCTCGAGATCGATAGCCGCCTCGGCGTCGGATCGACATTCGCGGTCTATCTGCGCTGCGCGCCCCCGGCGATCGCCGACAGCGGCACTACGTCGCGCGGCCGGCAACCGGCCGTTTGAGCGCATGTCATCAAACTGACATCGAACTGTAATCCCATAGACGCGTGCTCCCGCTACTTACCCCGTGCGGCCGGTGATCGCGCGACAGCGAAGAACCGAAGCCGATAATCCAAACGGCGGTCGTGGTTGGTGCGCATCGGCGCACCGGCCTTCCGCAAGTAACAGGAGGATGCTTTGATCGATAAAGGGGGCCGTCAGGGGACGGCGAGCCGGCGGCGGCTGGTGGCAGGGATCGGGGTTAGCGCGTTCATGCTGAGCGGGCTTGCCCTCTTCGGGACACCGGCATTCGCGGCCACGCAGATCGTCGGTGCCGGGTCGACTTTCGATTATCCGTTCTTTTCCAAGGCGTTCTATTACTACACGCAAAAGCATCCTGATGTGACCGTGAACTATCAGTCTATCGGTAGCGGCGGCGGCATCCAGCAATTCACTGCCAAAACGGTCGATTTCGGTGCCAGTGACGTGCCGATGAATGCGAAAGAACTGGAGCGCACCAAGGCCGCGGTCCTGCAAATCCCGATCACCCTCGGTGGCGCTGGCGTTGCCTACAATCTGCCGGGCATCGCGAAGGGCATGCGGCTTACCCGCGAGTTGGTCGCCGATATCTATCTCGGCAAGATCGCCAAGTGGAACGACCCCGCCATCGCCAAGCTGAACCCGGGGATGAAGCTGCCCGACATGGCGATCACCGTGGTGCATCGCTCGGACGGATCCGGGACGACGTACATTTTCACCGATTTCCTAAGCAACGTGTCGCCCGAGTGGAAATCCAAGGTCGGCACCGGCAAGAGCGTGCAGTGGCCGGCGCCAAGCAGCATCGGCGGCAAAGGCAACGAGGGCGTCGCCGGTCTCGTCAAGCAGACGCCGGGCGCCATCGGCTATGTAGAACTGGCCTATCTGCTCGAAAACAGCATTCCTTATGCCGAGTTGCAGAATAAGGCCGGAAAGTTCGTCTTTCCGTCGATCGATACGGTGGCCGCCGCAGCCGCCACCAAGCCGGAGGTTTCCTCGACGAACTTTTCGATCGTCGATTCGGCGTGCGCCCAGTGCTATCCGATCAGCGGATATTCCTGGGTCATGCTCTATAAGAAGCCGCACGACGCGGCGCGCGGCAAGCTGCTCAAGCAGATCATGACGTGGCTGGCCACCGACGCCCAGCCGATCGCCAAGACGGTCGATTACGTTCCGCTGCCCGCGAATGTGCAGAAGCAGGCGCTGCAGGCTCTCGGCGAAATGGAGTAGCACAGCCGGCAGCGTGGGGCGGGACCTGGTGGTGACGTGCGGGAGGATTGGTTGACCGAACAGACTATTGCTTCCCCCGTCGCGCCGCCGCCGGGCGCCCGCCCCTCCTCGCTTCTCCGGGGCGAGCGGATCACGTCGAAAATCTTCGTGGCCGCTCTGCAAAGCTCGTGCGGGCTGTTCCTTTTGATCGTCGCCGGCCTGGCTGCTGAGCTGGTGTGGGGCGCGCGGCTCTCGCTGAAAACGTTCGGGATCGGATTTCTGTGGAGCAGTCATTGGAATCCGGTTACCGAGCAATTCGGTGCCGCGCCATTCATCTACGGCACCGTCGTAACCTCGCTTATCGCGCTTGTGCTCGCGGCAATCGTCGGGATCCTGGCGGCGATCTATCTTGCCGAATTTGCGCCGCGCTGGGTGGGAACCTATCTCGGATTGCTGATTGAACTTCTAGCCGCGGTGCCGAGCATCGTCTACGGGTTGTGGGGGCTGTTTGTCCTGGCTCCGATCGTCGCCAACTGGATCGGCCCGGCGCTGCAGAAAACCCTGGGGTTTCTGCCGTTTTTTAAGGGCCCGATCTATGGCGTCAATGTGCTCACCGCCTCGCTGATTCTGACCTTGATGATCGTCCCGACGATCACCGCGATCACCCGCGATCTGATCGCCGCCGTCCCGATGCGCAACCGCGAGGCGGCGCTGGCGCTCGGTGCCACGCCGTGGGAGACGGCCGCGAAGGTCGTATTGCCAGCGGTCCGCCGCGGCATTATCGGCGCGTGCTTGCTGGCCTTCGGTCGCGCGCTCGGCGAGACCATTGCGACGACCATGGTGATCGGCAACCGCCCGGTCATCAGTGCGTCGCTGTTTGCCCCCGGCTATACCGTCGCCAGCGTCATCGCCAACGAGTTCACCGAGGCGACATCGGACCTTTATCTCAGCGCATTGATCGAGCTTGGCCTGATCCTGCTGGTCGTCAGCCTGATCGTCATCGGCATCGGCCGGCTGATGGTTCGGCTTTTCGTTCGCTGAGCAGCGGCGAGACACCCGTGAGCGCACTGCCGATTGCCCAACAGCGCAAGCTAACCAGCGTATTGTGGACTGTCATTTGCGGCGTTTTCGCCACCGGCGTTGCGATCGTGCTGCTGCTGATCATGGGCTACATCATCCGCGAGGGGTACAGCGCGATTTCGCTATCGTTCCTGACGCGCCTGCCGCGGCCGACCGGCATAAGCGGCGGCGGCGTCGCCAACGGTATCGTCGGGACGCTGATCATCGTCGGGATCGCCGCCCTGATGGCGTTTCCGGTCGGGGTTCTCGTCGGCACATATCTCGCGGTTTACAGCCACAAGCGGGTGGCCCAATTGCTCAGCTTCGTCGCCGACGCTCTGGCCGGCGTGCCGAGCATCGCGGTCGGCATTTACGCCTATACGCTGCTGGTGGAGCCGTTTCGGCATTTCTCTGCGTTCTCCGCCTCGTTCGCATTTGCCGTACTGATGGTGCCGCTGGTCATCCGGGCCACCGAGGGGGCGATCGCACTGGTACCGCGCGAATTGCGCGAGGCGGCCACCGCCCTTGGCGCCCCGGAATCGAGGGTGGTGTTGAAAATCCTGCTAGTTGCTGCGCGGCCCGGCATCATCACCGGGCTGCTGCTGTCGCTGGCGCGCGTCACCGGCGAGACGGCGCCGCTGCTGTTCACCGCGTTCGGCAGCCAGTATTGGGAGTTGAGCCCGGGGCAGCCGATGGCCGAGTTGTCGCTGCAAATCTTTACCTATGCGATTTCCCCCTATGCCGATTGGCATGCCCAGGCCTGGGGCGGGGCGCTGCTCCTGATCGTCGCGGTGTTCGTGCTCAGCGTGCTGGCGCGGCTGTCTATCCTGTTGGGGCGGGATGGACGCGGCGACGGGGGCACCGTTTGAATTCCCGGCTCTGCGCGCGGCCACAGGGGGCATTCGCCAAGCGGAGCAATGCCGAATCATGGACATGTAACGTATGCCGGGTATGAAATTGTCGCTAAACAGGGTTGCCGAGCCGATCGGCGGGTCGCCTGCGCAATCCAGGCCGCTGCAGTCGCCCGGTGCCGCTGCCGATATTCCGGTCAAGGCGGAAATCCGCAATGTCGGGTTTCACTACGGCAAGTTTCAGGCATTGAAGAACATCAGCCTGCCGCTGCGCGACCGGCGGGTGACGGCGTTTATCGGGCCGTCGGGATGCGGCAAGTCCACGCTGCTGCGCGTCCTCAACCGCATTTACGAACTCTATCCCGGGCAGACTGCCAGCGGAGAGGTGTTTGTCGACGGTGAAAACATCCTGGCGCCTGGTCTCGATCTCAATATCGTCCGGGCGAAGATCGGGATGGTGTTTCAAAAGCCGACGCCGTTTCCGATGTCGATCTATGACAATGTGGCCTTCGGCATCCGGCTCTACGAGAAGTTGCCGAAATCCGAGCTTGCCGGCCGGGTGGAGTCGGCGTTGCGCCGCGCTGCGCTGTGGGCCGAGGTCAAGGACAAGCTGTACCAAAGCGGGCTCAGCCTCTCGGGTGGTCAGCAGCAGCGGCTGTGCATCGCCCGGGCGATTGCGGTGCGGCCCGAGGTGCTGCTGCTCGACGAGCCGGCCTCGGCGCTCGATCCGATCTCGACTCAGCGCATCGAGGAACTGATCGCCGAGCTGAAGCCCGACTATTGCATCGCCATCGTCACCCACAACATGCAGCAGGCGGCGCGTTGCTCCGACTACACGGCATTCATGTATCTCGGCGAACTTGTCGAATTTGACGAGACTGAGCGGATGTTCACGCATCCCCGGGAGAAGCGCACCGAGGATTACATCACTGGTCGCTTCGGCTGACGGGAGTTACGCAGATGGCTGCCGAACATATCGTCAAGAGCTACGACGAGGAGCTGACTCGGCTCAACAACATGATCGTCGAGATGGGCGGGCTCGCCGAAAGCCAGCTCGCCGCGGCGGTCGACGCGGTCAACCGCCGCGACAGCGCGCTGGCGTCGCGAGTGGTCGAGGGCGACGCCGAAGTCGACGCGCTCGAACGCGAACTCGACAATCTGGCGATCCGGTTGCTGGCGCTGCGCCAGCCGATGGCCATCGACCTGCGCCAGATATTTGTCGCGCTGAAGATCGGCAGCGACCTCGAACGCATCTGCGACTATGCGGCGAACGTCGCCAAACGGTCGATCGCCCTGGCGCAAACCCCGCCGATCCAGCCGGTCCATGCGTTGCCGCGCATGGCGCATCTGGCGCTCGCCCTGGTCAAGGACGTGATCGACGCCTATGTCGCGCGCGACGCCGACAAGGCGCTCGAAGTATGGCGGCGCGACGAAGAGCTGGACGAGATGTACGCCAGCCTGTTCCGAGAGTTCCTGACCTATATGATGGAAGATCCCCGCAATATTGGCGCCTATACCCATCTGATGTTCATGGCAAAAAACATCGAGCGGATCGGGGATCACGCAACCAATATCGCCGAGAACCTCTATTACTTGGTGCATGGAACGCCGCTGACCGAGGCGCGGCCCAAAGGCGACAAATCGAGCCTCGAAATCGTCGCCCCTGACTCGGCGGGACACGGATGAAACCGCTTGTCCTGATCGTCGAGGACGAGGCGCCCCTCGTCACCCTGCTGCGCTACAACCTCGAGCGCGAAGGGTTCGCGGTGTGCGAGGCCGCGGACGGCGAAGAAGCGATGTTGTCAATCGCCGAGCGCAAGCCCGATGCGGTGCTGCTCGACTGGATGCTGCCGGTCGTCTCGGGCATCGAGGTGTGCCGGCGCATCCGCCGCGCCGCGGCGACCCGGGTGCTGCCGATCATCATGCTGACCGCGCGCACCGACGAGGCGGATCGGGTGCGCGGGCTCAACAGCGGCGCCGACGATTACATCGTCAAGCCGTTCAGCCCCGGCGAGCTGGTGGCCCGGTTGCGTGCGGTCATCCGCCGGGCGCAACCGAACATGGCCGAGGACATGCTGCGCTATGCCGACCTAGCGATGGATCTGGTGGCGCACCGGGTGTCGCGCGGCGACCAGCCGATCCATCTCGGCCCGACCGAATTCCGGCTGCTGCGCCATTTCCTGCAGCATCCGGGGCGGGTCTTCTCGCGCGAGCAATTGCTCGACCGGGTGTGGGGCGAGGACGCCGAACTGGAAATGCGGACCGTCGACGTTCACATCCGCCGGTTGCGCAAGGCGCTCAACATCGGCAGCGGCGGGGATCTGCTGCGCACAGTGCGTTCGGTCGGCTACGCGCTCGACCGTTCTCGCTGAGGGCGCTTGTCGGGGATACTTTAACGTTGTTTACGTCATCTTAAGTATGGGGCCCAACACTACGGCTGATTAAACATTTAGGGCCGGCGAGCCGTGGCCGCGAAGCGAACACTCTTATGAAATTGTCCGCGAGCGTCGCGCGCCGTTTCCATTCGAGCGCGCGCCTCACCCTCGTCGGCGTGGTTGTGGTCGGCGGCATCATGCTTGCCGCCGGGTTTTCGATCTGGAACCGCCGCGAAGATGCGCTGGCGCGCTCGCGCCGCGAGACGACCAATCTCAGCATCGTGCTGGCCGCACAAAGCGGCCGGGCGCTGCAGGCGGTCGATCTGGTGCTGCAGGAGATGCAGGGGCTGGTGCGCGGCGACGGTATCGCCACGCCCGACCAGTTCCGCGACTTGCTCGGCACCGAGAAGGTGCACCGCTTCATCGCCGACCGGTTGCGCAGCCTGCCGCAGGCCGACGCGGTTTCGCTGATCGACGACCGCGGCATGATCGTCAACTTTTCGCAGACCTGGCCGATCCCGCGGATCGATACGTCCGACCGCGATTTTTATGCGCATTTCCGAGATCACAACGATCCCGACCTGTTCATCGGCAAACCGGTCGTCAACAAGGTGACTGGGGGCCGCGTCATCACGTTGACGCGGCGCATCACGGCACCCGGCGGCGCCTTCCTCGGGATTGTGCTGGGGGTCGTCGAGACCGGATATTTCGAGCAGTTCTACAAGACCATTGCGACCTTGCCGGGCGAGTCGGTGGCGCTGTTTCGCAGCGATAGCACGATCCTGGCACGCTATCCGCACCGCGACACCGACATTGGCCGACGACTGCCGCCCGGAACCGAATGGTTCCAGGTGGCCGAGCACGGCGGGACCTTCCGTTCGCCGGGCCATCTCGACGGGGTGCCGCGGATCGTCGCGGTTCATCCGGTCGGCAGCCTGCCGCTGGTCACTTCCGTCGCGATTACCGAACAGGCGGTGCTCGCAGACTGGCGCCGCCAGTCGACCTGGCTGGTCCTTGGCGCTCTCGCCGCGGCGGTCGGGTTTGTCCTGCTGTTTCGTGCGGTGGCCGCGCAATCCGGCCGGCTCGAACGGCAGGCGGAGGATCTGAGACAGGCGGCTGGAGCACTGCGCCGCAGCGAGGCGCGGTTCCGCGATTTTGCGGTGACCTCGTCAGACTGGCTGTGGGAAACCGATACCGAGCACCGCTTTACCTATCTCTCCGACAACATTCGAAATTTCGGCCAGAACCCGGAAACCCGCCTCGGCCGCACCCGGATGGAACTTGCCGCCGATATCACCGGCGAAGAGGCCAAGTGGGAGCAGCACCGCGCCGTGCTCGACCGGCACGAGCCGTTTCGCGACTTTGTCTATAGGCGCCGGGTGGGAGACGATCCGGAGGGCTATATCTGTGTCAGCGGCAAGCCGATCTTCGATGGCGACGGAAGGTTTCTCGGCTATCGCGGCACCGTGCGCGACATCACCCGTGAAGTGCTGTCCGAGCGCAGCCTGCGCGAGGCAAAATCGGTGGCGGAGTCCGCCAACCTGGCAAAGTCGCAATTTCTGGCGAACATGAGCCATGAGCTGCGCACGCCGCTCAACGCGATCCTTGGCTTTTCGGAAATGCTACAGCACGGGTTGGCTGGCCCGCTGCCGGCACAGGCGCTGGAATATTCCGGCCTGATCAACGAGAGCGGCCGGCACCTGCTTAACGTGATCAACGAAATCCTCGATCTCGCCCGGGTTGATGCCGGCAAGCTGGAGCTGCGTGAAGAACAGGGCGTCGATCCGCAACAGCTAATCGATTCATGCGTGCGGCTAGTCAGTTCCCGCTCCACCTCCGATCTGCCGACCCTGACGGTCGAAATCGAAAGCGATGTTCCGATGCTGACCGTCGATCCGACGCGGCTGATGCAGGTTCTGCTGAACTTGCTGTCGAACGCGGTCAAATTTACCAGCACGGACGGCACGGTGACGGTGGCGCTGCATCGGTGCGAGGGCGGCGGCGTCAAGTTTGAGGTGCGCGATACGGGCCTGGGCATGACCGCGGCCGAGGTCGAGATCGCCCTGGAGCCGTTCGGCCAGATCGATTCAAGCCACGCCCGGCACCACGAAGGAACCGGGCTTGGCTTGCCGCTGGCGCGCCGGCTAGCGGAGTTGCACGGCGGCACGCTGACCGTACGCAGCGAAAAAGGGGGAGGCACGGTGGTCGCCGTCGTCCTGCCGGCGAGCCGCGTCGAAGCCGCCCGGCCAAAGCCTCCCGCCGGAGCAACTCAGCAGATGAGCGCGGTCGAATGAATTGCCGCGGCGCCTTCGCGGGCGCCTTGCGATGATCTGTACCCTGTCCCCCGCCTTTGGCTCGCCGCCGCATCGCCATCTTATATCTCGTATAATATGAATGTTGAATTTTGATTCGCGTTTTAAGTGTATTTTTCGTACAATCTATTCGGAGCAGAAGGTGACCACAGGAGGGCGGGGTGACCACATGCGGCGCCAGTCAACCTGGAGGCCGGGCCATTGTTGATCTCGCGGCGCATGCCGGCGGCCGGATGGCGTATTCCGGTGGAGGCGATGGCGACGGCCTGTACCGCACGATCTTCGATACCGCCGTCGATGCGATCGCGGTCGTCGATGAAGCCGAGACGATCCGCGCGTTCAATCGCGCGGCGGAGGAGATTTTCGGCTACCGCGCGGACGAGGTGATCGGTCGTCGGGTCGACCTGCTGCTGCCCGACGGGCTCCGCGCGGCGCGGGATCTCTATCTCGCGTCGGGACCCCGCAAGATCACCGATATCGGCCGCGAGGTCTCGGCCCGGCGCAAGGACCGCTCGGTCTTTCCGCTCGATCTGTCGGCCGCCGAGTGGGACGACGGCGGCAACCGCTTCGTCACGGCGACGATGCGCGACGCGACCTTGCGAAAGCAGGGCGAGGAAGAATTGCGCGCGGTCACCGACCGGCTGTCCGCGGTGCTGGAAAGCACGACCGACAGCGTCATCCTGATCGACCGCCAGTGGCGGCTTTCGTTTCTTAACCGACGGGCGCGCGGCTGCTTTGGGCCGGCCGATGGGGGCATGGTCGGCGCCCGGTTCTGGGATCTCTGGCCGGGCGACGAGGGCGATCCGGCGCGTGCCGCGCTGATCGCCGCGTTCGAGGGCCAGCGCGCCTGTGTCTTGGAGGATTTTGTCGCGGCGCGCGAAGCCTGGTTCGAAATCCACGCTTTTCCCTGGGATGGCGGGCTGGCGCTGTTTTTGCGCGACGTCACCGAGCGCAAGGCGGCCGAGCGCGAGCGCCAGGCGGTGGCATTCAACTTGCGGCAAACCTCCAAGATGGAGGCGCTGGGGCGGCTGTCCGGCGGAATATCGCACGATTTCAATAATTTGCTGATGGTGATGGGTCATATGGTCGAGATCGCCGGCGACACGCTGCCGGAAGGAGCCGAAGCCCGCGAGCCGCTGACGCAGGTCGGCCGCGCGGTAGAGCGGGCGACCGAGCTGGTCCGCCAGATTCTTGCGTTCAGCCGGCGCGACGAGCCGCGACGCGAGCGGGTCTGCCTGTCGCAAATCGTCGGCGAGGCGCTGGCCCTGGTCGCCGTCGCCATTCCATCGACGATTTCGCTGCGTCGCCGCATCGCCGCCCCGGGCGACGTGCTCGGCGACCCGACACAGCTGCACCAGGTGGTGATGAACCTGGCGATGAATGCGGCCGACGCGATCGGCGATCGCGCGGGGCACATCGATATCGGCGTCGACGAGGCGGTGATCGATGTGGCGCAGCACCTGTCGCTGCCGCCCGGCGCCTACGTCCGGCTGACGGTTCGCGACAACGGCATCGGCATGTCGGCCGATATCCTCGAGCGCGCGTTCGAGCCGTTTTTCACGACCAAATCGGTCGGCGAGGGCACCGGGCTCGGGCTGGCGGTCGTCCATGGCATCATTACCGGGCACGGCGGTGCGGTGCTGATCGACAGCACGCCCGGCGCCGGAACCGTTCTCAGCGTCTATCTGCCGCGATCGGCCGGCGCCGATCCCGGGCCATCGCCGATGCCGGGGTAGAAGTCCCGGCGGTATCCGCGCCGTCCGCGGCCGGTGTCGAACATTTCCCTTTGCACAGATGGTCCGCCCCCGATGGCCGAGATTCTGGTGATCGACGACGAGGAACTGGTGCGGATCGCGATCAGCGCGGTGCTGACCCGTGCCGGTCACCGCGTGGTGCTCGCCGGCGATGGCGAGGACGCATTGCGGGTGTACGGCGGCGGGCGCTTCGATCTGGTCATCACCGACATCGTGATGCCGCGCATGGAGGGCATCGAGACGGTGCGGGCGCTGCGCCGTGCCGGGCGCGCGGTCAAGATTCTGGCGATCTCGGGCGGGGCGCGCACCGGCTCCACCTTTTATTTGACCGCGGCCAAGGCGTTGGGGGCCGACGGTGGGCTGATCAAGCCGTTTTCCCCCGCCGAGTTGCGGGCGGCGGTCGCCCGCGTGCTGTCAGCCGACCAGGAGCGAGATCGGAAGCACCACGGCGGCGGCCTTGAGCGGCCAGATCCAGCCCTCGGCATAAACGAGCACAACCAATGCCGCGGCGCAGAGGACCAGCGCCGCATCATGCGGCCGTATCTCAAAACGGTGCCTCATGCACCCGTGTTACCACGAAACCCCGCCGACCTACAGGCCGGCGATAGCGCCGCTTTGCCGCGGATCGGCCTCGGCCAAAACCGCCGCGA
>Ga0307373_10007308_pt1 | contig 17284 bp, 17 predicted proteins | sample OX2MG_FD_202534 | JGI IMG/M metagenome (GOLD analysis project Ga0307373, IMG submission 202534) | Soil microbial communities from Risofladan, Vaasa, Finland - OX-2 | ecosystem: Environmental > Terrestrial > Soil > Coastal area > Acid sulfate soil | place: Finland: Risofladan, Vaasa | collected... | reverse complement strand
CTTAGCCTGCCGCGAGATCCGGTCCCGCGGGAACAAGCCGCGCTCGCCGACGGATTCTGCGCGGACCGGACGAGTGCCATCAATGATCATTCCTCGGGCTGGCAGACCCGCCGACGATGCCCCGGATGACTGGCGCAGCCAGGGAACAAGGGGTCGTCCGGGCCGCTGGTCCGGCCCGGACGCTGTCCGCTATATGTCCGTGCACAGCTGGACTCAGCCGGACTCTCATGGACCCAGCGGGACCTCGTCAGGCCAGAAGCAGCAGCCCGTGAGCCGCAATATGTGCAGGTCACGGGCTGTTTCCGCTGGTGGTGGCAGGTGCAAGGTTCGAACTTGCGTAGGCTGAGCCGACGGTTTTACAGTGAGCCGATCCCGACCCATCTGAATAGCCGCTGACCTGCTATTTCTCCATTTCCCGCCGCATGAAATCCGCGTTCTGTCCGCCCCGCGTCCGTGCATATCGAGTCGCCCAGGTCAGCGTGCCAAGGCCGCGGAGCACGTGTCCCACGGAGTCCAGCGGAGTCCGGCCATGTCCCATTCTGCTGCCGCATCTTTATTCGGCCCGGAGCCGGGCCGACCTGCTGGGCCGAAGGCCATGGACACGCCTGCTGCCGCAACCGACTGAAACGGTCACACCTTAGAAATCCGGTTGTGCGCCTGTTTTCACGCAGTGCCCGCCGCAGATTTCGAGTCGAGATCGACGCGGTGGAACCGACCTGGTCGCCGGGTACTCGGCCTGGCTGTCCTCGCGCTCCGCAGAGACCGGAGCAGACCCTGCGCGACAATGCCCGACATCGCAGCTGACGCCAATACCGCACGGGTGGGCGGCCTCTCCCCGCTCGGTGCGCTCGTCATGGTCACCGTCGTGCTTGCGCCGCTGTACGCCTTCAGCCACGCTTGGGGCTGGCTGTTGAACTGGCAGGACGTACTCACCCGGCCAGGACCTGAAGATGTCGGCATCTGTGCCCGCGCCGACCTGGGGGTCGTGCCAGTGGTCGCGGCAGCCATTGCGATGGCGCTGTTCCTCAGCTGGTGGACATTCCAGGCAGGTTTACCTGACCACGGCCCTCTCTGCCAAGCAAGGTTGGTCAGCTGCCGTGGAGGGCGCAGCTGCGGACTTCGTGTCATGTGACCGAGTCGACTTCACTGGACGGGCAGGCATCATCGCGGGATGCTTCCAGGCGTGAGCAATTCTGTGGCGGACATCCGTCGGGCGCTAGCGCATGGTCTGCTCCCAGAACGGTTCCGAGGCGCTGACGTGCGCCAGGCATGCCCATGCTGGGCCGATCACACATACACCAACTTCCCGCCGAAACACCGGGTGGGCAACCCGACGGTGGCGACGGCTAGATCTGCCCAGCGGTCGGCCACGCCGAGCGCGCCCAGGTCGACGTGGCCGGACCACCGCTCGTTCGTCGGCCAGCAGGGTATTCGGTGCGCAGCTATCACCATGGCAGACGGCCAGCTCATCGACCGGCGGGGGGTGTCGGCGAGTAACTCCAGGGCCGCTGCCACGCCGAGCGCCTGGTGGCCCGGATGCGATCGGGCCGGGTTGAGACGGCCTGCTCGGCCCGCCGGCGCGCATCGCTGAGCCGCTGACCAGCCCCCCATGAGACAGGGCAGGCGTCCATAGGCGGCGCCTCGTGCATCGCCCGCAGGCCTGCCCGATGGCGGCCACTGCAGTCTGTGCTCGCCACCGCTCCCGAGCGGCTACCCTGACCGCGCCGACCTACGCCAACAAGCCACGGAGGTGTGAGACGACTGCGGCTGACGCAGTGGACAAAGCGCTCGCCGCTCTGTTCACGGAAACTAGCCGGGCGGTCGCCCACCGCTTGCAGGCCGCAGGGCTTCCGTACACCGTCAACGCCGAGCGCACGATCATCGAGCGTGACAGTCCCACTAGGTGGTCGGCATCGAAACGCGTCGAGGCTCGCAACATCCTTGCCACTGGCCCTACGACGCTGCCTGGCGCGCCTTTGCTCGGCGAGAAAGAGATCGCCTCGGTCCACCGTTGCGCCGTCGCCCTGGCCGAGCTTGCCAGAGAGGCGTTGCCTTACTGGGTGCCGTTCCCCGGCCCGGTCGGGCCGTTGACGGATGTGGGTCTCAGCGGTCTGCAGTGGGAGAACGATCCAGCAGGCTGGGTCGCGCGGGTGATCGTCCTGCCCGCGTTGTTTCACCATTTGGCGGGCTTGCCGAGCCTGGACCACGCCGATGAAGCCGCTGCCCAGCGGTTCGCCAAAGAGGTGCTGAGGGTCGCGACCGCGGCCAATCGGGAGTACCTCCTCAGTGTGCCGCTGAGCGGCGTTGACCTGGACGGGACCGACACCTTAGCGGCCGACAGCGTCCGAGTACGGCAGCTCTCCGCAGTCGAGCAAGGCGCGATCTTCGACCAGCGAGGCGGCCCGGTGTCGCTGACCACCAACTTCAACGAGCTTCCCTGCACTGTGCTTGAGTTCCAGACCTCGGGGCCGCGCAAAGAGCAGTTCCTCCGGTCGCACGAGCTGGTGATGCCGTTGATCACGGCCTTTCAGCTGCACGGCTTCCACCTTGCGGGGCACGACATGGCCGAGCGCGCAGAGCCGCAATGGGTATTCGCCGGCGTCTCGCACCACCCGCTCGTGCTACCCAAGCAACCACGTCAATCCACCACGCTGACCGCCGAGATCTTCCAGGCAATCACCGACACCGGGAAGCAACTAGAGCGCTACCACCTCAGCGAACCGATATCGCCGCAGGATCTAGCGCTGCACCGCTTCGCCACAGGATTGGCGCGCGACACTTACGCGGACGGCGTGCTCGACTTCGCGATCGTGCTGGAATCGCTGCTCCTGCCCTACGATCGCGACGCCCGACGCGGCGACCTTGGCTACCGGTTCCGCGTGCACGGCGCCCACTATCTCACTGAGCGAGCTGACCAGCGGTCCGCGATCACCAAGCAACTGAGCAACATCTATGAAATCCGAAGCCGCCTCGTGCATGGCGCCAAGTACCCCGGCCGAGCGCAAACCCGGGCCGCCTACGATGCCGCCTACGACTTCGCTCGCTGCGGGCTGCTGCGGGCCGTGAAGAATGGCTTCCCAACTGCCAAGACATTCAACGAGATGGTTCTGCGCTGATCAGGCTTCGGACTGGTCTCTGGCCAACACCGGGCAAGATTGACACAAGTCAATCCACGATCAAGCGAGCGTGGCGTTATGCACATCTGCAGCAACAACCGGCCTGATACGGCCAGTACCCCTGCTCAGCGCGACGGGAACTGCCCGCCAAACAGGAGGTTGAGGTAGTAGAACGCTGTCGCTGGTTCGTCTTTCCAATGGGCGTCGAGGGCTTTACGGGCTCGGGTGGCACCCGTGTTGAGTTTGGAGACCGCGTCGGCTTTCTTGGCTGTCGTGGAGCAGGCTTCGAATCGTCCCGCAGCGCCCTTCGGGTCGTTCATGGCTGCCAGCCCGATGCGGTTCAGGTGCTCTAGCAGGTAGCAGATGTCATAGACGGGGACGAAGCTGGGCTGTCCGGCGAGGTACTGAGCAGCCCGCATCTCTAGGTAGAACGATGAGATCGGGACGTCGTTGTAGTACTTCCATGCCTTGATCAGCCGGGCGAGTTTCTTGGCTCCTCCGGCGATGTTCTGCCGTGAGTTGACCTCGGTGACGTATGCCAGGTGCTCCAGGGGCGCCGTGTCGAGCCACCCTGTCGCGGCGCCGGGGATGTCGTAGACGGAGACACCTTGACCGCCGCGACCGGTCACAAACCCGGGGATAACTTCCCAGGTCTCGTCGCCGCCGGCGAATGCGATGACAACTGCCGGGCGGCTGATGCGTACCGGGGTGTACGGGAAGCTGGCGGCCAGCGCGTTCTTCACCCATGCAAGAGCGGTGTCGGAGCTGCCGGGCCGTTGGCCTTTGATGCTGACGAGCAGGTCGACGTCGCAGTGTCCCCGTACACCAGTGCCATGGTTGAACGAGCCCGTCTCGCGGAACAGGTAAACGTCGAGGGCCCCGCGCAGCGAAGCTTCGACACTCGCTCGGTGCGTGGCCGCGGCGGCGCGCTGGGATTCCAGCGGGACCAGCCGGCCGAGGAAGATCTCGAACCCTTGTGCTACCGATAGCGTCATGGCCGCTTCTTCCGTGCCTGTGTTGGTGTGGTCACGTCGACTGCGTAGGTCTGCCCGCGCGGCTGGCCCTGACCTGGAGCTGGTCCGGTTTTCATGTGTCTTGCTCGGGCCCGGCGAGCAGGGCCGCCGCCCCGGCGGATATGGCCGCGCCTGTGGCGGGCTTGCGGAGCTTGTAGAAGAAGCCGGGTACCCGGGGCCCGTGCCGGCGCAGGAGGTATGCGGTGTCCTGGATGTTGCGGCATGCGGCGGGGTCGATCCCCGCGGGGTCGTCGTGGTGGGCGTCCCAGATGTCCTGGATGTCCTGCTCGGCGTGTTCGCGTCTGGTGGCGTGCCGCCAGTGGGACCGGGCGAGCTCGGTGCAGTCCAGGAGCGCCGGGGAGCTGGGCAGGAAGATCTTGATCAGGTAGGCGGAGAGGCTGAGGTCACGTGCGAGCGCGACGGCCAGTCCGAGGGCGAACCAGGCGATGCCGGTGATCAGGATGGTGGTGCCGTAGGCGCGGTGGTCGCGGCGGCTCCAGATCATGCTCATGCGCTGGCACAGCAAGGCGTCGCCGGGCCAGGGAGTGTCGCCCAGGTCGATGCCGTACCAGTTGCGGTAGCCGGTGTCGTCGTGGATGTGGGCCGCGGCGGCGGCGATGTCCTCGGGAGCGGGCTGGCGGTCGGCCAAAGCTGTGTTCCAGGGCAGCTTGAACAGCTTGGTGTCGTACAGTTCCTGGACGCTGACGGCGTGCAGGATGCCGTGTTCTTCGAGCCAGGACAGGATGGTGCGGCCGGCGACCAGCCATCCCGCGGCGATCGCCGCGAGGATGTCGCTGGTGGACGGGACCAGCAGCGAGACGATGGGCCCGACGGTGGCCAGCACGAACGTGCCGAAGGCCCGGGCACGGTGCCACCTCTGTGCGGTGCGGTACAGGTGGCTGTAGGCCATCAGCCGCTGCAGGTGCTCGGGCTGGTCCTGGCGCTGCTTGATCCGGGCGGAGGAACCAGCCGGGACCGGCCGTGGCAGGGTCGTCATGACGCGGGGAACAGCTCTCCGAACAGGGACCGCCACGCGGTGAGGGCCTCGCCAGTGCGGCCCTGGCGGTCCAGCAGGATGGCCTTCGTGCAGGCCGCTTCAGCGTCGCGTAGCGCGGCGCGGGCACCTTTCATCTTTGCCGGATCGGTGTCGAGAACGTCGGAGATGTCCGGGCCGACGCGGGCCGGGTCAGGCCAGCGGTCGGCGATGCGGCCGGCGGCGCTGGCGAAGAACTGCCGCAGCTCGTAGGCGTGCGAGCCGGTCCATGTGCCGGTGATCAGCTCAAGCGCCATCACCTCGATGAGGAACGACGGCTCGACCGGGGAGCCGTGGATATGGTTCCATTTCTTGATCATTTTGACGAGGGGCTTCCACTGCCCGTCGAAGTCCTTGTTCGCGGTGGTCGCCAGCTCGGCGTGGATCTTCGGGTTGGTGGGCACCCAGATCCCGAGCTGGTCATCGGGGATCAGATAGTGGTCGCCTTCCTCGAACGCGAGCACCACGTCGAAGGAGATCACCTCCCCGGTCAGGTCATCAACGTGCTCGACGCCGAAGTCGACCCGGACGGCGCGCCGGTCGGTGCACACCCTGGCGGCACCGTAATGGACAGCGAGGGCCTTCCGCCCCTCTTCAAGGATCTCGCGGGGGTGCATGCCCAGGTAGGAGGTGTCCCGCAGGACGATCATGATGTCGACGTCGCGCAGCGGCTTGGTTTTGGTGTGCCGCCGGTAGGCGCCAGTGAGGAAGTCTGTGACGATGTCGAAGGCCTCGTCGAGCTGGCCGCGCAGCTTCTTCTGTCGCTGGCTGGCGGTGGCGTCTTCGGTGTCGGTGGTCTCCAGGCGGCCGCGGAACTTCCAGAACGCGTCGCTGACGGTGATCATGCGCTGCTCCTGGTGTAGTAGGCCAGGGCCGCGCCCAGGCTGCCGCCACCGATGGCGGTGCCGACCACGTGGCGGGTGAACCCTGCGGTGGACCGGTAGGCGGCCGTCGCCCAGCCGGGGACGTCGGGGCGGCCGGGTGTGGTGCCGGCGATGATGCGGTACTCACAGCGGGCCGGGAAGGCGCCGTTCTTGCGGATGGTGTACGCGACGGTGTCGGGGTCTAGCCACAGGTCGCCGTCCCCGCCGGGGTAGTAGCCGTAGTCGATGGTGAAGTCGAACCGGCCAGCCAGGTCATCCCCGCGCCTGGCGGGATGGCAGACCTCCAGGGTCACGGCCTTCAGGTGCCCCGAGGCGAGCCACGTGGCAATCCCCTCCTCCAGGACGGCCCAGTCCTCGCGGATCCGGCCCGGGTCTAGGCCGCTGCCTTTGATGATGGAGCGGATGCTGCCGAGCATGTTGGTGGCCACGTGGGTGGCCGCGTAGGTGGTGGTGTTGACGTAGACGGCGGTGTTCACGGGCGCTCCATCTCCTGGTAGTCGATCGACCATCCCCCGGCAGCGGCGCCTTCCGCGGGCTCGTCGACGGTGATGCCGTCAGTGACGTCACGGGCCTCGATGCCGGGGTGGCAGCGCAGGGCGGCACGGATCTCGTCGATGTCGTCGATCCCGCACGGCAGCGACATGGTCCACCCGGGTGCGGCGCACGGGCTCACCGCGAGCAGGATCTCCCCGGCGCGGGCTTCTGCGGCATCGATGCCGTGGGCGGTGCGGATCCTGATACGGGGGCCGCTGGCGGGGATGACGATGATGGGTGCCTGCCGGCTGTACTCGGCGGCGATCAGGACCGCAGCAATGTTGGTGACCGCTTCCAGGCGTCCCCGCCCGCCTGAGCCCGCCGGTGCCAGGAGGTCAGTGACCGCCTTCCACGTCGCGACGGAGGTGCGGACCGGGATCGCCGCGACCGTTCGGCTCACCACGCTCACCTCTGGCCGCCCATCTGCGCGAGCGCGGCAAGCAGGTCGTCGGCGGACATCTCGCCGGGGTCGCCGCGTCCCGCCGGGGATACCGCGCACGCGGCGGCGACGGCCTTGCGCAGCCGGCGCCCGTCGAGCCCTCCGGCTGCCCGGGCGGCAGCGTCCAGGACGGGCGGTTCGAGGAGGCGCCGTGCACCCGGGAAGGCCGCGGCGACGGCCGCGATGGTCTTCTCCAGGATCGCCCGGCGCGCCTCGATGCCGGGCAGCGGCACCTCGATGATGGTATCGGCGCGGGAGGCCAGCGCCGGGTCGATGGCGTCCGCGTAGTTGCTGGTCGCGATGATGAGGACCTCCGGGTAGCGGCGGGCGAGCTGGTCCAGGCCAACCAGTGCCGCGTCGACCGCCCGGTGGACGTCGACCGGGTTCGCCTCCAGGGACAGCGCCCGCCGGTCAGTGAAAACCGTCTCCACCTCGTCGAATAGCACGATCAGCGGGCCGGCGGCGGCGTGTTCCTGCAGCACGGACCCGAACAGCTGGCTGACGCCGCGCTGGCTGCGGCCCAGGGACGAGCTGGCCAGCTCGTGCGGGTCGATCTCGACGTAGGCCCACGGCTTCGGCCCGCGGGCCGTCCGGGCCACCTTGTCGGCCAGGCCGCGCGCCAGCGTGGTCTTGCCGACCCCAGGCGGCCCGGTGAGCAGCAGCACGCCGTGCAGCGGCAGCTCGGGGAACGGCACCACAGGCCGCAGCCGGATCCCCGCGATGACGGTGCGCAGCAGGTGCTCCTTCATCCCTGCGGGAAGCACGATCGACTCCCACTCGTCAGAGAAACTGACATCGGGCAGCGTACGGATGTCGGCGACGCCGGGGATGCCGGCATCCAGGACGCGATCACTGGCGGGCTGGGAATCTGTAAGGCCGGTCATCGGCATCGCACCTCGGTTCACGATCGGAGTTCACGCAGGTCAGGGTCAGCCTCAGCAGGAGGTAGGGAGCAGCCGGCGGGCCGCTCACCTCTGTCTGACGTCACATCGCGGTGATCGTCCGGCCTGCCTCCGGCCGGCCCGTCGAGTCACCAGCCGATGTTGCCTGGGGTCAGGCAGTGCAGTCGCGGCAGGTAGTACTGTCACCCGCGAACCTGGACGGGCTCAAGGTCATGAAGCACTTGTCACACATGCGGTCGCGCCCGGCCCGCTTGACCGTGCACCCGCAGTGCCCGCTCTCGCAGGACGGCTCACCGCAGCGCTCACACGGCCTCTCCGTGACCCGGAACTCCCTGCCGCAGGTCTCGCAGGTCCACCACGATCCCCACCGGGAACGGCCGGTGTCCGGGCGTGGCGGAGCGAACCGGCGCCAGGCAGCGTTGTCGGAAACGAGTACAGCGATCAGGTAATCCTCGTCGCACCACGCGGCCTGCCCGTACACCTGGTCGCTGGTGCTTCCGTCCCGGTACAGCACGACCGTATGGTCACGCTCGACCGTGCCGTGGCCGCGCAGGGCGGCGGTGATCAGTGGCGTGCCGGACTGGACCGAGCCGCGCGCCGGCGGGATGAGTCCCCGGGGGGCGGCGAACAGCACGGCACCGGCCGCGTCGAGCAGCACGATCACGCCCGCGCCAGTCAGGTGCTCAGCCGCCCGGACACAGCACGCCTCGCGGGACGCCTGGGAAGAGCGGAACATCTCAGCGACGCTCGTCGCCGTGGGACCGCGCGGGTCGATGTGACCGGCCACCTGGTCATCGGGCAGGAGCACGCGCGCGGCGAACGCGTCACATGCCTCCTCCTCCAGTTCCTCGGAGTCCTCCACGGCGAACAGGCGCTGGCCCAGCTCCAGATCCGATTGCTGGAGGTGGTGGCCCAGCTCATGCAGGCCGGTGAACCCGCGACGCCGGACGGACCTCGACCGGCTCACCAGCAACGCCGGGGGCGAGGCCTGGTGCTGGTAGCTGCCGGCGACCGAGCAGCGGCCACCGTCGGTCTCGCTGACCAGGCAGACCCTGATCTCCGGCCAGCGCCGCAATTCGCCTAGCGGGTCGGCACGCAGTGCGGCCAGAGCTCCCGGACGATCTCGTTCGAGCGCGCCCAGCATCACCATCGCCTGGCGAGGAGCTTCGGTAGCGAACCGTCCTCGCATCACGCACCGCCCGGGCCGGTGTCCTCGTCACGCAGGAACTGGCGAAGCCGTTCGTCCCAGTCAGGCTCACCGCCCCCGGTCTGCCGCGCGGCCAGGCTGTAGGTGCCGTAACTGCCGGCAAGCCGCGCCCGGGCTTCACTGACCCGGTAGGTGCGGGCGCGCTCCTGCCACGTGGGCCGCCAGCGTGGATGCTCCATCCTCACAACCAGGCCAAGTGGCAGCGGGCGCACCGAGGCAGCAACCCGCTCAGCGGTCAGGCCCGTCAACTGGGCGATCGTCTCGATCTGGCCCGCGGTCAGCGGCACTTTGCCCCTGAGGATCTTCATCACCTCGGGCTGGGCAAGATGGAGAGCCGAACACAACGACGCCAGGTCCAGCTCCCTCCCGAGCAAGGATGCCAGACCGCGAGATTGCTCTCCGGGAGCTGCCGCCGGCAGGCCCGGGGCCTGCCGCAACGCCTCCAGGTCATCGGCGAGTTCGGCGCGGACCAGCGCAGCGGGATCTAGTTCCGAGGAGATCACGTGGCCCCGCCGTGCTCCCGCGGGGACATCACCAGAGCGGCCCTCGGATGCGGACCGGGTCCACTGGACAACCTCGTCGCCGCAGAGGTCCACCGGCCGTTCCAGGACCCGGATCGGCACCGTACCGGTCAGGCCTGCCCATACCGTGGTGTCGATGCCGAACGCGGTGGAAGGTCCCTCCAGCACGAGGCTGTGAGCATCATCAGCCGGCGGGTCAATCGTCACCGGAGCTGCCAGCACATCGCGGCCTTCGACGGCCACGATCAGCACCAGGACGCTGACGTCCTCCCACCGGGCCTGCCACACCTGCCCAGCCTGGATCTCCACATCAGCCAGTACGCCGAACCGGTCGCGCAGCGCCTGGTCGGACAACCCGCGTGGAGCCCGCGCCTGCTCGGCGAGGTCAAGAAACCGCTGCGGTATTCGCGGGTCACTCATGGTGTTCTCCCGCCTCGATCGACCGGGTAGGTCGCTACCACCACCTGACGTCACTCCTGACGGACCGTCCGAACGCTGAACACCTGATCACTGCGTGCCCGGCGCGCCGCCGCATAGCCGGATCACCTCCAGGCCCACGGCACGCACATCCTCGCCCTCACCAACCAGCTGCGCCAGCTTGTCTTTCAGCCGCCTGGCGTGCTGGTACGCCTGGCTCCGGCCACAGCCCAGCACCTCCTGTACTGACGATATGTCCGCCAGGTGAGGCACCAGCCGCCGCTCGGCCGGAGACAGCATGCCCGTCACCTCGGCGGCTCGCACCCCGGCGGCCAGCTCGTCATCAGCGGCGATGACCTGCTCCTCGGGCGTCAGCTCCGCTGCGCGCACCGCAACATTCTGGTGGTCCTGCAAGAGGGTGACCGGCGGATCCACCACAGCCGGAAACCGCGCCAGGAACACCGCGACTAGCTGGGCGGTTTCCATGCTGCCCGCGGCGGCTTCCAGTACTGCGTGAGCCACGGCCACGATGGATGCCCTGTCGGCGACCGGGGGGCGGCGGCTCGTACTCGACCACTGCGGAATCCGCACGTAAGGAACCGCCCGCGCCGCTTCCACCAAGTCCTCAGTCCCGCCCGCCCATGGCGGCACCGGGGTACCCGCCAGCCGCCACCGACCCTCGCCTGCCTCGCCGGATGGAACTTGGTCGAAGGCGTCCGTCGTGGCCAGCACCTTCTCCACGGTGCGCCGCAGCGCACCCTCACTGGTCTTGCGTGCCTGGTCGATCAGCCAGTGCCGGATCGACCTTCGCAGCAGCTTCCCCATCGATGCCCCGTCGCCGGCCTGGGCCACCAGCATCGCCGTCACAGCCCGGACGCGATCGGCCAGGAACCCGCCCAGCAAGTCCTCCAGGTCAGCCTGCTGCCACCTGTCTCCCGGCATGAGCACGGGAAACCGGCACGACTCCTCGCGGAGCAGATGATCGATCAACTTCAGGCACTCTGGACCGAGATGCCCGCGGGCACGAAGCTCATCGAACGCAGAGATAACCTGCCCCCTTCAACTCTGCCCGCACCCGTGCACCCGTCGCACCGCAAGCAGCGGCGGCGCGGCAGCGCGGGGAACGAGACAGCACGCCGCGAGCTGACCCCCGCGATGGCGGTTCGCGGAAGATCCTCCTTCATGCCGGCGGGAAGAACGGTCGACGCCCACCCGCTGGACAACCCGGCATCGGGCAGCGGCCAGACATCCGCGAACCCCGTGGATTGCGGCATCCAGGATGCGGCTGCTGGCGGCGCGGAGTCGGTGAGACCGGCCACGGGTGCCGTACCTCCGTTCATGCCAGGGGATTCCTGAGGTTCTGGGGGCGGAGCTTGCGGCTGCCCTCCCGTCCGCCGGACCATGACCAGGACGGGTTACTGCCTTAACCGCAACAGAGCTTCCCAGATAATTGCGATTATCGCAAACTACCGTTCGCCGGCTGCCTGGAAACAGGGCGGTGCTAGCACATCTCGTGGCGGGGAGGAAGCCGCACGCGCCGCGGGGCAGGCGGGTACTCCCACATGCGACTGAGCAGCTCGTAGGCTGCGGGACAGCTCACGTCTCCCATCGCGTAGGCGTCAGCGAGCACTCCTGCCGCATCCAGGACATGGATGCTGCTGGAACGCCGGCGCGCGAAATCGGCGGCCGGGCCATCGTCTGTTATGAACACGCGCTGGCGGACGCCGACGCGCTCCAGAGCCCGGATGGCCTCCGCCTCGCCGAGATGTTGGAGAGGCGCTGCCGCCTCCCCGCCCAGGCCACGGCGGAGCAGGTCGACGACCTCATCGCCTCCCTGGTCGAGGCGTAAGGGCGTGCCCAGCCAGCCATCCTGCAGATCCAGGACACGCCGCAGTGCCGGCTCGGCGGGCAGGCCGCGCCTGAGCTCATGCCGCACGGCCTCCGTCCAGGCAGCCATGCCGCGGTAACGGGATTCCAGCACCCATAGTGCATCGACAACGGCAAAATTCTGCCAACTGCACGTGTCGATCACTACCAGCTTGCCAGCAGCGCCTGGCAGCTCCCCCGGATTTCCGGCCACCTATTCAGGTTAAACCAGCCCGGCACATCTTGGGGGCGTCACAGGACGGGCACGGGATCCGGCTCACGCCCGTCGCTGTCGGGCACCGGGGGCAGGGGGCTTAGCTGTTCAGTAAGCAATTCTGCAGGAATCTTTGTCAGCCGCGACAGCACGCGCACCCCCACATCACCTCTGTTGAAGGCATCGAGCGCCCGCTGCACCAAGCCGGTCGGCAATCGGCGGAGACCATGATCCTGGAGCTGGCGCTGGTACTCAGCTGCATGGCCAGCCAGCAGGACGAGCTTGGGCGCCGACAACTGCCGGACCCGCTCACGCCCCGCCGCATCTACGAGCTTAACGTTGAACAGCCGCCAGGCCAGCGCATCCAGGCTCACCTTGTAGCGGACCAGCATCTCACCAACCAATGCCTCAGTGGGACCACTCGTGCCAAGCGCCTTACGCAGGCTAGATTCGGGCATAAGGAAAGCAGCAGCGAAGGAGTTGGCCCTTTTCTCCTTCTCGCTTGACCGGCCAAACAGATCCTCATCGATCACCACGCCCTCGGTGTCTCCAGCCGCCAGATGAGCAATCTCGTGAGCCAGCGTATACCGCTGCCGAGTAGCAGGAATAGCACTGCTTACCAACGCTATCCGGTAACCGCCGCTGGCTATACTCAGCCCATCAAGGCCCCGCGGGAGATTCTCGACGGCAACGTCCACCCCAAGCGACTGCTCACAAAAACCCGCCAGCTCATCAATATACGAGTCTCCTCTGCCAGCAAGCTCGCGTACCCGGACCGCAAGGTCAGATGCCTGCCGCAGGAAGCCGCCTCCTATAAGAGAGAGCGGCAGCGGGCCAGGCGGGGCAGGCAAACCCAGATCACAAAGCAGAGCATCGGTTTCGAGAAAATCATTCAGCCGTAGACGCGCTTCGTCAACAGCGGGGGTCTCATCCGGCTGAGTCCTTGCAGCGAAATTTCTTCCGCCGCGCCCGCGAGGAGACAGCAACTCATCGACAGGCACGCAGGTCACATCGGCGATCAGTCCCAGTTCCAGCGAGCTGAGGCGCCGCCTGCCCGAGAGAACTTTGGAGAGGGCGGTCGGGTCCATGCCGACGGTCTCGGCCAGGGCCTGCTGGCTCATGCCCGATGCACGGATTGCCTCGCGAATGCGGCTTGCCAGGGTTTCCGAGTCCATGCCCACACCTAAGTATACACACGCGGTTGCTAAAATCGCAAGAGTATGGTAGGCGTCGCTTCGCCTCGTTTCGATGTCGCAGGAACGTTACCCAGTCCCATATGCACCGCATCCGATCTTTGCGGAATCTCCAGGGTGGAAGCACCGCGCCTGCGCGGTACGGGCCCGCTTCGCCAGCTCTCGCCGGTCACGCAATCTCTCCCGCTCCTGGCAAGAGCCTGGATAATCGCGTCAGCCCCACCGGCCGACGCTTCGCAAGACCTCGGATCGCGTCGCTTCCATGCCGATGCCGGGCCGTCTGGCCGTCAGTCTCATAAGCGGCGGCCAGAAGACTGCGATCGCGCAGTGTCAGCATCGGCGTGCTCGCGCTGCGCGCGATGCTGACAACCCGGATTCGGCCGCCATCACGCGAGCCGGGCTCACCCTCTGACAGGCCCGGCCCTGGGGCGTCATCTCACTCGCTGTCGTCCTCGTCGAGAGCGTCGTTGATGCGCTGGTTGGCGGCGCCGGCCTGGCCGTCGATGCAGTTGGCGTAGACGCGGAGCAGGACGGCGATGCCGTGGCCGGCGCGGCGGGCGACCTCGGTGGCGGGCACGCCGGCGTTCAGCCATAGCGACACGGCGGCGTGCCGCAGGTCGTAGGGGCGGCGGGCCAGTGCTGATGCCTGCTGGGCTGGGGTGAGCGCTGCGGGCCGGGCGCGCTGCCAGACTTCGCCGTACCCGGTGTCGTTCAGCGGGCCGCCGCGCTTGGTGCGGAACAGGCGCCCGTCTACGGTGGTGCCGTAGCGGGTGATGTGGGCGCGGAGGATCGCGACTAGGGCGGGCGGGATGGGGATGCTGCGGGTCTCGCCGGGCGGCCGGTGCTTGAGGCCGCGTTCCTCGCGGCTGGCGCCGTTGTCGGTCCACTCGGTCCCGGCGTGGGGCTGGGAGGCGGCCAGGTCGATCCGGCCCCACCCGCATGCGGGGAGGATGCAGTCTGCCTCGCGCAGGGCGACAGCCTCCGATGGGCGCAGGGCGGCGTAGTACAGGCAGCCGAAGAACGCTTCCATGCGCTCGCCGCGCGGGCCCTGCGCGCGGACGGCTTCCAGCAGCCTCCTGGCCTGGGCAGGGCTGGCGACGGAGCGGCGGTCGACGGTCTCGGCGACATCGGAGGCCTTCCACTTGATCTGGTCCAGGGGATTAGCGGGCAGCAGCCGCCGCTCGACGGCGTAGCCCAGCGCGTTGGCGAGCACGGCGCGCTTGCGGCGGGTGGTCGTCGCGGCGGCGGGCCGACCGTCCAAGTTCCGGGCGCACGCGCTCAGGACCGCGCGGATGGTGTCGGGGTTTTCCAGCTCGGCCACGGGCAGGGATGCCTTCGCGATCCAGTCCAGCGCCCGGGTGATCTCGGCGGGGACGGGCCGGCTGGTGCTGGCGGCGTTGAAGGCGTAGCCGAACAGGGCCCGACGCAGGGCGGCGGGGTCGGGGGCCGTGCGGCGCCGGTCGGTCAGGACGACGGTGATCGTGGTGAGCGCCTCGGCGGCCGACCGGCGGGACTTGGGGGCCAGGTCCGGCCATTTCATCTGCGTGTAGGCCCGCGCGTGCTCGTACCAGGTGACGTCGGGCTGGCCGGCTGGCCGGGGCTTCGCGGGCAGACCGGTGGCGGGGTCGAACGGCTTCCCGTCGCGGGCGGCGTCCTTGAGGGTGACCAGGAACGCGTCTGCGAGGGCCTTGGTGGGCAGGGACTTGCAGTGCTCGCGGCCGTCGACGGCCCAGCGGACCCGGTACCGGCCGCGGGCGGTGTCGCCGATCTTCCTGGTGTCCCAGAACCGGACATCGTAGCTGTTCATGCGGCATGCTCCTTCGGGTTGTCTTCCAGGCCGCGCAGCCATTCCTCCAGCGCGGTCCTGCGGATCCGCACGGCGCCGCTGGGCAGCTTCAGCACTCGGGGCGCGATCCCGGTCTGCCGCCAGCGGTAGAAGGTGGAGCGCGGCACCCGCAGCTCGGCGATGACCTCCTCGATGGTCAGCAGCTCATCTGGCTGGCCTGCCATGCCTGGCTCCCTTCTCCCGCTGCCGGCGCCCGCCGGGCAGGCGGGGTGGTGCGTGCCCGTTCCGGCGGGTTGTCCGTGCGTTGTGGTGCATGCACGCTCCGGCCTGCCGCGATGGTCAAGTCCGCGCCGTGACATGCCGCGCCCTGCAGCGCCCGGGGCCGCCAGCCCGGTGCGCTCCCGGCCGGCCCGGCGCCCGCGTGGGCGCCGCGTGCGGCGCCACGTGCGCATGTGCGGCGCCCCCGGTACCCGGGTAACGGCTGGCGCAGGGGCCGCGGCCACGTGGCCGCGGCAGCGCCGACGGGACGGCCCGGCACCGGGACCGGGACCGGAGCGGGACGCGGCGGGGCTTGACGTCCGGGGCGGAGCCGGGCGTTGATCGGCCACGGTGCATGACCCCGGCCTGCCGCGGACACAGCTCCGGCTTCCCGGTGCCCGATGCGGCCGGCGGCCTGACGTGACCCGTCCCCGGCCGGGGCAGGCACCACCAGCCCATCAGCAACCCTGGAGGTGACTGACCGTGGATGACACTCCTGCAACCCCGGGCACCGGGCCGGGAGGCCCGGGACCGCAGCCGCCCGGCGACCCTGCCGGCGGCCCCGTTCTCCCCGATGACACCGACCGCGATGTGGAGGTCGACGTGCTGTTCCTGGCCGGGCAGCGCCCGGCGGGAGAAGGCGAATGGCTGCTGGTCACCGAGGTCGACGGGCGGCCGGGAGCAGACTTCACCGCCCGCGTCCTTCCCGCAGCCGGGCGGTACGCCCATGGCGGCGACGTCCTGGTCCGCCTCACCCCCGCCGGCACCGGGACCCGGGAGCCGCCTGCGGTCCGGGCCGGGGTGTGGGCGGTCATGGGCGGGGTCCTGGTCCCGGTCGCGGCCTGGGACCGTCAGGACCCCGACGGCTGGCCCGAGCAGATCCGGCCTGCCGTCAGCTTCGCCATGGGCACGCTGATCGCGCTGGAGGAACACGGCGCTGACCTCAGCGCCCGCCACCGGGTCAATCTTGACCGCGCCCTCACCACCGCCACGGCGGGCATCCCCGCCGGCGTGACCTTCGGCCCGGCAGCGGCCGGCCGGCCACCCGGGCGCTGATACCGGCTCGGCCAGCAGCGCGGGGGCAGGCGTCAGGGGCCGCCTGCCCCCGCAGCCGCGTTCCCGGCAGGCCGCACCCCGGCCGGGCGCCGCCACCGCCCGCACGGGCGCCCGCTCACCAGCGCCCGTAACGCCAGCGGGGGCAGGCGGCGCAGGCCCGGCAGCGCCCGCAGCAGGGCGGGCCGCTGCGGCAGCGGGCGAGCGCGGCCCAGCCGCTGGTTCCCGGGTCACGCGGCGCGGGTCTCTGGCACGGCCGGGGTCTCCCGCAGCTGCCGCCCGGCCCCGGGCTGAGGTTCCCTCAGCCCGGCTGAACCCACGGACTTTGCCGGCGCGCGGAAGACCAGCACGTCCTCGTGGACGATGAGGTGCCAGGGCTCGCCGCGGGCGCGGGCCTTGCGAAGGTTGTCGAGCTGGAAGAACGACGGCCGGGGGACCAGCCGCTGGCCCCGCAGCCCGGCGAGCAGTGCGACGCATCGCTCGGCCGGGATCAGGCCGGCGGCTGCGCCGGCGGCGAGGATCGCGCCGGGCAGGTCGACCAGCTCGCCGCGCTGCCGCCAGGGCCGGGCGGTGACCACGACCGTCCCGCCGGGGCGCAGCAGCGCGGCGCAGCCGGCGAGGATCTGGGTGAACCCGGCGAGCAGGTCGTCCAGGCCGCGGGAGGCGAGGTTGGCCGGGTCGTCGCTGTACCGGTTGTCGTACTTCTCCACCCCGCCGCCGCCGGGCCGCGGCTGCGCGCGGACCTGGCCGTGGACGCTGCGCCCGTACGGCGGGGAGGTGACCACCAGCGCGGCCCGCCCGGCGGCGCCGGGCAGCAGGGACCGGAGCTGGCGGGCGTCACCGCAGAC
>Ga0307373_10007305_pt1 | contig 17288 bp, 19 predicted proteins | sample OX2MG_FD_202534 | JGI IMG/M metagenome (GOLD analysis project Ga0307373, IMG submission 202534) | Soil microbial communities from Risofladan, Vaasa, Finland - OX-2 | ecosystem: Environmental > Terrestrial > Soil > Coastal area > Acid sulfate soil | place: Finland: Risofladan, Vaasa | collected... | reverse complement strand
GTTCGCCAGATCGCAGGGATTTCAGCGAGGCGAGCTGATCGCTCTCATAAAGGCAGCGCCGCAGTCAGCAGAATGGCAAACACCGGATAGTGAGGGTACGTCCTGGTTAAGATAAGACCAGTTCAGCGGCACATTCGCGTCCATCGGTCAACAGCAAGGGTCCAGATAGCCTTCACACGGCTGAGGTCACAGGTTCGAGTCCTGTAGCGCCCACGAACGAGCGAGGAACGGCCAGGCCAGCGCGGCCCCTTCTCACCAGGGATACGCGGCGAGGGAGTGGAGCTGCACGGGGCCACCGGACTCGAGGTCATAGAGGCTCGCGCCGATCGCGCCGTCGCGGTGTGCGACGTCGAGGAAGCGCCAGATCTCCTGCCCCGAGGGCAGGCCGTGCCGACCTCCCTCGGAGGCCATGTTGTAGTCCTGGCCGATCGGCAGCACCGGCCGTAGCTGGGAGAGGACCTTCATCGAGTTCGCCACCGCGGCTCCCGGCTCGGTGCAGGACCAGTAGACCATCGGCGCGAACGCGTCGATGTACGGTGCCTCGGCGGCATACGGGTAGGTGGCGAGACGGTCGAGGCTCGGCTGCGGGACGGTCGCGACGACGGCCCGCCTGCCCGCGTACGACCGGACGCGCGCGAGGTACTGCGTGACGCGGGCGACGCTCAGGTAGGTGCCCTCGGCGGGGGTCTCGATGTCGGGGCTGAAGGCGTCCGCGCCGGACTGGAAGGCGAGCCGCGCCCGCCGCGCGTCGATCGCGGGGTTGGCGAGCGTGGGGAAGTCCCAGGCGATCACCGAGATGTGCCGGGCGTGCGCGAGCGGCACGAGGGCGCGGAGGATCGCCCCTCCGTAGAAACCGTCGTGCGTGCTCCCGACGCGCACCCACAGCTGGTCGATCCCGTCCTTGGAGGCGAGGCTGACGTCGCGCGCGATGCGCACCCGGTCACCCGGGAAATCCGTGATCCAGACGCCCTTCCCGACGAGCGGGAGGACGTTGATGCGGTGGGCGGCGAGCGGGTAGGCGATTCGGGGCAGCCTGAGCGGCCGCGGGCGCGGAGAGGTCGAGACGAGCCAGGCCGTGGTCCGCTGGGCCGCTCCGCAGGAGGGGGCGACCGCGCGCGCCGGTAGTGGGAACGGCAGCCGCACGCGCAGGCGGATGCGTGCTTTCGCCGGCTTGGGCACGGTCTGGTGGCCGTTCATCGCGAGCGGCGATGCACCCGCGGGGGAGAGGATCAACCCCACGAGGGCGAGGGCAGCGGCAAAGGCCGCTAGCAGGCGACGGGGCTGGTGGTTGCGCAACAAGGCCTTGTCTCCAGACGGTGAAGAGGCCCTGCCCGGACCACGGAAAACCGCGATCGGAGCCTGTCGGCGCCCGCAAGTGGACCCCGCGCTCGCTGGACCGATTACCACGATGAATGCTCGGGACAATGGTCGTCAATGGGGCGCGCGAAATCAAGGCCCCCAGGCCACTTTTCCTCTACCCAGGTCGACGAACCGCTAAACGCTCGACGGCAGGTTTTTTTTCCGGGCCGCGTACTTGCTCGGCACTCGCCGGTGCGTCCGCGCCCCACGGCGCGTCCACACCACGCGCCGCGGCGGCGGGGACGGTCGCGAAGCGTTGCAACAACGTCCGCGCCGTCCGAGTTCAGCGCGCCTTCGGCGTCTCGTCGGCGCCGTGGCGGCACTGCCCGCGCTGCTGAGCTGTCGGGGGATTGGGATCGCGCGGGATGGGTAGCTGAGCCGCATGACAGTCCAGAGCGAAATCCAGCCAGTGCAGGCCGACCTCCCCGACGAGGACGGCGACGAAGACGAGGGCGGCGGCGGCGAAACCGAGGAGGAGGGTGGCGGCAGCTGAGCCGTAGATGGCGAGGCGTCTGATCTCCATCCTCCTCGTGGTGTGGCTGCTCATCGGCCTGCTGGCCGCGGTGCAGCGTCACTACTTCCAGGGGGGTTCAGCGAACTGCGCGAAGGCGGGGACGATCGCTGTGACGATCCTCGCCGGACCGCTCAATTACGTGGGCGCCAACCCGAAGGTCGGCTCCTGCCGGCTCCCACAGCCGAGTAAGTAGCCTCCGCCCCACACAGAGCGAGCGCCGCGCCTCTCCGGCACGGGAGGGGCGCTGTGTCGCGTCGCCTCAGTGGGCGAGCGCCGCCATCTGCTCGTCGCGCACCGGCTGACGGGGGAGGTCGAGGGTCGTGACGCGCCGCAGCTCGCGCTTGTAGCGGGTGTCGTCGTAGGCGAGGCCGCGGTGCATCGTCGCGCGGTTGTCCCAGATGACGAGGTCCCCCACCTGCCAGCGGTGCGTGTAGGTGAACTCGTCACGGGTAGCGTGCTCCATCAGGTCGCGCAGCAGCAGTCGCCCCTCGGGGACCTGCCAGTCGGTGATGCGCGAGGCGTGCGAGGCGAGGTAGAGCGAGCGGCCGCCGGCGTCGGGGAGCTCGCGCACGAGCGGGTGCACCGCGCCGGCGAGCTTGTCCTGTTCCTCAGGGCTGAACTCGAAGCCGAGGGTCTGGCGCGAGTAGGCGATCGAGTGATGGACGCGCAGCCCTTCGAGGCGCGCCTTCATCTCCGCAGCGAGTGCGTCGTAGGCGGCGCGCGTGTCGGCGAACTGGGTGTCCGCCGGCACCGGCGGCACGACGCGGGCATGGAGCATCGAGTAGCGCCCCGGCGGGTCCTGGAACGAGGCGTCGGTGTGCCACAGCCGGTTGCCGAGGACGTACATCCGCCGCCGGTCGTCCGAGGCCATGATCTCGCCGTTCTCGTCGAGGTTCGAGATGTCGCTGAGCGCCTCGTTCCCGAAGCGGCTCTTGTGCACCGCGGCGGCGCCGGTCTTCATGTGCAGCTCGCCGTCGAAGCGGCGGGCGAAGGCGAGCTGGTCCTCGTCGGTGAAGGGCTGCTCGTGAAAGACGAGCACTCCGTAGCGGTTCATGGCGGCGCGGATCTCCGCGAGCGTCGCGGCGTCGGCGACCGTGCGCAGGTCGATCGGGCTCGCCTCCGCGAAGAAGAGCGGGTGGAGCTGGTCAAAGGCGAGCGGCATCAGGACCCCCACGCGTGCGCTCCCACCACGCTACGCCGCCGGGACGCAGCTGGGTGCCGGCGGCTTCTAAGACCTTTCATTGCATTTAGATGTAGACGAGCTATTTTTGGGGGATGCCGAGAGCCGTTGCGCGCTTCCAGATCGACGGGGTCGAGGAAGAACCTCCCTACGTCGAGGACGGCACCGTCCGCTATGTCCACTCCCAGATGGCCAAGAGCTTCACCGGCGACATCGAAGGGTCGAGCCTCGTCGAGATGCTCTCCGTGCGCAGCGAAGGCGCGGGCGCCGGCTACGTCGCCCTCGAGCGGGTGGAGGGGGTCGTGCAGGGGATGCGCGGGAGCTTCGCGCTCCTCCACGTCGGCACGATGTCCCTCGGCGTGCAGTGGGGCCGCTGGCCGGTGGTCGCCGGCTCGGGGACCGCGGAGCTCGTCGGGATCTCCGGCGAGGCGCGCATCGACATTGCCCCCGACGGCGCGCACACCCTTCTCCTTGACTACGAGCTCGGCGGGCGCTGAGCCGGCGCCCCTCCAGCGGCTCAGGTGGTGAGGGCGCTCTTGCCCGCCGCGGCGTACAAGTCGCACGCCCGCCAGCAGTACCAGGCGAGGATGGAGCGGTAGGGGCGGAAGGGGTCGCCGAGCGCCTCGAGGGCCTTCGGCGTCGGCATCTCGATGCCGAAGGCGAGACCGAAGCCCTTGCGCACCCCGAGGTCCCCGACCGGCCAGACGTCGAGGCGACGGAGCTGGAAGAGGAGGAACATCTCCGCGGTCCAGCGGCCAATCCCCCGCACCTCCGAGAGGCGGGTGATCATCTCCTCGTCCGGGAGGCGGGCGAGGCGACGGGGCTCGAGGAGCACCGTCCCGTCGAGGACCTTCGCGGCGAGGTCGCGGATCGAGGCGAGCTTGTTCCCCGACAGGCCGGCTGAGCGCAGCGCCTCCTCGGGGGTGGCGAGGACGGCAGTCGGGGTGACGATCTCCTCGAGCGCGGCGAGCACGCGGCGGTGGATTGCCGCCGCCGCGCTGCCGGCGAGCTGCTGGTAGACGATCGCCCGCAATAGCGCCGCGAAGTGCGACTCGAGCGGGGGACGCAGGCGCGGCGGCCCGGCCGCCGCGATAAGGCGTTCGACCACGGGGTCGCGCCGTGCCAGCTCGAGCGCGGCGGCACGCGGGGAGGGGCGGGGGGCCATCCCCGCATCATGTCGGAGGGCGCGGGCCGGGGCCAGCTGCTGCCGGCCGGCCCGTAGCGTGAGGCCATGAGCGATGCCGTCCACGGCGCCGCCTCGATCGCGATCGGCTGCTGCTGGGGGAGCTTCCTCGTCGTCTGGGGGGTGGCTGCCTTCCACTTCGGTGAGGGCCGGGCGGCGCTACGGGGTGGCTTCTTCGGCTACTGGTTCGCCGCCTTGCTCTTCCTCGGCGGCCTCAGCCTCGTCGTCCCGGCCGGCTTCTGGGCGGCGCTCACCACCGCCTCGGACGCCGCGCCCCTCGCCGGCGCGCTCGTCGGCCTCGCGGCGACAGCGTTCGCGATCTGGGCGCGTCTCGTACTCGGCGCGATGTGGAGTGCCTCGCCGCGCGCGCGCGACGACCATGAGCTCGCCCGCGGCGGCCCCTACCGTCTCGCCCGCCACCCGATCTACACCGGGATCCTCGGCATGCTCGTCGCCACGGCGCTCGTCTCCGGCGGCGGGCGCGCGCTCCTCCTCGTTGTCGGCGGGGCGCTCTTCGTGGCCGCCCGCATCAGGGCCGAGGAGGCCCTCATGGTCGCGACCTTCGGCGATGACTACGAGCGCTTCCGCGCCGAAGTGCCGCGGCTCGTCCCGAGCCCGCGGCGCCTCCTCAGCGCCCGGCGCGCGCGGCCCGTCGGCTGATCAGCGTGCGGGAGGGGTCGGACCCTGCCGGCCCTCGCCCGGCTCGGCCGACACCTCGACGCCGCGCCAGAAGGCGACGTAGTCGCGGATCACCTCGGCGGCGGGGAGAGGCTCGGGGTAGTACCACGCGGCGTCGGTGTTCTGGTCTCCGCCGGCGTTCACGCTGTAGTAGCTCGCCTCACCCTTCCAGCTGCACGTGGAGTGCGTCTCGCTCCCGGTGAGGAGCTCGGACTTCACGTCGTCGAGGGGAAAGTAGTGGTTCCCCTCGACGATGATCGTGTCGGCGCTCTCGGCGAGGACGGCACCGTTCCAGGTCGCTTTGACAGTCATGATCTAGAGAACCTCCTCGGCCCCGTGGTATTCCCGCCCCGAGCGGCTCAGCCTTGGCTGCCCGCCGCGAACATGTCGGCCGGCGCGAGCTCCTTGCTCAAGATGTGCTGGTCGTGAGCGAAGCCGACGATCGCCTTCAGGGTCGCCAGGTTCGCCTCCACCCCGTAGGGGACCGGGTCGTCGCCGACGAGCGGGCGGCGGTCGGCGAGGGCCTGCTCCTCCTCGGAGAGCTCGCCGCCCCCGGCGATCTTCGCGAGGAAGGGGGCCTTGGCAGCGACGAAGGCCTGGTAGAGGGCGTGCGCGATGCCGGGGTTCTCGGCGAGCACGGAGTCCTTCACGACCACGGTGTGGTTGATCGGGTAGATGCCCTTGTCCTTCACCCAGGCCGCCTCGACGGCCGCCCGCTCCTTCACGAGCGGCTCGATCTCGTCCGCCGGGCCGCGGTTCACGCCGATGCCGGCGACGAGTTCGCCGGAGAGGACCATCGCGCCGAGGTCGGCGCCGGCGAGGTACTCGACGTTGCCCGGCAGCGCGCACTCCTGCACGTGCTCCTCGTCGGCGATCACCCAGGTGACCTTGTCGAGGTCGACGCCGTAGACGTCGGCGAGGACGCCACGGGCCCACACACCGGTGGTCACGGTGTAGGCGCGCACGCCGACGCGCTTTCCCTCGAGGTCCTTTGGCGAGGAGATGCCCGCCGCCTTGTTCACGACGATCGCCCTGTGGGGGAACTCGCGGACGGGGAAGACGGGGATCGCGGTGAAGGGCTTGCCGTACTCCTTGGCCGACAGGTAGGTCGTGATCGCCATCTCGCAGACGTCGAACTCGAGGCCGCGCACCATCCGGCGGAAGGCGCCGATAATCGGGCCGTCGATCTCGACGAACTCGAGGTCGACGCCGTCGGGCTTGGCGGAGCCGTCGCGGAGGGCCGCGGTGTGCGGGTACTTACCGAGGGCGATGGAGAGCGTGGTCATGGCCGGTACGCCTTTCCGTTGTTCCCGTTCCCCGCTTGGGGGTGAGGGGCGAGCAGGGAGAAACTAAACCGCGGGCCGATCGATCGGCCAGGGCTTTGCTTGGCTAGAGCGACTTGATGACGCGGTCGGTGTAGTACTGCCAGACGCCGCCGACGCGCGGCGTGCCGCCGGACATCGCGTCCTTGAAGTGGTCGAGCTCGGCCATCGGGGTCCGCCCCGACATCTCGGCGACCGACTCGGCCGGGATGTTGCGGTGGTTCGGCCCCGCCGCGCAGTACGCGTACCAGTTCATGCGCGCCTGCTCCTCCAAGAGGAGCATGTTCATCACCGACTCCTCGAGGTTCTTCCCCGTCGTGGTCGCGCCGTGGCCCTCGAGGAGGATGGCCGGCGAGTCGCCGAGGAGCGAGGCCACCTCCATGCCCTCTTCGTCGGTGACCACCGTCTTCACGTGCGGGTAGACGGGCAGCGGCGCCGAGACGAGCTGCGCCCCCTCCTGGCACATCGGCCGCAGTGCCGCCTGCAGCACGCTCATCACGACGGTGTAGCGGGGATGGACGTGCACCACGGACTGCACCTCGGGGTGGGTCTTGTAGATGCAGGAATGCATCTTCACCTCGAAGCACTGCGTCGCCCCCGCGGGCCCCTCGACCTTGTAGCCCTCGAGGTCGCAGACGATCATGTCCTCGGGCTGCATCGCGGCAAGGGCGTCCATCTTGTAGCCGCGCCCTTTCACGATGAAGCGGTCCGGGGATCCGGGGACGCGCAGACTGGCGTGGCCGAGGGAGGCCAGGATCCCCGTCGCCAGCCCCACCTCCGCGAGCACCCGGTTGGCCACGGCCACGTCGTACTTGGCTTCTTCGAAGCTCATCGATGCCCCCTCGTCTGCTCCGCCCGGATGGCGGCGGCGCCTCTCGGCCGCAGGGTCGAAGCTAGTGCCCTACCTCGGGCGGCGGCGAGGCGGCGTCGTCGAGCGCCGCGGCGGTGAAGCCCGCGCGGGCGAGCCCGGGCAGCACCTCGCTCCGGTGCGCCGGGTCGCGGGTCTCCAGGCTGAGCAGCACCTCCACCTCGTTCGGCCGCAGCCCGGCGCCGCCGCGGTGGTGCTCCACGCCGAGCACGTTGAGGCCGAGGGCGGCGATCGCCGCGGTGAGCGCGGCGAGCGCCCCCGGCCGGTCGTCGAGCAGCACCCGCACCCGCAGGTAGCGCCCCGCGGCGGCGAGGCCGTGCTCGATGAGGCGCATCAGGAGCACCGGGTCGACGTTGCCTCCCGAGAGGACGGCCACGGCGGGGTCGTCGCCGGGCACCTTGCCGGCGAGGAGCGCGGCGGCCGCGACCGCTCCGGCCGGCTCCACTACCCATTTCGACCGTTCGAGGAGGAGGAGCATGGCGCGGCTGATCTCCTCCTCGTCGACTGTCACGACCTCGCTCACGTAGCGCTCGGTGAGCTCGAGGGTGAGCGCCGCGACCGAGCGGAGCGCGATGCCGTCGGCCATCGTGTGCAGCGCTTCGAGGCGCACCGGCCGCCCCGCCTCGAGCGCGGCGCGCATCGCCGCCGCGCCGGTGGCCTCGACTCCGACCACTCGCACCCCCGGGCGGAGGTGCGCGAGTGCAAGGGCGACACCCCCGATCAGCCCCCCACCGCCGACCGGCACCACGACCGTCGCGGCGCCGGGCGCCTCCTCGGCGATCTCCGCGCCGATCGTCCCCTGACCGGCGATCACGAGCGGGTCGTCGAAGGGCGGGACGAAGACGGCGCCCGTCGTGCGCGCGAACTCGCGCGCCGCCTCGATGCAGTCGTCGACCGCGTCGCGCCCGATCTCGACGGTCGCGCCGTAGCCGCGGGTCGCCTCGATCTTCGGGAGGGCGGTGCCGGCGGGCATGAAGACCGTCGCCTCGAGGCCGAGGAGGGAGGCGGCGAGGGCGACGCCCTGCGCGTGGTTGCCCGCCGACGCGGCGACGACCGCAGGCGCGCCGCCGTGGCCCTTCAGGTGGTCGAGGTGGTTGTAGGCGCCACGGACCTTGAACGAGCCGGTGCGCTGCAGGTGCTCGGGCTTGGTGAGGACCTCGCGGCCGACGAGGCGCGAGAGCCAGCCGCAGGCGGTGGTCGGGGTGGCGCGGATGACCCCGGTCAGCCGGGCGCGGGCCGCCTCGACGTCGGTGTAGGCGACCGCGACCATGCCGGCTCAGCCGCGACCGGTGAGTTGCAGCCCCTTCTCGAGCGCCCCGTAGCCACGGGTCGGTGCGGCCATCAAGAAGGTGAAGCCCTCCTCGACGACGCGCTCGACATTGCGCTCGTCGACGTGCGGGTGGCCGACCGCGACGTTGTGCGCCTTGCAGGTCGCGACGACCTGCGCGAGGTGCTCGAGGACCACCGGGTGCTCGTACTGGCGGGGGTGGCCGAGCTCCTGGGAGAGGTCGCCCTCGCCGATCAGGATCACGCCGATGCCGGGGACCTCGGTGAGGATCTGGTCGAGGTTGGCGATCGCCTGGGTGTCCTCGATCATCAGCAGGACGAGGATCTCGCCGTTCGGGTCGAGCGGCCAGACGTCGGCCCGCTCGTAGTACTCGGGCTGGGTGATCCCCCAGTAGCGCAACGCCGAGGTCGGCCCGTCGCCGCGGATGCCCTGCGGCTCGAAGCGCTCCTTGTCCGACAACCGCGGGTAGCGGCAGGCGGCGACGGCGTTGTAGGCCTGGTCGACGCTGCTCACGTGCGGCCAGACGATCCCGTAGGCGCCGAGGTCCAGGGCCTGCTTCGCGAACCACTGGTTCTTCTCGTTGCCGTTCGGGGGGATGCGCACGATCGGGGTCACCGTCGGGGCGAGCGAGCCCGCCTGCGCGATCTGTCGCCGGTTGAGGAGGTACTGCAGCGAGTCGCGCAGCGCCCGCACGTCCCAGGGGTTGTGCTCCATCTCAAAGACGATGGAGTCGTAGCGGGTGGTGCTGTAGGCGAGCGCCGACTCGACGTCCGCGTTGACGAAGGCGCTGAAGGTGCGCTGGTGCTCCTCGAGCGCGCGGATCGCACCGTTCAGACGGGGTAGGTCGGCCATCTCGCTCCTTCGGTGGGGGCGCCGCCCGCGTGCCCGGGGCACGCTGCCCGCGGCGCCTGAGGGTCTGCGAACAGCGGGCACCGTACCAAACGAGGCGCGCTTGCGGCCGGGGCGGCGCGTCCGGGGGGCCTCGTCCGGGCGCCCCCCGCCGCTCTACGATGCCGGGCGGCTCAGTATCCATCGACGCGAGCGGGGGACCATGATCATCGACTGTCACGGCCACTACACGACGGCACCGGAGGAGCTGTGGGCCTTCCGCGAGCGGCAGGTGGCCGCCTTCACGAGCGGCGCATGGGCGAGCTTCACCGAGAGCCCGACACTCACCGACGCCCAGCTCCGCGAGTCGATCGAGGGGGCGCAGCTGAAGCTGCAGGGCGAACGGGGGACCGACGTCTCGATCTTCTCCCCGCGCGCCAGCCAGATGGGCCACCACCTCGGGGGCCTCGAGCTCTCCAAGGTCTGGAGTCGCCAGCAGAACGACATCATCGCCCGCGTCTGCCAGCTCTTCCCCGGCAAGTTCGTCGGCGTCGGCCAGCTCCCGCAGTCGCCGGGAGAGCCCCCCGCGACCTGCATCGAGGAGCTCGAGCGCTGTGTGAACGAGCTCGGCTTCATCGGCGTCAACCTCAGCCCGGACGCCTCCGGCGGCTACTGGCAGGACCCGCCGATCACTGACCGCTCCTACTACCCGCTCTACGAGAAGATGGTCGAGCTCGACGTGCCGGCGATGGTGCACGTCACCGCGTCGTGCAACCCGGCCTTCCACATGACCGGGGCGCACTACCTGAACGCCGACACGACGGCGTTCATGCAGCTCCTGCTGTCGGACCTCTTCGTCGACTTCCCGACGCTGAAAATCATCGTCCCGCACGGCGGGGGAGCGGTGCCCTACCACTGGGGGCGCTACCGCGGCCTCGCGCAGGACCTCAAGCGGCCACCCCTCGACGAGCTGCTGCTGCACAACGTCTTCTTCGACACCTGCGTGTACCACCTGGCGGGGATGGAGGTGCTGATGAAGGTGATCCCCGTCGATAACATCCTCTTCGCCTCGGAGATGATCGGCGCGGTGCGCAGCATCGACCCCACGACCGGCTTCTACTTCGACGACACCAAGCGCTACGTGGACCAGATCGGCTGGCTGAGCGACGCCGACCGCAAGAAGATCTACGAGGACAACGCCCGCCACGTCTTCCCGCGCCTCGACGCCGCGCTCGGAGCCTGAGGAGCGGGCCGAGCCCGCCAACTGAGAGCTGCTCGTAGAAAGCGAGCAACGTTTCGATGCCGGAAGTACTCTCGGCGCCATGTCCGTCCTCGTAGACATCGGGCCTCTCAAGCGCTATCCGCAGTTCCGGCGGTTGTGGATGGGTTACATGGTGACCCTGATGGGCTCCCAGCTCACCACGGTCGCGGTCGCCTACCAGGTGTACCTGCTCACGCACTCGAACCTCGACGTCGGCCTGATCAGCCTGGTGCAGCTCGGCCCGGCTCTCGCCGGGTCGATCATCGGTGGCTCGGTCGCCGACGCGATCGACCGTCGCAAGGTGCTCGTCGTCTGCCAGCTGGTGATGGCCGCGTCGAGCGCCGGCCTCGCGCTGAATGCCGCGCTCGGTCACCCCCACCTGTGGATCATCTACGTCTGCGCCGCGCTCACCGCCGGCTTCAACGGCGCGGACAGCCCGACGCGCCTCGCGGTGCAGGCCAACCTCGTGCCGCGCGAGGACTTCGCGGCGGCGAACACGATCCGCCAGCTCCTGCAGCAGGTCTCCTACATCGCGGGCCCGGGCCTCGCGGGGCTGCTGATCGCCTTCTTCCACCTGCGCGTCGTCTTCCTCATCGACGTCGCCACCTTCTTCGCCGCGATCGCGGCCGTCGCCTCGATGAAGGCGCTCCCGCCCGCAGGCGGTGGCCGCAAGTTCGGCCTCAAGTCGATCGGCGAGGGCTTCGCCTACCTGAAGGGCCGCCAGGTCATCCAGGGCTGCTTCATCGCCGACCTCGACGCGATGGTCTTCGGCATCCCGACGGCGCTCTTCCCCGCCCTCGCGCTGCACCACTTCCACGGCGGCTCGAAGACACTCGGCCTGCTCTACCTGGGCTCGAACATCGGCTCGTTCCTGATGGCCTTCTTCAGCGGCTGGACCGCGAGGATCCGCCGCCAGGGCCTCGCCGTCCTCCTCGCGATCGCGATCTACGGCCTGTTCATCGTGGGCTTCGGCACGACCCACGTCCTCATCCTCGCCCTGTTCCTCCTCGCCTGCTCGGGCGCCTCGGACGTGATCTCCGCGGTCTTCCGGAACACGATCATCCAGACCGAGGTGCCCGACGCGTTGCGCGGCCGCGTGAGCGCGATCAACATCGCGGCGATCAACGGCGGGCCGCGCATCGGCAACGCCGAGGCCGGCGCGGTCGCGCAGCTCACCAACACCCAGGTCTCGGTGATCTCGGGCGGGGTCGCGGTCGTCCTCGGGGTCTTCGCGATGGCGAAGTTCATGCCGAAGTTCCGCGACTACACCGTCGACTACTCGACGCCCGACTCCGCGCCCGACGGGGCCGTGGTGCTCACCTCGGTGACCGAGGTCGAGGCAGAGGAAGTCGGAGACACCCCCGCCGAGCCCTAGCCGGCGCCCGGCGGGTGAGCTTAGTGGTGCGGGGGAAGGCGGCGGCCGTCGAGGGCGCCGAGGCGATCGCCGAGGAGCAGCCGCTCGAGGGCGACGATGCGCTCCTCGAGCTCCTCCACCTTCGCGGAAAGGTCTTCCTGAACTTCAGCCATCTGCTGCCCCCTTCGAGATCGTTACCGGTGCGTGGGCGCCACCTTCTCGCCGTGCGACCGATCTTACTGCGGGTGCCCAGAAGCGGTCGGGGGCGCGGTGGGGGGGCGCTATCGCGCCGCGCTCAGCTGCTCCTCGAGGTCGTTGAGCACGCGGTAGCACTCGAGCACGCCCGAGATCGAGGAGTTGGGCTCGCGCCCCTCGGCGACGGCGCTCACGAACTCCCGGTCCTGTAGTTCGATCCCGTCCAGGGAGACCGCGACGCCCGAGACGTCGACGGGCTCGTCCCTGCCGGTGAAGAGGTCGTCGTAGCGGGCGAGGTAGGTGCCGTTGTCGCAGATGTAGCGGAAGAAGGTGCCGAGCGGCCCGTCGTTGTTGAAGCTCAACGAGAGGGTGCAGATCTTGCCGGACTCCGACAGCAGCTGGATCGACATGTCCATCGCGATGCCGAGCTCGGGGTGGATCGGGCCCTGCACGGCGTTGGCGACGACGACCCGCTCGCCGGTCTGGTACTGGAAGAGGTCGACGGTGTGCGCGCTGTGGTGCCACAACAGGTGGTCGGTCCAGCTGCGCGGCTCGCCGAGCGCGTTCATGTTCGAGCGGCGGAAGAAGTAGGTCTGCACGTCCATCTGCTGGATCGAGAGCTCGCCGGCGACGATCTTGTTGTGCACCCACTGCTGTGAGGGGTTGAAGCGGCGCGTGTGGCCGACCATGCAGACCCGGCCGGTCTCGCGCTGCACCTCAAGCACCGCGTTGCAGTCCGCCCAGCTGTCGGCGAGGGGGATCTCCACCTCCACGTCCTTGCCGGCGCGCATCGCGGCGATCGACTGCGCGGCGTGCATCTGGGTGGGCGTGCAGAGGATCACCGCGTCGACGTCGTCGCGCGCCAGCACCTCCTCGTACTCGGTCGTGGCGTGGCCGACCTTGTACTTCTCGGCCACCTCGCGGACCTGCTCGATGCGCCGGCCGACGAGGGCGGTCACCTCCACGCCGTCGATCCGTGCCAGCCCGTCCAGGTGCTTGATGCCGAACGCGCCAGCGCCGGCGATTGCGATTCGCATGGTTGTCCGCCTCGGTTGTCGTCCCGCCGGCCCGTTGCCGGCGGAGGTCAGCTGTCGGCCCGCAACACGATGTGCCCGACCGCGGTGTTGGACGCTGGCACATGGTAGAAGCGGCGGAGCTCGCTCGGGGCAGCGCCGAGCGCGCCGCGCATGATCAACCACATCACCATCTCGATCGCCTCGGAGCCGGCCTCGCGCACGTACTCGATGTGCGGCAGGTGGCGCAGCGCCTGCGGGTCGGTGGTCAGGCGGTCGAGGAAGGCGGCGTCGAACTCGGAGTTGATGAGCCCGGCGCGCTGGCCCTGGATCTGGTGGCTCATGCCGCCGGTGCCCCAGATCTGGACGTTCAGGTCCTCGGGGAAGTCCTCCACCGCCCTGCGGATCGCCTCGCCGAGGTTCCAGCAGCGGTTGCCCGTCGGCGGTGGGTACTGCACGACGTTGACGGCGAGCGGGATCACCGCGGTCGGCCACGCCTCGGGCTGGCCGAACATCAGTGAGAGGGGCACCGTCAGGCCGTGGTCGACGTCCATCTTGTTGCAGATGGTGATGTCGAACTCGTCGAGGATCACGGACTGCGCGATGTGCCAGGCGAGCTCGGGATGGCCCTCGACGACGGGTACCGGCCGGGCCCCCCAGCCCTCGTCGGCGGGCGCGAAGCGCTCCGCGCAGCCGAGGGCGAAGGTCGGGATCATCTCGAGCGAGAAGGCCGAGGCGTGGTCGTTGTAGACGAGGATGACGACGTCGGGCCGCTCCTCCTCCAACCAGCGCTGCGTCCACTCGTAGCCCTCGAAGATCGGCCGCCAGTAGGGCTGGTCGGTCTTGTCGAGGTCGAGCGCGGCGCCGATCGCGGGGACGTGGCTGGAGGCGATGCCGGCGGTGAGGCGGGCCATCAGGGGCGCTCCGACTTCGAGCGCCAGCCGTCGATCGAGCGACCGCCGGCGACCATCATCGCCGCGTAGTCCTCGGGGGTCATCCCGGTCATCGAGCCAGCCGCGTCCTGGAAGCTCTTTCCGTCGGTGGCGAAGATCTTCGCGAGGAAATAGATGTTGCCGCCCGCGGCGATGGCAGCGTTGTAGTCGCGTGCCAGCACCGCCTGCTTCTGGGCCTCGGTCATCGGCCACTGGTCGAGGTAGGCGCGCTCGTCCGCCTTGAAGCGCTCGCGGTTCTCGGCCTTCATCAGGCTCATGCAGAACTGGTTCAGGTGGTAGCCCACCCGAGAGCGCTCGGCGGTGAACAACGTGGTTCCCGGGACGTCCTCGAACGCCGACAGATCCGGCATGGCTCGCTCCTTTTGCGGTGAGGCTCGGACATCCTAGAAAGGAGCGGGCCGCGGCGACAGCCGCGGCGGCGCTCCCGGCCGGCGACGACAAGGGTCGGCTCCGGGGCGCCGGTGTATCGTGCCGACGAAGCGCCCTTCGGGGCGTGGAGGATCCGCTGACCGGGGGAGGAACCCCCTCGCCGAGCGGGCGTGACCACCTTCTGGGCGCGCCGCGGTGACCTCGGGCGGGTCGCGAGCCGAAAGGACCGAAATGGCTGACCTCGAACTGAGCTTCGCGATCGGTGCCAACCCCCGCTCCCGTCCGGTCCTCACCGGCCAGGTGAAGGCGCAAGGGATCCAGCTCCATTGCTCGAGCATCCACGGATCGGAGATCTTCTGGCGCCAGCTCGCCTTCAAGGAGTTCGAGCTCTCGGAGATGTCGATGTCGAGTCTGCTGATGGCACGCTCGCACGGCGACGACACCTGGGTGGCGCTGCCGGTGTTCACCTCGCGGATGTTCTTCCACACCGGTGTGCTGGTCTCGGAGCAGTCGGGGATCAAGAACCCCGAGGACCTGAACGGCAAGCGCGTCGGCGTGCCCGAGTACCAGCAGACCGCGGCGCTGTGGACGCGGGGCATCCTGCAGCACGAGTTCGGCGTCGACCCGAAGCAGATCTCCTGGTACATGGAGCGGCCGCCGGAGCGCAGCCACGGCGGGGCGACCGGCTTCGACCCCACCAAGATCGGGATCAACCTGCAGTACATCCCGACGGACACCGACATCGGCGAGCAGCTGGTCTCGGGCGGGCTCGACGCGACGCTCCTGTACCTCGCGAACGCCGGCAACCTCGTCGACCGCTCGAGCCGTGAGCTCGGCGCCGTCGGCTCGGGGGCGGTGCCGCTCTTCCCCGACCGCCGCGCCGAGGCCGCCCGCTACTTCGCGAAGACCGGCCTGTTCCCGGTGAACCACTGCGTCGCGGTGCGCAAGGACATCGTCGAGCGCTACCCCTGGGTGATGCTCAACCTCTACTCGATGTTCCTCGAGGCCAAGCAGATCGCCCATCAGGAGACCCTCGCCGGCCTCGGACCCTTCCTCGAGACGGGGGTCGCCGAGAACTCGGTCGCCGACGCCCTCGGCAGGGACCTCTTCCCCTACGGGGTGCGGGCGAACCTCAACCTCTTGGAGACGATCACCGCCTACTCCCACGAGCAGGGGCTCACCCGCCGCCAGCTCGCTCTCGACGAGGTCTTCTACCCGCCCTCGCTCGAGCTGTAGCGAGCCGCCCGCGCGGCCTGCGGCGCGACTGCGGCCCCCCGGCGAGCGCCGGGGGGCCGCAGTCCATCTGCTCTAGTCCGGGGCTCGCCCGGCGTGCCTAGGTCCAGGGGAGGATCGCGACGTGCATCGCGCGGCGGCCGTCGACGATGTCCCCCGCGGTCGCCCGCACCGCCGCGTCGGCGTCGGCGAGCTTGAAGTCGTGGGTGTGCATCAGGTCGAGGTCGTAGCGCTTCTGCTCCATGATCTGCAGCCCGCGCTCGACCGAGGCGAAGCTGTGGCCGCGGGCCTGCTTCAAGGTGATGTAGTGGTCCGAGAGCTTGTTCATCGGGAAGTTCTCGAAGACCCGCCCACCCTGCACGACCATCGTGCCGCCGCGCATCCGCAGGCAGTCGATGGCGATCATCGTCGGCTCGTCACCGGCGCGCGCCGTGGTGTCGACGGCGACGTCGACGCCCTTGCCCTTGGTGATCTCGGCGACGCGCTCGCGCACGTCCTCCTTTTGCACGTCGATCGTGTAGTCGGCGCCGAGGGTCTTCGCGATCTCGAGACGGTCAGCGTCGGAGGTGAGGCCGGTGACGATGACGGTGTCGGCGCCGGCCGCCTTGGAGGCGACGGTGCAGGCGGTGCCCATCTGGCCGGGGCCCTGGATGAGGACGGACTTCCCGGGACCGGCGCCGCCCTCGACGACCGCCCACTGGACGCCGTTGCCGAGCGCGATGTGCAGGCAGGCCTCGGCGGCGCTCACGTTCTCCGGCACCTTGTGCCAGACGGCCTCGTAGGGCATGTAGAGGTACTGGCTGTAGCCGCCCCACAGCGCGGGCTCGATGTTCGTCCCGGTCGAGCCGTAGCGCAGCGGGTTCGGGTTGTTGTGGCTGTCGGTCTTCCAGCAGTGGCGGTACTCGCCCTTGTGGCACCACTCGCACTGGTGGCAGACGACGTACTCCTCGAGGGCGACGAGGTCGCCCTCCTCAAGGCCCCACTGCTCACTCGCGATGGTGCCGATCTGGTGGATGCGGCCGACGTTCTCGTGGCCCATGATCCGGGGGTTCTTCGGCTCGCGGCGGTAGCTGCCGACGTCGCTTCCGCAGATGCCGACGGCCTCCATCTTCAAGATCGCCCCGTTGACGGGCACCGCCGGCATGTCGTACTCGCGCAGCTCGAGCTGCTCCTTGCCGGTCTGGGTCATGGCAAGAACCTTTTCTGCCATCTCTTCGGTCTCCTTCCGCTCCGCCTGCGCGGCGCGAGCCAGCGGATTGCACCCTAGTCTCGGGCCTCATTCGACGCCCTAACTGATTGATTTATTCCTGCACCGTCAACGCCGGTAGACTAGGAGGCAACGACGTACGGCCAGCGCCGTGCGGGGGAATCGGTGCACAACGGCCGTAGAGGAGGATGCATGCACATCACTGAGGAGATCAACGAGCGCCTGGTCCGTACCGGCCCCGGCACCGAGATGGGCGAGGTCTTCCGCCGCTACTGGATCCCGGTGCTGCTCTCCGAGGAGATCGCCGAGCCGGACTCCGCCCCGATCCGCGTGCGCATCCTCGGCGAGGACCTCGTCGCCTTCAGGGACTCCTCCGGCGAGGTCGGCCTCGTCGCCGCCTACTGCGCGCACCGCCTCGCGCCCCTCTTCTACGGGAGAAACGAAGAGTGCGGGCTGCGCTGCGTCTACCACGGCTGGAAGTTC
>Ga0307373_10007303_pt1 | contig 17289 bp, 18 predicted proteins | sample OX2MG_FD_202534 | JGI IMG/M metagenome (GOLD analysis project Ga0307373, IMG submission 202534) | Soil microbial communities from Risofladan, Vaasa, Finland - OX-2 | ecosystem: Environmental > Terrestrial > Soil > Coastal area > Acid sulfate soil | place: Finland: Risofladan, Vaasa | collected... | reverse complement strand
CCCCTATGATCCAGTTCAACTCGCGAGGCTTCTTGTAGGAGCCGCTGACAAAGGTGCGGACCATGTGCAGCCCGATCACCACGAAGAGCACATAGGCGCCCCAGAGATGCATGCCCCGCACGATGGCTGCGAACTCGTCGTGGTACTCGATGAAGTTGAGGCTCTGCCACGCCTCGGTCGTCGACGGGACATAGGTCCATAGCAGAAATATCCCGGTGGTGATCTGCAGGACTATGAGGATCAAGGTGGCGCTGCCTAGCGAGTAGGCCCAGGCCCCTCGCCTCGGCACCGCCTCATACAGGAGCTGGTGGACCAGGTCGGTGACGCCGAGGCGCTCGTCCACCCACCGGTACGTGGTGGCCATCAGACCGGATACGGGGCGGGTGAGCTTGCCCAGCAGCGCGCTGCGTTGCAATTCGTCCGCCAACTCAGCTTCCCCCGACCAGAACATCGCGGATGAACAAGGTGTTGCCTACCAGCTTGTGCTGATACCGGAAGAGCGGCTGGGGCGGCGGTCCCCCGATGTTGGTGCCGTTCATGCTGTATTCGCCGCCATGACAAGGGCAGAAGAAGATGTTGAGGTTGATGTCCCAGTGGACGTCGCACTGCATATGGGTGCAGACGTTCGAGAGCGCGATCAGCTGGACTTGATTGATGAGGTTCAACTTCACCACGTACACCGTGCGCGGAACCTTGGGCACCTGCCAGGAATCCCCCCCCTGATCGACCATCACGACATAGGCGGTCGGAACGCCGACCGGCACATGCTGGATGTCCGCCACCATGACCCAGGGGTACTTGCTCTTGTAAAAGACGGGGCTCAGGATGGAGCCGACGATCGGAGCCGCGATCAGCAGTCCGGTTCCCGCACCGGCGGCGTTGATGCCGAGGATCATGAACTTGCGGCGCGAGATCCGCTTCTGGGCGATCGACATTTCCTTATCAGCCACTGCCCTGCACCACTATGAGAATCAGCAGGGCCATGCAGAGCCCTAAGAAGAACAGCAGCGTGAAGGCGCTGGCCCCTATGGTCATCCAGGCCGACATCTGGTCACCTTCGGCGAAGAGCTGCCGGGTCCGCTTCAGAGAGATCCAGGAGCCCATCAGAGCGATGACGAAAAATCCGGTGATGATGAGTCCCAGATACCAGGCCGACTCGAAGTCCTGATAGTTCACGGCAGCACACCTGGGGCGGCGTCGAAGTTCTGGGTCGACTGATGCAGGCTGAGCAGGCAGGCACTCTGGCCGGTGGTCTGGTCAATCCCACATGGCAGCTTGGAGTTCTCCTTGATCACTCCCATGTAGATCGAAAGCACAGCGGCTGCCAGTCCCACCATCACGATCGCCCGGCCCGCGGCAGGAGTGAGTCTGGGGGTGGTGAGCCCAGATCCCCGCAGCGATCGTATGTAGAGAACCAGGTTGGCGGCGGTCGCCAGGAAGGCGATGAGCAGGGCGACGTAGCGGAGCAGCACCACCTGCGGTGGAATGATCGAGGCGGGCAGTGCCGTTCCTGCCATGCCCAGGAGGGCCACCACCGTCAGCGTCGCCGCCAGGCCGCCCTCCGGGTTCTCCTGGTTATGCAGCCAGAAGACCAGGTTCGAGCCCAGGACGACCACCGCCAGCAGTACCACCTGGCCGATGAACATGGACCCCGACCCAAAGATGAAGAGGTTGTCGAAGACCCCGGGGGCGCTGGTCTTGATGGTCCCCGCCAGCAGGAAGCCGGTGATGGGCTGCGCCAGCAGGAATATCGACCCGATCGCGAAGTTGACCCGGGCGGCCCACCGCTGGAAGACAACCTCGGCGTCGGACTTTGCTCGACGTCCTCTCCAGACCGCGACCGCGGCCAGGAACAGCGCCGACCATGACAGCGTGCCTCCCGCGTAGTGCAGCAGCAGCCACGGATAGCTCGGGGAGAACATCGCGTGAGCGGCACTGACGGCCGTTCCGGGAGTCAGGGCGTAGCTATCCAGCTGCACGATCATGAAAAGGAAGAGGAACTGGATGGCCGCGAAGGCAAAGCCTACCGCCAGGTGCAGCCGGGGGGGCATCTTGTCCCACCTGTAGACGTAGACGAGCAGCAGCGGCACCCCTACAAAGAAGCTGGCAAAGGCGATCGTCAGGGGCAACAGCAGCAGGTTCAACAGAGTGCCGATCAGGCGGCCGTACAGCCCGGTCAGGAGGACCACGGCGAAGACGGCCCAGGTGGCACCGAAGCTGTACAGATACAGGATGGAATGAGACAGGCTTCGGGCGTAGCGCAAACATCTCTCATCGCCGCCTCGCCGTCTGCCGGCCAGCTCCATGAATGGGGTGATGCCAGCCGCGCCCAGGATGAAGCCGACGACCACGATGTGAATCAGGAAGGTTGCCCCAATAGCAATCTCAGCCCCAAGGGTACCAAAGGGCAGTCGTGGTTGTGGAACCGGGAAAGCTGACAGCAGCACTGCGCCCCAATGCTGACGGGATGAGGCCCCCTATGGCAACTTCCCATCGTGATCGACCCTCCGCCGCTGATAATCGACTGATGCTGGAGCCACTCTTGCTCATCCACGGCGACGACCCCTTTCTGGTGACGACGGAAGCCCAGGGCATGCGGGATGGGCTCTGCGCAGATCTGGTCTCCGAACTCGGACTGGAGGAATTCAAGGAATCTTTTGATCTCGATGCGATCCACCAGAGCCTTGCCACCCCGCCCTTCCTGGCGATTCGTCGAGTTGTCCTGCTTTGGGACCCGCCGCATTTCAAACCGGCGCGGCGGGCCGCCCAGCCAAAGGAGAGTGGCAAAAGGGAGAATGACGCGTCGAGGCTGCTGTCGGTGCTGAAGCTGCGGGCCGAGACGACCGCTGTGGTCGTCGTCCTGCGAGCGGCACTCCCCTCAACCTCGGTAGTCCTCAAGGGGATCCGAGCTCTGGGTGGCGAGATCCGCCTGGTCTCGAGGCCGAGGGGCAGGGAGTTGAGGCGGCAGGTCGAGGAGCGGGCCGCCGCCAGAGGGCTCACGCTACCAGCATTGGCGCTACAGCTCCTGACCGAAGTGGCCACAGCGGACATGGGGTGTCTCGAGATGGAACTGGACAAGCTCGACCTCTACTCGAGGGACGGGTCTCGGATCACGGGAGAGGTGGCCAACCTGCTGATAACCTCAGCCCCGACGACCGAGTTGTACCGGCTCACCGACGCCTTGTTCAGTCGACCTGGCAGCGTGGGGGCCAAACTGGAGCAGCTGATGGGTCGACCAGAGATTCAGACGCCACTGATCATGGGCGCGCTGGCGCGAGTGCTGCGCGACCTGGTCTCATTCTCCGATCCCGCCGAGAAGGAGAGCTGGCGATCGGCCACCAGCTGGCGTCTGGAGCGGCTGGGCGCACAACTGTCCAGGGCCGGAGCTACAAGGCTCAGGCGATGGTTGATCGAACTTTCCGAGCTCGACTGGAGGGTGAGGGCTGGATTGGTCGACGACCGTCAGGGATTGGAGACCCTGATCGCGAGCATGGCCACTGAGCTGCAGGCGCAACCAGGGGCTCGGGGCCTGGGTTAGGAGCGCTCGGCTCCGGAAGTGCCGGCGGTGCGCCGTGTCCGTGCCGCTGTCCGCTCGGTCTTGGTCCTGGCCTTGGTACCAGAGGCTGACTTCTTCGCTCCCGCCGCGGCCTTGCTGATGCGCGCCGCAGGAGCCTTCCGCTTGGGCGCGGCCTCAGCTGCTGCCGCGCCCTGTTCCGCTGTCGCCTTGGCGGCCATGAGCATGAGGCGCGACTTGCGCCTACTGGCGTTGCGACGATGCAGGATACCGTGCTCAGCCGCCTTGTCCAGCGCTGACGTGGCCAGACTAATCAGCGCCTGACTCTCATCCGGCGATTCCTGGCCCACGGCTCGGCGCGCCTTGGCAACCGCCGTGCGCACCGCCGAGCGAACCCCTCGGTTTTGCTCGTGCTTGCGCTGGGACGACCGGATGCGCTTACGCGCCGAACTGCTGTTGGCCAATTTCTCCTCGCGGACCGTTGACGCCGGTGGGCGCAACCTGAGAATCCTGATCCCACAACCAGGCAGGACTCGAAGTATAGCAAGCTCACTTGGGTCCGCCGCTCCGCACGTTAGAGTAGGTCCGGTGTTGCGCCTTGGTCGCGCCCCCGCGAAATTGAATCTGACCCTCGAGCTGACGGGGCGTAGGGCTGATGGATATCACGAGTTGGCCGCGGTCTCTCAGACGATCGGCTGGAGCGACGTTGTCGGGGTCGAGGTCGAAGGTACCGATTGGCTCAATCCGTGCCGCCTCACCGTGGCGGGACCCCATGGTGCTCAGGTTCCCCACGGCGAGCAGAACATCCTGATGCGCGCCGTCTCGCTGCTCCGGTCATCCGGAAGGGCGGACCCGATCTCCCGGCTCGTCTTGGAGAAGCGGATCCCCACTAAGAGCGGGCTGGGCGGAGGCTCAGCCGACGCCGCAGCCTTGATCAGGTTGGCCGCGCGGGGGCCCACCGACGATGTGCTGCTCAAGATTGCGCTCCAATGCGGAGCCGACGTCCCGTTTGCGCTGGTCGGCGGGGCCGCAGTGGTGGGCGGAGTGGGAGATGTCCTCGCTCCCCTAGCGCCCCTGACCAAAGGGGTGTTCTTGGTCGCCATCCTAGGGGAGGTCTCGACCGCTGCTGCGTACGGCGCCGTGCGCCCCGAGGACTTCAGCTCCGGCGACCGCACTGCGGCGGTGGTGCGATCCATGGACGCCGGTGAGCTGCCCGATCCAGCGCTTCTGGGCAGTGCCCTACTTCCCGCGGCCCTAAGGGTCTCCTCCACCCTCGCCGAGCGGTTTGGCTGTCTGAGGTCGGCGACCCCTGGGGTGAGTTGGTCCATGACCGGCAGCGGTGGCGCCTTCTTCACCCTTCTGGACGGCCCCGAGGAGGCCGCCAGGGAGGCCAGAGCTGTCGCGCTGGGGTGCCCAGGGGTTCCCCTGAGAGCGGTCCTGCCAGAGCCGGGATGGCTGGCCCAGACCTGAGGCTCATGGCCGCAGTCGGCGCGAGCCGAGCGGTCGGAGCGACTTCAAGAAAGCTGCGCCTGGGAGGTGGTACCACCCTCCCCGGTGACTTCGCCCGTGCTCTCGATCCTGGCGTGCTCCGAAAGCTCGCCTCGTCGGTCAGAGCCGGAGTTGTGCTCGTGACCGGTACCAACGGAAAGACCACCACCTCCGCTTTGCTAAGGACACTGGTGCAAGGCAGCGGGCTCAGGGTGGGCGGCAATCCGAGCGGCTCGAACCTTCTGTACGGGCTCACGGCGGCCGCTCTCAAGTGGGCCGATGTCCGGGGTAGGGTTGACCTCGATTGGCTCGTCCTGGAGGTGGATGAGCTCAGTGCCCCACAGGCGGTGGCTGAGGTCTGCCCCCGGGGGCTCGTGATTCTCAACGCTTTCCGGGATCAGCTGGACCGGTCATTCGAGATCGACCAGGTGGCTGCGCGCTTGCAGGAGGCTGTCCTGGGACTCTCGCCTGGTGCGTTCTGGGTCGGTAACGCTGACGACCCCCGCGTCGCCTCGTTCGAGAGCCGCGGCACGGCGGCTGGGGTCACCAGAACCCTCTTCGGCCTGAATGATCCCGGAATCGGCCACACCATGCTCCCAGCTGTGGTCGACTCACGGAGCTGTCCTCGCTGCCGCGCCGAGCTTGAGTTCAGCCTGGTCTACTACGCTCATTGCGGTCTGTATCACTGCCCTCAGTGCGGCTTCAGCCGCCCGGAGCCACAGGTTGGGGCTGAGACTGTCCAGATGAAGGGTCCCGACGGCCTCGACATGGACGTCGTCGGACAGGCTGGATGGCGAGCCGCAGTTTCGGTGCCGCTCGGTGGGCTCTACAATGCCGCCAATGTTGCCGCCGCCATGGCCGCTGCAACGGCGATGGGAGTCGATCCGGCGCTGGCGAACACCTCGCTGGCCCAGTTTCAGCCCAGCTTCGGGCGGTCACAACTGGCAACTTGGAGGGGCGCGCGGTTCCGTTTGATGTTAGCCAAGAACCCCGCTGGACTTGATGAGAACCTGACTGCGGTCTTGGCCTTGGACAAGAGTCCGGTGATAGCGATAGCGCTGAACGACGGCGTCGCTGACGGCCGGGACATCTCCTGGATCTGGGATGTGGATATGGAACGTCTCGGAACCACGCCGCGTCTGAGTTTTGTCGTCTCTGGGACGAGGGCCAGTGAGCTGGCCCTGAGACTCGGCTACGCCGGGGTCTCCAGCGACAGGATATCGGTAAGACCGCTGCCGGCGGAGGCGCTGTCGGAGCTCGCCGGGAGGGCCCTTCCCGGGGTACCAGTGCCTTGCCTTTTGACCTATACCGCGATGCTGGCCTGGCACAGCCTGCTGGTTCGATCCGGCTCCGGGACACCATTTTTCCAGGCGACATGAGGGTGGAGCAGACGCTCCGATTGGGCCATCTCTACCCGAAGGAGATGAATCTTTACGGAGACCGGGGGAACATTCTGGCCATGGTGCGCAGAGCGCAGCGCCGGGGTATCGGCCTTGAGGTCATTCAAATCCAGATGGGGGCAGACGGCGCCGATCTGGCCGCCTCCTGCTCCGGCTTTTTCATCGGTGGCGGTCAGGACCTGGACCAGGGCGCGGTCGCGGAGGATCTCATCCACCTCAAGGGTCCGGTGCTGCGTCAGAAGGTGGCGGCGGGCGCGCCCTTGCTGGCGGTGTGCGCCGGCTTCCAGCTGTTGGGGATGCACTACCTAACGGCTTCCGGAACCAGAATCCCGGGCCTTGGGCTCCTGCCCATCCACACCGAGGCTGGAAGCAGGCGGTTGGTCGGCAACCTAATGGTTTCGGCGGACCCCAGCCTCCGCCTTCGGGATCCGGTCCTGATCGGATTCGAGAACCACAGCGGGAAGACCTACCTCCACGAGGACCTCGCCCCACTCGGCAAGGTGGTGCGCGGTAAGGGCAACACCGGGCAGAGTCGCGAGGAGGGGGCCTGGCGGGGAAGTGTTCTGGGAACCTATCTGCACGGCCCCCTTCTACCCAAGAATCCAGAGCTGTCGGACTGGTGGCTGAGAGTCGCCCTGCACTTGGAGTCCTTGCCGGCCCTAGATGACTCACTCGAGCAGGCAGCTCGACTCGAAGCGATGGCCGTGGCACAGCGAACCGACAGCTTCTCCCGCTTCCGCCTCCTCGGCCGAGGACTCTCGACTAAGAGAGGGCGCTGAGTCCCGACTGGGGGGTTGGGAGTGGGCCTGCGACCACGTCCGCTGGCTTCGCGATCGAGAAGCGTGACCCATAATCGCCGTACGAAACACTGAATCCGAAAGCGAACGACAAGGTCCCCCTGATGGGGGCGCCTTGACCACCGGCCAGCAGGGAGAGGGCTGCCAGATTGAAGCTCATCCCGCCGCTGGCGCTCTCCTGCTCAGGAAGGTTGGTGCTGGTCGAGATGTAAGTGTCCGCCTGCGCAGAATCAAAATGGATCAACTGGGCCAACACCGTTGCTTCGCTGCCGAGGCTTGAGGACCCGGTTCCGCTGCTCAAGGCGCTGAGCGCCCCGCTGAAGATCTTGTCCAGGCCCGCTGCGGACACCACGGACCGCAGATGGTCGACCGCAACCCCGTTGACAGTGGTCGCCCCGATGTTGGTGATGGTCGTAGCGCCGTTGGCGTTGAGCCCCAGCGACTTGAGCTGCGAGGGGAGATTGGCGAACTGTGAGGGCAGCTGGCCGCTGCCCCCGACCGCAGCCGAACTCACCGAGTGCCACTGGGTGCCATTGACCGAGGCGTACTCCGCGCCTGCCACGTCGATCACCTGCAGCGGCTGACTGAGCACCGGCGGAAAGCTGTAACTGACCTCGAAAGTGGTCGGACTCTGATACTCGATGGTGCCACGAATCCTGGCTGAGTTGAGTTCAAACTGGGCTCGCTGCAGCTGCGACGCGGAGCTGGCGGGCAGTCCGCTCACCCCTGTGGTGGTCAGATGCAGGGTGCCCTCGAACTGGGCCTTGAAGCTGGTGGCCAACGCTGTGGTGTTGGCGTTTGAGAGCAAGTTGGCAGCCACATCCGGACTGGCGTGGCTGCTCCCGCACCCCGCCAACACCAGAATGCCCGCCACCGCCGCGACCCCGCCCGCTGCCTGAGCTTTTGAGGTCATCTTCCCATCGTAGTGCACGCGCGCGACCGAGTAACGGTCGCAACGGCTTTGTCACCGGTCCCATCGGTCCGGGCGGCCCTCTGCCGTAGTAGCGTACGCAAAGTGGCGGAGCACCCTCGACGCACCGGTAGGCGCACGACCTCGCGTTCCGCGCGCCAACGACCGCCCCTCAAAGCGCTCAAGGGCGGCGAGGACGAGCTGTCCGACCCTCTGCGCGACCCCTCGTGCTACATCAATCGGGAGCTGAGCTGGCTTAACTTCGACCTAAGAGTTCTGGCGGAGGCTAGAGATGCCCGGGTGCCGCTGCTCGAGCGGCTGAGGTTTCTGGCGATCACTGCCAACAACCTCGACGAGTTCTACATGATCCGGGTGGCCTCGTTGAAGCGACAGCAGGGAGAGCACTTCCAGGCCACCCACCCCGACCGCATGACCCCTACTGCTCAGCTCCAAGCGATCGCGGAGCTCAGCGGTCAATTGGTGGCGACTCAGCTCCGGTGCTTGGTCGATGAGGTGGCGCCGGCGTTGGCCGCCCAGGGGGTGCGACTGGTGCTGAGCGGCGAGGCCCTCACCCGCGAGGAGATAGCGGCCTGCGACAGCTTCTTCGAACGCCAGCTCTATCCACTCCTCACGCCGCTGGCGATCGACCCCGCCCACCCATTCCCCTACCTGAGCAACCTCTCCCTTTCGATAGCGGTCATCCTCGGGGACCCAGGCGATCGAGCACCTCGCGTCGCTCGGGTCAAGGTCCCATCGTCGGTACCTCGCTTCTTCCAAGCCGGCGCAGCGGGACCCTTCGTGCCCATCGAGCGCATCATCTCGGAACGGCTCGATCGCCTATTCCCAGGGATGGAGATCGTCGACCATGGCGTCTTCCGGGTCACCAGAGATGCGGACTTCGACGTCGACGAGGACGAGCCCGACCTGCTCTCGGCGATCGAGGAGGAGCTGCGAGACCGCCGCTTCGGAGCGGTGGTGAGGGTGGAGACCGTTCGCCAGCTCCCCGGCGAGTTGGCGAACATGCTCGAGAGCGAGCTCGGGGTTAGGACGGACGAGATCCAGGCAGTTGACGGACCGCTGGATCTGACTGGCCTGTTCGGAGTGGTGGACGCGATCGACCGGCCGGACCTGTGCTACCCCCTGTTCAGCGGTACCACTCCTCCTCGCCTGCTCAGCGTCCAGGACCAGGAGCCCGACTTCTTCTCCCTGCTCCGGCGCGGCGACATCCTGGTGCAGCACCCCTACGACTCCTTCGCCGCCACCACCGAGCGATTCATCGAGCAGGCTGCCCGCGATCCCCGCGTGGTTGCGATCAAGCAGACCCTTTATCGCACGAGTGGTGACACGCCGCTCATCGGAGCGCTCACCAGGGCGGCGGAAGATGGCAAACAGGTCGTGGTGCTCGTCGAGATCAAGGCCCGGTTCGACGAGCAAAACAACATTCGCTGGGCACGACAGCTGGAGCAGGTTGGAGCGCACGTGGCCTATGGGGTCCCCGGCCTGAAGACCCATGCCAAACTGGTTCTGGTCGTGCGCCAGGAGGAGAACGGGGTCCGGTACTACGCCCACATCGGCACCGGCAACTACAACGCCGTGACCGCGCGCAGCTATACCGACTTCGGGCTCCTGACCGCCAGGAGCGAAGTGACCGAGGAGGTGGCGGACCTCTTCAACTACCTCACCGGCTACTCGCGAAAGCGCGACTACCAGTGCCTCTGGGTCGCCCCGATCAACGCGATCGAACGGTTCGAGGAATTGCTGGAGCGCGAACTTGAGCACCTGCGCCAAGGGCGCCCGGCCGGAGTGCTGCTGAAGGTCAACGGCCTTACCGATGAGCGGGCCATCCGGGCGGTCTACCGCGCAGCGCGCGAGGGGCTTCGGTTCCGCCTGCTGGTGCGGGGCATCTGTTCACTTCGACCAGGGGTCCCGGGGCTCAGCGAAACCGTCTCGGTCCACAGCGTCATCGGTCGATTCCTTGAGCACGGCAGGGTCTTCTGCTTTGAGAACGGTGGCACCCCGGAGGCGTACCTCGGATCCGCCGACCTGATGGGGCGAAACCTGTACCGCAGAGTGGAGTGCATCGTGCCACTGCGCGATGCCCAGGCACGCAGAGAGGCGCTGGAAGTGATGGAGCTGATGTGGCACGACCGGCGACAGAGTTGGGAGCTGACCTCCGACGGGTCCTGGGCCCGGTCAGAGCCCGGGTCCTCGGCTCTAGGAATCCAAGAACGACTCATCGAGCGCGCCAGGGCCAGGCCACTTCGCTGGGAGAGCCAGAAGCGCCGAGGAGGAGGTTCGTGAACGAGGACGAGGTTCGAGAATTCCTGGGCGGCAACCACCGCGCCGTGCTGGCCACCTACCGCAGGGACCAGACGGTGCAGATGTCCCCTGTCACCTGCGGCGTGGACCTCGAGGGGCGGGTGGTGGTCAGCACCAGGGAAACCGCCGTGAAGATAGCCAACCTCCGTCGCGACCCCAGAGCGGCGCTGGTCGGGTTCACAGACAGGTTCTTCGGGCGCTGGGCAATGCTTTGGGGCACAGCGGAGGTCGTTTCCCTCCCGGAGGCAATGCCCCTGCTCGAGGATTACTACCGACTGGTCGCCGGCGAGCATCCGGACTGGGAGGAGTACCGCCAGGCGATGACCGACGAGCGACGAGTCCTGCTGCGCATCCAGATCGAGGAGTCGGGACCCCGGCAGCTCGGGTGAGCGAGACCAGCAGCCCATTTGAAGTCGCGGTTCGGCAGGTCGGCGCCTACGCAGCGACCTTGATCCGCCCGGGGATGCGACTGGGTCTGGGCACGGGGCGCACCGCCTCCGCCTTTCTGGGGGAGCTCTCCAAGCGTCTGGACGAGGACCTGAACCTCGTCGCCGTCTGCACTTCGCGGAACACCGAAGAACGCGCCCGCGCCATGGGGATCGAGATTGTGGAATCGACCGAAGAGCCCCTTGACCTGGATCTGGACGGCGCTGACGAGATTGATCCCGATCTCAACCTGATCAAGGGCGGGGGGGGCGCCATGGTACGGGAGAAGGTGGTTGCCGAACGGAGTCGACGCTTCTGGGTGCTGGCGGATGAGAACAAGCTGGTCCCGAAGTTGGGTGAGCGTCACCCGGTCCCGCTCGAGATTCTGCCCTTCGACTGGCGCGGCACCGCCCAGCGGGTCCGTACCACCTGTGATTGCCGGCTTACCCTGCGGGGTGGTGACCGCCCGTTCGTGACCGACAACGGCAACCTCATCTTCGATCTTGAGTTCACACCGGGCGGCCTAAACCCCACCCAGCTTGCTTTGGAGCTGTCCCAGATACCGGGGGTTCTGGGGCACGGTCTCTTCTTGGGCACGGCGACCGCGGCTCTGATATCGGATGGCGCGACCGTCCGGGTCATCGGGGACCTCGACAGACTCCGGGACCCCGTCTGACAGGGGCCCGGAGTCAGCGCCCCTGTGACCGGCGTCTGTTGAGGCCGATGATCAGGCCGAGGGGGATCACCACTCCGACGAAACCGGTGACGACGGCGATCCCGTTGGGTAGATCCTTGGGATTGGCCATCCCTACGTATGAGAAGAGGGCCGAGAGGATGGCGATGATGATCACCAGGGCAATCGCTCCCAGGAGCACCACGTTCTCGTGCTCGACTCGGCTGATGATGAACTCTGGCCAGCGGTTGCGGATGTACCGATAGACGTTGATTGCGCTCAAACTGTTGAGGATCAGTGCACTGATCAGCGCACTGACCGCCACACCCCACCGGAAGGCGCCAAGTTGGGAGGTGACCCAGGCTGAGAAGTTCACCATCAGCAGCCCGATCGGAGTTGCTAGCCCAATCACCGGCAGGATGCAGGAGCGCCAATCCTCGGGCAATGGAATGAAGATCCCATTCTGGACCGGGCCGCCATTGCGCCTCAGACGGCCCATGCGTCCCCTCTCCGCTCTATCGGCTTTCACGTTCTGGCTTGCATCCCTGGGGCTGACCCCAGCATTGTGGACCCGACCAACGGCCCGTGGAGCGGTCGGCGCGACCAGCGCATGATGGCAGGAGACGCATGAACCTAGTCGATCTCGTGATCATCTTGGCCCTCTGTTACGCCGCGGTGATGGGCTACCGCCGAGGTCTCACATACTCATTGTTCTCGCTGCTTGGACTGGCCGTGGGCCTGGCGGCCGGCTCGTGGGTGGCAGCGACGGTCCCTCCCCTAATCCATGGCTACTCCGATACTGTCCGGGCGGCAATCGCTATCGCGCTGGTGCTGGCCTTTGCCTTCTTGGGCGACGCCCTCGGCGGGGTCATCGGCGCCCGGCTGAGAGTGACTACCCTGCGGAGCCGTCTGGGCAAACTCGACTCTGTAGCGGGAGTCGGCTGGGGAATGGTGGTCGTTCTAGCGGTGACTTGGTACTTGGGGCTGCTGTTCGACCAAGGACCGATCCAGCCGCTGGCTGCCCAGATTCAAAGCTCCACAATCCTGCGGAGCTTGGACCGTGATCTGCCCCAGGGCCCAGCCTGGCTCGGCGACCTCCAGCATCTCTTCACTGCCCTACCCTTCCCGCAGGTCTTCGCCAACCTGGTCCCACCCCTGCCCGGGCCCGTGAGTCTGCCCGGAAACCTCGCCGGAGATGCCGCCATCTCTCAGGTCGCCCGCGAGACCGTCAAGGTGGTCAGCTCGGGCTGTGGTGGCCTGATTGAAGGGAGCGGCTTCCCGGTCACCTCCGACGTGATTGCAACCAACGCTCACGTGGTTGCGGGGGGACAGGGCACGACCATACAAGTCCCCGGGAAGATGGTGGCCCTGCCCGCCAGGGTCATCCTATTTGACCCGCAGACCGATCTGGCGCTGCTGCTAGTGCCGGGTCTCAACCTGACTCCTCTGTCTTTCTCGGGCTCTGGACCAAGGGGGACTCAGGGAGCTGTCGTCGGCTATCCCGGCGGCGGCTCTGAGCAGGTCGTACCGGGAGCTATCCGAGGGCAGATCCAGGCGGTGGGCCGCAACATCTACTCCCAGGGGCTGGTCAGTCGACAGATATACGTCCTCCAGGCCAGCGTCATTCCCGGCAACTCCGGTGGCCCGTTCGTGAACCTCCAGGGGCAGGTCCTAGGGATCGTATTCGCCAAGTCCACGGCCACACCAGGTGAGGGCTATGCGCTGACCACCGGACAGGTGGCCGGAGAGATCGCCCACAGCGAGAGCGCCACCGCGGCGGTCTCCACTCAGAGCTGCGTGCAGTAGCCCGCCACTACCTCGGATGTTATTAGGCTATCTAATTAGGTATCCTAATAACATGAAAGCTGAAGAGACTCCCGGGGACCCCGCCCAAGCCGCCCCGGACACCGTTCCTTCTGAGCTGGGTCAGCGGCTGCCGCTGGTCATGTCCCGGCTGGGGCGCAGCCTCCGCCACGCCTACGCGCCCATCGGCGTCAACCTGGGACAGTTCCCCGTCCTCACCTCCCTCCTGGATAGGCCGGGAGCTACCGTCTCGGAGCTGGCGACCAGGGAAAAGGTGAAGTTGCCATCCATGACCGCGGTCATCACCCAGATGGAGACGGACGGCTTGGTCGTCAAGGGTCCCGACCCCGAGGACCGGCGCTGCGTTCGGGTGACTCTCACCCAGCACGGTACGGACGTGGCGCAGGCTGCGCGCGCCGCTCGTATCGCCTGGTTCGCGACCCGGCTCAACCACCTCAGCCGCTCCGAGGTCGCCGCGGTCAGCCGGGCTCTCGCGGCGCTCGAGCACCTGGTCGAGATCGACCGGTGAGACTGAGTGCGCGGGGGGTGACGGCGCGGACCTTTCAGGCTCTCTCCACCCGCAACTATCGCTACTTCTTCAGCGGACAGTTGGTATCGGTCACCGGCAGTTGGCTGCAGAGCACCGCGCAAGCCTGGCTCATCTTGGAGCTCACCCACTCGGCGTTCATGCTCGGCCTTCTGGTAATGGTCCAGTTCCTGCCCAACCTCCTCCTGCAGCCGTTCGGGGGTGTCATTGCCGACCGCTTCCCCAAACGGACCCTGCTGCTGTTCACCCAGAGCTCCTTCGCCCTGGTGGCTGGCGTGCTGGGGGTGACGGTGGGCCTAGGGATAGTCCGGGTCTGGGAAGTCTTTCTGGTCGTCGCCATCTTCGGGTTGATCAACGTGATCGACGGCCCGACCCGCCAGGCCTTCATCCCTGAGATGGTTGAGGAGGGCCAGCTCCCCAACGCTGTGGCGCTCAACTCCACGGTATTCAACGCTGCCAGGGTTGTCGGGCCTGCGGTGGGAGGGGTGTTAATCGCGACCGTTGGCACCGCCTTGTGCTTCGACCTCAACGCGATCTCGTACCTGGCGGTCCTCGGCGCCCTCTACCTCATGCACCCGGAGGAGCTGCACCTGCTGCAACGGACCACCAGACGGGTCGCGGGGACCATGGCCCAGATCCGCGAGGGCGCCAGCTACGCGATGAAGACCCCTGAGGTCGCTCTCGTCATGATCCTGATGCTGATGGTCGGCACCTTCTCCTACAACTTCTCGGTCCTCATCCCGGCCCTCGCCAAGGAAGGGCTGCACTCCGGAGCCACCACCTTCGGGCTACTGAGCGCCTCCTTGGGCGTCGGAGCTTTGTTGGGGGCCCTCGGGGTCGCCTATGCCGGCAGGGCCGCGGTGCCCGCGCTATTGGCTGGCTGTGCTGTCTTTGGTACCTTCCTGGCGCTATCAGGGCAGGCCGCGAGCCTGGTCCCGGCGATGGGACTCCTGACCGTGACCGGGGCAGGAATGATCGTCTACTCGTCGATGTCCAACAGCATCATCCAGCTGTACACCCCGGCTGCGCTGCGGGGCCGAGTGATGGCTCTCTACCTCTGGGTCTTCATGGGCACCACTCCGATCGGCAGCCCCTTGACCGGGATGATCGAGCAGGCCTGGGGCAGCCGAGTCGCGCTGGCGATCAGCGGTTTTGCGGCGCTCGCGACCGCGGTGGGCGGCACCGTTTGGTGGTCCCGGCGAGGACATCGCCACGGGAACTACGCTGGTTCCTCGGGCCCCCTGGCGGACGCTCCCACCGCGTGAAAGCCGCCATCCACGTGAATGAGCTCACCGGTGGTGGCAGGAAAGTAGTCTGAGAGCAGAGCGACCACGGTCTTGCCGACCGGACTGGAGTCCCGAGCATCCCATCCCAGCGGGGCCTGCTGGGCAAACACCTCGGGGAAACGGCTGAACCCCGGGATGCCCTTGGCGGCCGTGGTGTAGGTCGGGCCAGCGGAGACGGCGTTGACCCTGATCCCACGGCGGCCCAGGTACTGCGCCAGGTAGCGGACCACTGACTCCAGAGCCGCCTTGGAAACCCCCATCCAATCGTACCCAGGCCAGGCCTGAGTGGCATCAAAGTCCAAGGTGACCACGCTGCCCCCCTCTGCGGGCATGAGCGGCTCCAGCGCCACCACCAACTGCTTGAGGGAATAGGCGCTGATCCGCAGCGCCGTCGCGGCTGAGTCCCAGGGAGTGGACAGAAAACTACCCCCCAGCGCATCGGTCGGGGCGAAGGCCACCCCGTGGACGATCCCGTCGATTCGCTGACCCCTGGCGCCGATCGTCGCTGCCAACTCCTCAAAGTCGGAGTCCTGGCCGACGTCGAGCTTCAAAACCTCGGGGCGCGGGGAGAGGCGGCCGGCGCTGCGCTCGGTGAGGCGCGCCGCCCGGCCGAAGGAGGTGAGGATCACCTCCGCCCCGTCTTCTTGGGCCTGGCGCGCGACCGCGAACGGTAAGGACGCCGGGGTGAGGACTCCGGTCACGAGGATCCGCTTGCCGCTGAGGAGCATGACTGGGAAGGTTAGCGACTCTGAGCCCCGGACGAAGGCCGACCTCGACCCGACCCCTCCCAGGTCGGTGGGTTAGAATCCGCAGACATGGCTGCCGGGACCAAGCCACGGCGGCGCCGCGCCGGGCTATCGACCCACCGCTCGTCCTTCTCATGGGGCCGGCACCGGACGCTTCTGGCGTTCCTGGTGGTCCTTGGTTTTTTTGTGTCCGGGACCAGCGGGGTGGTTGCGTACTTCCTTCCCGCCGTGACCACCGCTCTCCACGTGACTGGCCACGCCACCACCGGTAAAGGTGGCACCCACGGTCGCACGGGGTCGGGCACCGTCCAGACCGCAAATCCTCCGCCTCCAGGCCAACCATTCACCGTGCTGCTGCTGGGCTCGGACAACGACACCAAGTTCCCACCCAGTGGCGTGCTCACTCAGACCATGATCTTGGTCCGGGTCGACCCCCAGACCCATCACGCGGTGATGTTCTCAATCCCCCGCGACCTGTGGGTGCCGATCGCCAGCGGCGGCAGCGCCAAGATTGACGCAGCCTACGCCTACGGTGGAGCCAGGGACGCGGTCCAGACGGTACAGAATGACTTCAACGTCGCCGTCAACTACTGGGCGTGGATTGGCTTGGGCGGACTAGTGACCCTCGTGAATCAACTCCCGGGCGGCGGAGTCGACCTCATCTCTCAGATGCCGATCTTGGATGTCCAGTATCCCTACGACCTGACCGGCAACAACCCCTACGCCAACCAGCGCATAGCGATTCTGCCCGGGCCGCAACGGCTGAACGGAGTCAATGCCCTGACCTATGTGCGCTCCCGCCACGGCGACATCCTGGAGGACATAGCCAGGTCTCAGAAGCAGCAGGAGCTGCTGGTGGCGATCAAGGATGCGGCCAAGCACCTGAACCTGGCCGACATCCCCCGGATAGCGAGCTCGCTGGGGAACGAGGTCGCCACCAGCCTGACCCCCGGGCAAATCGGGTCCATCGCCTCACTCGCCAAGGATTTCAGCACCGACAACGTCACCCAGATCGTTATGGTGGACCAATATCCGGGCCAGTACTACACGAGCGAGACCGTCAGCAGCCAAGCGGCGTTAGTACCCAATTGGTCCGCCATCAACGCGCTCGTTGCGCAGAACTTCCCGGCATGAGCCCACGTCAGTTGCTCGCGACGGCGGCATCCCTCGGGCTGATGGCGCTCTTCGGGCTAGGGGTCTACGCCGCTTTGGGAACGCTGCAGACCAGGACGACCACGGCCGTCGCCCCCACCCAGGAGCAGGCGTTGGTGGATCTGCCCGGGACCATCTTCGTGGCCCAGGGCGGGTCCCTTTACAGCCTCCACAACCTGACCTTCACCAAGCTCAACACCCCCGCCGGCAATTGGGTGCAGGTGGCGC
>Ga0307373_10007302_pt1 | contig 17291 bp, 14 predicted proteins | sample OX2MG_FD_202534 | JGI IMG/M metagenome (GOLD analysis project Ga0307373, IMG submission 202534) | Soil microbial communities from Risofladan, Vaasa, Finland - OX-2 | ecosystem: Environmental > Terrestrial > Soil > Coastal area > Acid sulfate soil | place: Finland: Risofladan, Vaasa | collected... | reverse complement strand
TCGGGGCGGGCCGGTCAGGATTCATGGGCGTGCTCCTCCATGGGCGGCCTCGCCGCGGGCAGGACCCGTGTCCCTGGCAGGACAGGTCCCTGGCAGGACAGGTCCCTGGCAGGACAGGTCCCTGGCACGGCGGGACAGGTAGGGCGAGCCTACCCAGGTGCGGGCGGAACCGGCTCGCCAGCATAGCCCCGGATCAGCGTGCCGATCACGGCGCTTCGCGCTTCGGGCGGCGGCCGCTCATCTCCCGGCCCGGGACGCGGCCCGGGTGGCAGGCTCGCCCGGCTGCGGGCCGGTGACATCGGGGGTACCCGCCGGAGCTTCCAGCCAGGTCGCCTTGCGGCGCAGAATCGCGTCGACCACACCGCGCACCCGCCACCAGGTATAGATCTGGCGGAACCCGAAGTTCTCGGCGACGGCTCCATAGATCAGCAGCGCGAAATCCCGCCAGGAACCGTACCGGTGATAGGTGATCTCCTCGGTGATGACGCTGATGATGGTCAGGAATGTCGCGTAACCGAGCCCGGCGGCCACGAACAGCAGCACGACCGCTGGGTTCAGAATCCCCACCGCCCAGCCGAGGATGAAGACGATGACGGCGAGCAGTTCCACGAACGCGCCGATCAGCTCGAATAGCAGGTAGAACGGCAGGACCACCAGCCCCACGCCGCCATAACGAGGGTTGAACAGCATCACCTTGTGGATCCAGAGCGCCTCGGAGAGGATCTGCGACCATCTGGCCCGCTGGTGGGCGAGCACCTTGTAGCGGGAGGGCACGATGGTCCAGCTGCACGGCTCGGGCACGAAAGCGATCCGGTAACGGCGGCGATCATCCCGGAGCCGGTGGTGAATGCTCGTCGTCATCTCCAGGTCGTCACCCTCGGTGTACAGGTGGAACCCGCCGACCAGTTCGTAGACGTCACGCCGGAACAGGCCGAACGCACCCGAGATGAACAGCATGCCGCGGACCTGGGACCAGCCGGCCCGGCCGAGCAGGAACGCACGCAGGTACTCGGCCGCCTGGACGGTCGGGAGCCACCCGCCGGGCACGCGCGGGACGACCACCCGGCCACCGCGGATCACGCACCCGTTCGCCACCCGGATCGTGGCGCCGGCCGCGATCGTCTCCACCGGGTCCTCGACGAACGGCTTGGCCAGCGACAGCAGGGCGCTCTCGTCCAGGTAGGTGTCGGCGTCGATGCGGCATATGAGCGGGTACTGAGCGGCGTTCACGCCGGTGTTCACCGCATCGGCGGGGCGCCCCATGCTCTCTTTCCTGATCACCAGCAGGCGCTCCCCGCTGCTCGGGGCATGCACGGAGAACACCCGGCCGACCATGTCCAGCTCCCGCCGGATCACCTTCTCCACCTCGACCAGGCCGAACTCGTCCTGCAGACGCCAGAACGTCCCGTCGGTGGAGCCGTCGTCTACCACGATGATCTCCAGCCGGGGGTAGCGCAGGTTGAGCAGCCCCCGGGTGCTGCCCACGATCAGGTCCTCCATGTTGCGGACCGGCACCACCACGCTGATGCCGGGCGCCAGCGGGCTGTGGAAGATCTCCCCTAGGCCGGAGAAGGTCGTACGCCGGGAGGAGCCGATCGCGTTGAACGCCGCCAGCGCGATGAGGAACAGGTAGATGGTGTTGAGCACCACGAAGTACCAGATCGAGAACCAGGCGAAGCCCCGGACGAAGGCGTCGACCGCGCTCATGGCGTCCCCCCGCTCTGGCTGGGCACCGGTACCTCCCGGACGCTCTCGGAGACCAGCAGGCGCGCGCCCACCAGGGCCTCACGAGCGTGCGGAGCGCCGGGAGCGTTGACGGCGGCGGTGCGCGCCAGTGCCTGACGGCCGGCATGCCCGAGCATGGCCAGCGCCGCGGCAGCGTTGTGGGCGACCCAGTAGTCGGGGTCGCCCAGGCAGGCCGTGAGCGGCCCGACGCTGTGCGGGCTGCCGATCCGGCCCAGCGCGCGGGCTGCCGCGGACCGCAGCGCGCCGTCCTCGCCCGGTGCCAGGCACCGGATGATCGCGTCCGCGGCCTGGGGCACGCCCAGCCGCCCCAGCGCCCGCACCGCACTGATGCGCACCAGAAGCTCGGAGCCCTGAACGCATCTGACCAGGTCCTCCCAGGCGGGCATCACATCGAGCAGGCCCAGCACGTCGGCGGCCATCGCCCGGCGGCGCCCATCCAGCTGCTGGCCGGGCACGCCACGCCGGTGACCATTACCCGCTTGAGGTCCCGAGCCCGCTTGAGGTCCCGGCTGGCCCGAGCCCACACCACCCGGACCGGACCGAAGCGTCTGGCGCAGGGCCGGGACTGCTTCGGGACCAAGTTCCAGCAGGGCCGATGCCACGATCCCTTCCGGCACCAGATCGACCGGACCGAGCAGGCTGAGCAGGGTGTCCGCGGCCTCGGAGGTGCCCGCCTTCCCCAGCCCGCGGGCGGCCACGATCCGCACCCGGGTGCTGCTGTCCCCGAGCGCCATCTCCTGCAGCCGCTGGTCCGCCTCGGTGGATGCGATCAGGCCCAGCATGCTGGCCGCCGCCGCCCGCCAGTTGGGCCCCGGCCACGCCGAGCGGCGGATGACCCGGCTGACCACCCCCCGCTGCTCCAGGAGATCGGCCAGCAGGTCGTGGCCTTCTCCCCGGACCCGGGCCAGGTAGGCGAAGGCCAGCCGGTCCACGGCCCGTCCCCGCCCGCCACGGGCGTGCACGAGCTCGGCGTCCACCCCCTCACCCGCGATCGCCTGCAGCATCGCCGGGCGCACCTGGCTTTCCACCCGGGCCCGGCGCCGGCCCAGGAGGAACCGCGCCGTCCGGGAGATCACCACCAGCAGCAGCAGCGCCAGCGCGACAGCTGCCCCGATGATGATGACGGCCAGCAGGAAGCGCACCGTGATGAACGACGGCATCGCTAGCCCCCGCTCATTCTTGCCCCGCCCACGATCATGCTGGCCATGGTCATACGGCCCATGGTCATACGGCCCATCGTCATGCCGACTGCCGGCGGGACAGTACCGCGGTGACCCGGCGCGCCAGTTCGCGTGGGCTGAAGGGCTTGATCACGTAGTCGTCGGCCCCGAGCTCGAAGCCCCGTTCCACGTCGTTCTCCTGCGCCTTGGCGGTGAGCATGATGACCGGCAGTTTCTCGGTCGCCCCGTTCGCCCGCCAGCGCTCCAGGACCTCCAGGCCGGACATCCCCGGCATCATGATGTCGAGCAGCACCAGGTCGGGTACCTCGGCGTCAACTTCGCGCAGTGCCTGGTCGCCGTCGCTTGCCCGGCGCACGTCGAACCCTGATTGCTCCAGTTTGTATCTGACGAGATCGCAAACGTCCGGATCGTCGTCGACAACAAGCACGCTGGTCATGTCATCACCTCGCTTTGTGGTGGCCCGATCAGCTCGGCCACCTTGTCCACGATCTGGCTGGACCGGAAGGGCTTCACGATGTAGGCGTCCACAACCGCCGGCGGGTGGTTCGCGTCGACGATCGAGACGACGATCGCCGAGACCGAACGGGACGGGCTGGCGGTCCGGATCTCGCGAAGTGCCTCCCACCCGTCAATACCCGGCAGCAGGATGTCCAGGATGATCAGGCTCGGGGTTTCGAGCCGGGCCAGGGCAACCCCCTCTTCTCCGGTCGCGGCACACTCCACCCGGTAACCGATGCCCCGCAGCCGGTCCGCGATCAGGTCCCTGACATCGGCATCGTCCTCGATCACGAGCAGCGGCTGGCGCCCACTCACGCAACCACCTCCCGGCCGGTCAGGTACGGCTGGGAGCTTCGCCGGACCGGCAGGCGCACAGTGAAGGCGCTGCCGGCGCCTGGCGCCGAGACGACCGTCACCAGTCCGGAATGTGCCTGCGCCACATGCTTGACGATGAAGAGCCCGAGCCCGGTGCCCTGGGTTTCCTGCTCCATCGAGATCGACGACCGGAAGAACCTGGTGAACAGCCGTGGCTGCTCCTCCTCCGGAACACCGATGCCGGTATCGCGGACCTCCACCACCGCGTCGTCCCCCTCGCGCCGGCAGCCGATACCGATCTCGCCCCCCGGCGGGGTGAACTTGATCGCGTTCGAGATCAGGTTGGCGACCAGCCGTTCCAGCTGGGCGGGATCGCCGTCCAGCTCCAGGCTGGGATCCAGGTCCAGCCGTACATTCAGCTGGCCGGCCCGGATCGAGGGCAGGAACGAGTTGTGCACGGACTGCACCAGCCCCCCGAGCCGGATCAGTTCGTACTGGACGGTGACGGTGCCGGCCTCGATCCGCGACATCAGCAGCAGATCCTCGATGAGGGCGAGCAGGCGGCTGCCGTTGCGGCTTATCACGTCCAGCATCCGGCGTTGCTCAGTGGTGAGCGGGCCCGGCTCACCCTCCGCGATCAGCTCCAGGTACCCAAGCACGCTGGTCAGCGGGCTGCGCAGTTCGTGGGAGATCCGGGAGACGAAGTCGGACTTCGCCCGGTCCAGGTCCTGTGCCCGCTCAAGCATGTGTGCCTGGAGATCCTCGAACTTCTTCCGCTCGGTGATGTCCCGGGCGGAGGCGAAGATCCCCTGCAACTTCCCCTCCTGGTCGCGGAATGTCGCCGCGCTGTACCAGAGCACCGTGCTGCCTCCGTCCGGGCGGCGCACCGTCAACTCGACATCGGACACCCGTCCCTCGCGCAGCACCGATGCGACGAACTCGTGTGCCCGGTCGCGCTCGGTGAAACAGGTCTCGGCCGGCCTGCCGACGAGATCCCCCCGGGACCGCCCGGTCAGCTCCTCCATGGAGCGGTTCACGTCCGTGATCACGCCCGTCGGGTCGGTCAGCAGCAGCGCGTCGGTGGTCGCCCCGTACAGCGACTGGGAGTAGATGTGGAGCTCCTCCTGGGTGGCCTTCTCCGCTGTGATGTCCCGGACCGCCACAATCAGGGCCTTCTGGCCTGTGCGGGGGTCCAGGAACATCCCCGCGTGGAACCCCACCGCCACGCTGGGCCTGCCCGCTGGTGCCAGGCTCAGCTCGAGGAAGTCCACGTGCCCGTCGCCGAACGCCAGCTCCAGACCCGCCTTCGCCGCTGCGGTGTCGCTGAACAGGCTGGTGAACCGCCGCGCCTGCAGCCGGCGGCGGGAGTAGCCGGTGAACTCGCAGGCGGCCTCGTTCACATCGGTGATGCGGCCGTCCTGGGCGACGGTGAACAGGGCGACGACCGACGACTCGACGATCGCCCGGGTGTAGGCCTGCTGCACGGCCAGGTCCCGCTGCAGGCCGGCCTGCACGGAGACATCCCGGACCGAGGCGAGCAGGCCGGCTGGCTGGCCGGCATCGTCGCGGAAGATGGAGACGTTGACCAGGACCGCCGTCTGGTCCGGGGTGGCCAGCCGTAGATCACAGTTGGTGACCTCGCCGGCCAGCAGCGCCCGGTGGGCGGCGTCGGTGGCGGCGTCGGGGTCGGCGAAGCAGTCCGGCAGCCTGGAACCGGTGAGCTGCTCCCTGGTCAGCCCCATCAGCTGGCAGATGGTGCCGTTCACGTCGGTGATCAGCAGCCGGAGATCGGTGACGATGAGCCCGTTGGCGGACGCCTCAATGAGGCTGCGGTTGTAGGCGCGCTCGCGGGCCAGCCGGTCGCGCAGAGCCGCCTGCTCGGTGACGTCACGCATCGAGGCGACCAGCCGGGGCGCCTTGTCGCCGAGGTCGCGGAAGATGGAGGCGCTCACCGCGACCCACCTGACCGACTCGTCGCTGGTCACCAGGTGAAGTTCCGTCTCGCCGGCCTCCCCGGCCAGCCCACGCTCCATCAGCTGGCGGGCCTGGTCCCGGTCGCGGAAGCAGTCGGCGAACGCCGAGCCGACGAGCTCGTCCCGGCCGTAGCCGGTCAGGACGCACACCTGGCGGCTGAGGTCGGTGATCATGCCGTCGGCGTCGACGGTGATCAGGCCGTCGGCCGCCGCCTCGATCAGGCCCCGGTAGTAGGCCTCGGACCGCTGCAGGCGCTCACGAAGCCGCCGCTGCTCGGACAGGTCGAGGATGGTCGCCAGCAGCCCGTGCAGCTTGCCAGCCTGGTCAGTGACGGCTGACGCGCTGAGCAGGACCTCCACCGTGCTGTCGTCGGGGCGGCGGACGGTGAACTCCTGGTCGGTCAGCCTGCCGTCGCGCAGCAGGGTCCGCAGCGCCGCCTGGGCACGCTGTGACTCGACCGCGTAGTCCGTGACGCGGGTTCCCACCAGCTCCTCGCGGCTGCGGCCGGTCAGCAGCTCGGCCGGGCGGTTGACATCGGTGATGCTGCCGAGCGGGTCGGTCGTGGCCAGCGGCACCACGTTGGCCTCGAACAGGGCCATGGCCGCGAACCGTGCCCGCTCGAGCTCCTCGACCCTGCTGATCTCCGCCGAGATGTCGCGGGACATGGTGAGGAGACCGACTGGCCGGCCGGTCTCGTCGGGCAGCACGCTGACCACCAGGCTCAGGGTGATCCGCTCGCCGGTGCCCCGGCTCCGGGTCACCGAGCCGGACCAGCTGCCGTCCCGCAGGGCCGCCTCCAGCGGGGCCCGGTCTGGTTCGCCCGCTGACCGCCCCTCGGCGCACATGTCCCACCAGGACAGCTTCCCCAGTACTGCCGGGACCGTGTACCCGAAGAGCCCGGTCGCGCCCTGGCTCCAGAGCATGATGGTGCCGTCCAGATCGGTGGCGAACAGGGCGTAGTCGGTCGGGGCGGCGAGAAGGCTGGACAGGAGCGTGACAGCACGCCGCACGTCACCCAGCCAGCGGGGGTCGACATACGACCGCCCGGCGGCCGGCCCCCGGGCGGAGCGCCGGTCAGGCACCCGCCGTGTGCTGCTTCGGACCATCCGAGCCTCGCCCCCGACGTGCCGGAACGCCACGATCAACTTCGCTCCGTGTTCATCATCTCACGCTCTGATATGCGAGTGTTACACAGACGGTGCCCTTCGTCCCATACAGCCGGGGTCGGCCGGCCCTTTTGATCACCTAGAGTTACTACTAAATGTCCTTCGGTGGTACATGGGGGGACCTTTGCCTCTCCGGCCAGTGCTCTGGCCTGGGCGAACCTGCAAGCGAGAGAGCGCGGTGGCCGCCGGGAACCCCGGAGGCACTCAATGAGCATGACCGTCAGTAGCGAGCAGGCCCTCCTGCCGCCGCAGCGCGTGGTGGTGACCGGCGGGGCCGGCGCCATCGGGTCACACCTGGTCGACTGGCTGGTGGCCGAAGGCCATCAGGTCTGCGTCCTGGACGATCTGTCCACCGGGAGTACGGCCCACCTCGCCCCCCTGCTGCGGGACGGGCACGTGCGCCTGGTCACCGGATCGGTCCTGGACCCCCGCCTGGTCGCACGCGAGCTGAAGCACGCGGGCACCGTGTTCCACCTAGCCGCCGCGGTCGGTGTCAGGCGGATCGTGGACGACCCGCTCGGCTCGCTGCGGACCAACCTGATCGGCACCGAGAACGTGCTGCACGCCTGCGCTGACAACGGGTGCCGGGTGGTCCTCGCCTCCTCGTCCGAGGTGTACGGGAAGGTGAGCCGCATCCCGATGGCGGAGTCCGGCGACCGGCTGCTCGGGCCGACGACGGTGCCACGCTGGTCCTACGCCGCGGCCAAGGCGGTGGACGAGCACCTCGCCTTCGCCTATGCGGCGACGGGCCTGCACGTCAGTGTCGTCAGGTACTTCAATTCCTACGGGCCCCGGATGGACCGGGCGGGCGATGCCTCAGTCATCGCCGTCTTCCTGCGCCACGCACTGGCCAACAAGCCCGTACCGATCCACGGCGACGGCCAGCAGACCCGGTGCTTCACCTACATCACCGACACGGTCCGCGGGACCCTGCTGGCCGCAGCGGTGCCGCAGGCACGGGGGCAGGCCTTCAACATCGGCTCCGCCACGGAGACCAGCATCGCCAGCCTGGCCGAGGTGGTCGCGGCGGCGGCCGGGTCGCGGGCGCCGACCGAGCCGGTCCCGTACGCGTCGGTCTACGGGGCCAGATTCGAGGACGTGCGGCGGCGGGTGCCCGACATCCGGCTGGCCCGCGAGGTGCTGGGGTGGGCGCCACAGGTGACGCTGGCGGACGGGCTTGAACGCACGATCGCCTGGTGGTCGGAGGAACAGCGGTCAGAAGAACAGCGGTCCGAGGAACAGCGGTCAGAAGAAGACCTGTCAGAGGAAGACGAGCGGAGCGAGGACGAGGAGCGCAGTGGGCGAGCAGAGCGGGCTGACGATCATGACTGATATCCGGGAGCCCTTCCGGGACTACATGTCCCTGCTCAGCAGCCGGGAGCTGGCAGTCGGAGTGATCGGGCTCGGGTACACCGGCCTGCCGCTCGCCATCGCTGCCGCCGAGGCGGGTTTCACCACCTACGGCTACGACCACGACACCGGCATGTGCGACAGGCTCAACCAGGGCATCAGCCATATCGAGGACGTGAGCACCGATGACCTCCAGGCCGTCAGGGACGGCGGGCTGTTCACCGCCGTCGGCGGCGACGAGCTGTCGCCCGTCCCCGACGTGGTGTTCATCTGCGTGCCGACGCCGTTCGGCGAGATGCCCGACCTGTCCTACGTCCGTTCGGCCGCGCGTGCCGTGGCCCGTGCCCTGCGGCCCGGCATGGTGGTGATCGCCCAGTCGACCAGTTATCCGGGGACGACGACCGAGGTCATCCAGCCGCTGCTGGAGGAGAGCGGGCTGCGGGCCGGCCATGATTTCGCGCTGGCCTTCTCCCCCGAGCGGATCGACCCCGGCAGCGACGGCTGGAACCTCCACAACACCCCGCGGATCATCGGCGGCCTCACCGGTACGGACACCGGGGTCGCCGCCGCCGCGCTCGGCGAGATCCTGGGCGACCGCGACCTGGCCATTGGCGTGCAGGGCCCAGCGGTCGCCGAGTTCGCCAAGCTGCTGGAGAACAGCTACCGGCTGGTCAACATCGGGCTGGTCAACGAGATGGCGATGCTCGCGCACGAGATGGGGCTCGACATCAGCGAGGTCATCAACGCGGCCGCCACCAAGCCCTACGGCTTCCAGGCGTTCTACCCGGGGGTGGGGCCCGGTGGCGCCTGCATCCCCGAGGACCCGCTGTACCTCGCCTGGAAGGCCAAGTCGCTGGAGGCCGGCACCAAGCTGATCGACCTCGCGGCGCAGGAGAACCAGGGCATGGCCCGGTATGTCTTCGTCCGCATTCTGGAGATGCTGAGCCGGAACGGCAGGGCACTCGGCGGCAGCCGGGTGCTGTGCGTCGGCGCCGGCTACAAGCCCGACATCGCTGACACCCGGCATTCCCGCGCCCTGCGGGTGATGGAGCTGCTGGCCGGCGCGGGCGCCAGCGTGGAGTACACCGACCCGCTGATCTCCGGCGTCACCGTGGCCGGGACCGAGTACAAGAGCAGGCCGCTGGACTCGGCCGACCCGCAGGACTACGACCTGATCGCGGTCCTCGTTGCCAAGAACGGCCTGGACCTGGACCGCTTCATCGCTGCCGGGGTGCCGGTCTTCGACGCGGCACACGCGCTGGCGGGCCCGGGCGTCGAGTACCTGTTATGACCGGCTGCCCGCTTGGGTTATTGCTGTGTGAGTCAACCGCTGCCGGTTTAGCTGGTGCCTACCCCGAGCACGGTGAACAGCACCAGGATGAAGGTCGTCGAGGCCAGCAGCCCATGCCCCACGACAACAGTCACGGGAAAATTTCGTTCGGCAGGAAAATCGAATTCGGTCAGTACGCTGTTCGGGCCTGACGCCGCTGCGGCGAACGCACGGTGCACCGGAATCCAGCGGGTGAACATGGTCAGGCCGAGCGCGGCGATGAGCACCAGGATGCCCAGCGCGGTCCAGGCCATCATGGCGGCGTCGGACAGCAGGTAGATCACCCATACCACCAGGCCGCCGAGGGCGAGCAGGACGTGCCCGAAGATGACCGGGCCGGGCAGCCGGCTGCGGACACCCCGGTGGGTGACATCGTTCTCGATGAGCCAGACGGCGAGCAGGTAGAGCCCGACAAAGGCAGTGATGAGCCAGCTGATCAAGGCGGCGACGCCCATGGTCTCTTGATCTCTCATTCCCGGGAGCGGGGTCAGCTGTGCACCCGGCCGGAATCCCCGTGACACATCCGGCGGGCACAGGGGTGAGCGGGCCCCCTCACTGTCACGGACGGGGGCCGGCCATCGGTTCACACCGGGACCTGTCGCGAACGCCGGGATGGGGGTTACAGTCCTGTCTTAGTTGATCGTGGCGGAACGCACTGGAGCGTGAACGTGACGAGAACGGGAAGACTCGCTGCCCTGGCCTTCACCGCTACCCTGCTGATCGGCGGGTTAGCCCCGGCCGCACCGGCACTGGCCGCCACGTCCACCTGTGGCGGCACCGGGTCGGTGACCACCAGCACCGGGACGCTGCCGGACGGGGCGGCATTTGAGATCCAGTGCCCGGCCGGGCCATGGAACGGCACCTTGTTCCTGTACAGCCACGGGTACGTGGTGCCCGGCAGCAGCAACCCGGCCCAGGACGCCGGCGACCCGATCACCGGTGGGTGGATGCTCAGCCAGGGCTACGCGCTGGCCGGCTCCTCCTATGCCACCACCGGCTGGGCCATCCAGCAGGCGCTGCCCGACCAGATCGGCACCCTGGACACCTTCGGCCAGACATACGGCACGCCCACCCGGACCATCGCCTGGGGCCATTCGCTGGGCGGGATCATCACCGCCGGGCTGATCCAGCGCTATCCAGACCGGTTCAGCGCCGCGCTGCCGATGTGCGGTGTCCTGGCCGGCGGGGTGGCCACCTGGAACACGGCGCTGGACTCCGAATTTGCCTTCCAGCAGCTCATCGACCCCGCGGTGCAGGTCGTCCACATCACCAACCCGACAGCGAACCTGACCGCGGCCATCACCGCCGCGACCGCGGCACAGCAGACCGCGCAGGGCCGTGCCCGGCTGGCGCTGGTCGCCGCGCTCGGCGACACCCCGGGCTGGTTCACGCCGCTGCTCCCCGAGCCGGCCCCGGGTGATTACGCGGACGCCGAAGCCAACCAGTTCCTCTGGGACACCAAGGTGGACTTCCCGTTCACGTTCGCGTTCCGGGCCGAGCTGGAGGCGCGGGCGGGCGGGAACCCGTCCTGGAACACCGGCGTGAACTATGCCGCCGACCTGGCCAGGTCCGCCGACCTGCCGGAGGTGCTGGCGCTGTACCACGCGGCCGGGCTGAACCTGCGCCAGGATCTGCGCACCCTCGACCAGGCCAGCCGGATCAGCGCCGACCCGTCCGCGGTCGGCTACCTGGCGCAGAACATCGCCTTCACCGGGCGGCTGGCGATGCCGGTGCTCAGCATGCACACCACTGGCGATGGGCTGGTGGTACCGGAGAACGAGCAGGCCTACCGCAGCGCGGTGGACCGGGCCGGGGACGGGAACCTGCTGCGGCAGATCTTCGTGCACCGCGCCGGGCACTGCACGTTCACCCCGGCCGAGACGATCACCGCCGTGCAGGTGCTGACCAGCCGCCTCGATACCGGGCACTGGAACGACGCCGCACTCGACCCGGCCAGCCTGAACGCCCAGGCGACCGCGCTCGGCCCGGGGTACAACGTCTTCCTGTCCGGCACCACCCTGGTCCCGGTCGACCCGGCCTTCCTGCGCTACCAGCCCCCGCCGTACCTGCGCCCCTTCAACCTGCCCCCCGGCGGGGGTCACTGAGCCGGGTAGAGACGGCGGGCGGCTTCGGCCCAGCCCCGGGTGCTGCTACCTGACGGCTCGTAGCGGCGCAGCTCCTGGGTGCCGCTCAGCAGCGCCCGCATCCCGTCGAGATCATCCGGCGCGGCCCCGAGCGCCCGCGCCTGCACCAGCACGTTGCCGAGGGCGGCTGCCTCCACCGGTCCGGCGATCACCGGCAGGCCGCAGGCGTCGGCGGTGAGCTGGCACAGCAGGGTGTTGCGGGTGCCGCCGCCCACCAGGTGCACCACGTCGGCGTGCCGGCCGGACAGCTGCTGGACCTGGCCGACCGCCCGCCGGTAGGCAAGGGCGAGGCTGTCCAGGATGCACCGGACCGTGGCGGCAGGGCTGGGCGGCGGCGGCTGGCCGGTGCGCTGGCAGGCCCGGGCGATACGGGCTGGCATGTCCCCGGGGGCCAGGAAGTCCGGGTCATCCGGGTCGATCACGGCCGCGAAGGCGGGCGCCTGGGCCGCCCCCGCCAGCAGCGTGTCCAGATCCGCCGGCATGCCCCGCGACGACCAGGTGCGCACCGACTCCTGCAGCAGCCACAGCCCCATCACGTTGCGCAGGTAGCGGATCGTGCCGTCGATCCCGGTCTCGTTGGTGAAGTTCGCCGCCTGGCTGGCCTCGGTCAGCACCGGCGCGGCCAGCTCCATCCCGACCAGGGACCAGGTGCCGCAGGAGATATAGGCGAAACCCGCGCCCTGCGCGGGCACGCCAGCGACCGCCGAGGCCGTGTCGTGTGAGCCGACCGCGATCACCGGCACCGGCGTGGGCAGGCCGACATCGGCGGACACCTGGGGCAGCAGGTCGCCGGCCCGGTCCCCCGGCTGGCGCAGCGGCGGGAAGATGCCGGGCGGGATGCCCACCCGGGTCATGAGCGGCTCGGCCCAGGCCTGCGCCCGCACGTCGTAGAGCTGGGTCGTGGAGGCGTTGGTCACCTCCGCGCCGGCCTCGCCGGTCAGCCAGAACGTGAGCAGATCCGGGATCATCAGCAAGGTGGCCGCCGCGTCCAGCTGCGGGGTGCCCGCGGCGGCGGCGAGCTGGTAGATCGTGTTGAACGGGAGCTGCGCGATGCCGGTGACCGCGTACAGTTCGGCCGCGGGCACCTGCGCCAGCACCCGGCCGGCCACCCCGGCGGTGCGGTCGTCCCGGTAGTGCACCGGGTTCCCGAGCAGCGCGCCGCCGGAGTCGAGCAGGCCGTAGTCCACTCCCCATCCGTCGATCCCCAGGCCGGCCAGGTCGAAGGTCCGCGCCGCCGACCTGACCCCGTCCAGCACGCCCCGGTACAGCCGCAGGATGTCCCAGTGCAGCGTTCGGTGTACCACGACGGGAACGTTCGGGAACCGGTGGATCTCGTGGAGTTCCAGCAGGCCAGGCCCGGCCCGGCCGGTCATGACCCGCCCGCCGGAGGCGCCCAGGTCGACGGCGGCCACGACCGCCTGGCGGCTCACCGCACGAACGCGGCCGCCACTCCCGCGTCAACCGGGATGTGCAGGCCGGTGGTCAGGGACAGCTCGCCAGCGGTGAGCACGAACACGGCAGCGGCCACGTGCTCGGGCAGGACCTCGCGTCTGAGCAGGGTCCGCTGCGCGTAGAAGGCACCGAGCTCGGACTCGGGGACACCGTAGACCGCGGCCCGCTGCGCGCCCCAGCCGCCGGCGAAGATGCCCGACCCGCGGACCACCCCATCCGGGTTGATCCCGTTGACCCGGATGCCGTACTCGCCGAGTTCGGCGGCAAGCAGCCGCACCTGGTGCGCCTGGTCGGCCTTGGCAGCGCCGTAGGCGACGTTGCTCGGGCCCGCGAACACGGCGTTCTTGCTGCAGATGTAGACGATGTCGCCGCCCATCCCCTGGTCCCGCATGACCCGCGCGGCCTCCCGGGAGACCAGGAACGAGCCGCGCGCCATCACGTTGTGCTGCAGGTCCCAGTCGGCGGCGGTGGTGTCGGCCAGCGGTTTGGAGAACGTTTCAAATATGTGAAGCAGTGTCAGGCTAGGTTACGAACGTGTCAATAGGCCGGGCTGCAGGTGGTTGAATCGTTACATAACCTCCTGGTAACACGCCTGAAGCCCCTGCCGGACCTGGGTCGACGCGGCAGGTTAAGGTCTGGTGCAGGCCCGGCGCTACCCGCGTTCCTGGCCTGGTGGCGGCCATCCCACGCGGCGAACCGACCGTTTGACACGTTCCAATGGACCGCAGCACACTGACGGCACAGGAGGGACGCCGTGGCTAACGCGCCGGTCAGCATCAGGGAGGTCGCCGCGCATGCGGGCGTCTCGGTGGGGACCGTGTCCAACGTGCTCAACCGGCCCGACGTCGTGGCCGAACCCACCCGCAGCAGGGTGCAGGCAGCGATCAAGCAGCTCGGCTTCATCAGGAACGAGTCCGCGCGCCAGCTCCGGGCCGGCCGCAGCCGGACCATCGGGCTGGTCGTGCTCGACGTGGCGAACCCGTTCTTCACCGACGTGGCGCGCGGGGTGGAGGACGAGGCCAGCGAGTCCGGCCTGGCGGTTATCTTGTGCAACAGCGACGACAAGCAGGCCAAGGAGACCCACTACCTGGAGCTGCTGGAGGAGCACCGGGTCCAGGGCATCCTGATCACGCCGGTGTCCGGTGCCCAGGAACGGCTCGCCCAGCTGCAGCGGCGGGGCACCCCGGTGGTGCTGGTGGACAGCCGGTCACCGACCCGCGGCCAGTGCTCGGTCTCGGTCGATGACGTGCTCGGCGGCGACCTCGCCGTCTCCCACCTGCTGGCGGCCCAGCACGAGCGGATCGCCTTCGTCGGCGGCCCGCTGAGCATCCGGCAGGTGGCCGACCGGCTGGAGGGGGCCATCCGGGCGCTGGAGCGGGCCGGGATCAGCGCCGACAGCCTGTGCGTGATCAAGACCGCGGCCCTCAACGTGTCCGCCGGGCAGGGCGCCGGCGCGGCGATCGCCGACATGCCCGCCGCGCGCCGCCCGACGGCGGTCTTCTGCGCGAACGACCTGCTCGCGCTGGGTGTCCTGCAGGAGATGACGGCCCGCAAGATCGGGGTCCCGGAGAGCATCGCGATCGTCGGGTACGACGACATCGAGTTCGCCGCCGCGGCGGCGGTACCGCTGTCCTCGGTGCGCCAGCCGCGGCACCAGCTCGGCCGGACCGCCGCCCAGCTGCTGCTGGACGAGGCCCTCGGCGAGGCGTCCCATCAGCACCGGCAGGTGGTCTTCGAGCCGGAACTGGTGGTCCGCCAGTCCAGCCAGGCGCGCCCGCGCGAGGCGCGGATCGCACCCACCGAAGCCGCGGGGTAGGCACCGTGCGGATCGCGCTGTTCGTGACCTGCCTCGCGGACACCCTGTTCCCCAGCGTCGGAAAGGCGACCGTCACCCTGCTGGAGCGGCTCGGCCACCAGGTGGAGTTCCCGGCGGCGCAGACCTGCTGCGGGCAGATGCACATCAACACCGGGTACCAGCGCGACGCGCTGCCGCTGATACGGCGGTATGCCGAGGTGTTCCGCGGCTATGAGGCGATCGTGGTGCCGTCGGGCTCGTGTGCTGGCTCGGTGCGCCACCAGCACGCCATGGTGGCCAGGCGGCACGGGGACACCGACCTTGCGCGCCGCGCCGAGCAGGTGGCCGCCCGCACCTTCGAGCTGTCCGAGTTCGTCGTCGACGTGCTCGGGCTGGAGGACGTGGGCGCCTACTACCCGCACCGGGTCACCTATCACCCGACCTGCCACTCGCTGCGGCTGCTGCGGGTGGGCGACCGGCCGCTCCGGCTCCTGCGCAACGTCGCCGGGCTCGACCTGGTGGAGCTGCCCGACGCCGATGTGTGCTGCGGGTTCGGCGGCACCTTCGCGGTCAAGAACGCCGACGTATCCACGGCCATGCTCGCCGACAAGATGCGCGCGGTCCTGGCCACCCGGTCCGAGGTCTGCACCGCCGGCGACAGCTCCTGCCTGATGCACATCGGCGGCGGCCTGTCCCGGCTGAACGCGGGCACCAGGACGGTCCACCTCGCCGAGATCCTCGCCTCCACCCGGGAGTGACATGAGCACGTTCCTGGGCATCCCGAACGCTCCCCGCGGGGTCGGCCACCTGCGCGGCACCGAGCCGTTCCCGGTGGCGGCCCGCAAAGCCCTCGCCAACACCCAGCTGCGCCGCAACCTCGGCAGGGCCACCACGACCATCCGCGCAAAGCGTGCCGCCGTGGTGGCCGAGCTGCCCGACTGGGAGGAGCTGCGCACGGCCGGGGAGGCGATCAAGGCGCACACCATGCGCCATCTGGACCACTTCCTGGCCGAGCTGGAGGCCCAGGTCACCGCCCGCGGCGGCACCGTGCACTGGGCCCGGGACGCCATCGAGGCCAACCAGATCGTGACCGGGCTGGTCACGGCCACCGGCGCCACCGAGGTGGTCAAGGTCAAGTCGATCGTGACCGACGAGATCGGGCTGAACGATGCCCTGGCCCAGGCCGGCATCCACGCCTACGAGACCGATCTGGCCGAACTTATCGTTCAGCTGGGAAAGGACCGTCCGTCTCACATCCTGGTGCCCGCCATCCACCGCAACCGGGCCGAGATCCGCGACATCTTCCTGCGCGAGATGAAGGACGTGGACCCGGGGCTGACCGACACCCCGGCCGCGCTCACCGAGGCGGCCCGGCTGCACCTGCGGCGGGCGTTCCTGTCCGCCCGGGTCGGCATCAGCGGCGCGAACTTCGCCATCGCGGAGACGGGGACGCTGTGCGTGGTGGAGTCGGAGGGGAACGGCCGGATGTGCCTGACCCTGCCGGAGACGCTGATCACCGTGATGGGCATCGAGAAGGTGATCCCGGCCTGGCGTGACCTGGGCGTCTTCCTGCAGTTGCTGCCCCGGTCCTCGACCGGCGAGCGGATGAACCCCTACACCTCGATGTGGACCGGGGTGACACCCGGCGACGGGCCGCAGGCGTTCCACCTGGTGCTGCTCGACAATGGGCGGACCGCCGCGCTGGCCGACGAGACCGGCCGACAGGCGCTGCACTGCATCCGCTGCTCGGCCTGCCTGAACGTCTGCCCGGTCTATGAGCGGACCGGCGGGCACGCGTATGGCTCGGTATACCCCGGCCCGATCGGCGCGGTGCTGTCCCCGCAGCTGACCGGGATCGAGGACAACGCGTCGCTGCCGTACGCGTCGTCGCTGTGCGGGGCGTGTTACGACGCCTGCCCGGTGAAGATCGACATCCCCTCGCTGCTGGTGCATCTGCGTGCCCGGCATGTGGAGGAGGCCGGGCACCGGCACCGGCTGGCCAGCCTGGCCAGCCCGGAGGCCATCACCATGGCGGCTGCCGCCTGGGTGATGGCCAGCCCGGCCAGGTTCGGCGCGGCACAGCGGGCCAGCCGGCTCGGCAGGATCATGAGCCGCGGCGGCCGGATCCGGCGGCTCCCACCGCCGCTGGCAGGCTGGACCGCGGCCCGCGACGCCCCGGCCCCGCCCACGCAGACGTTCCGCCAGTGGTGGCACACAGAACACGAGCGCACAGAACACGAGCGCACAGAACACGAGCGCACAGGCGGAGGCCGGCCGTGACCGCGCGGGAGGAGGTGCTGGCCCGGATCCGCACAGCGCTCGGCGGCACGGCTCCGGGAG
>Ga0307373_10007301_pt1 | contig 17291 bp, 14 predicted proteins | sample OX2MG_FD_202534 | JGI IMG/M metagenome (GOLD analysis project Ga0307373, IMG submission 202534) | Soil microbial communities from Risofladan, Vaasa, Finland - OX-2 | ecosystem: Environmental > Terrestrial > Soil > Coastal area > Acid sulfate soil | place: Finland: Risofladan, Vaasa | collected... | reverse complement strand
CCCGCTTGTGAGCCGCCCCGCTGTAACGGCGCGGGGCGGCGTGCTCGCGCCTCGCCGGGGCCGCGCCGTATTCGCTTCAAGGGGGCGGGCCTACCTGCGGAATTACGACCACCCCAGAACCCGAGGCTGGTTCTGGGGACCCAGGTTCGCAGCCTTTCGCGCCGATTTTGCCAGCAGGCAAAGCGGCGCGACCCCCGCGATCCGCCCCTACTCCGCCCCCAAGTCCTCCAGGTCGGCCTCGTCGGTGTCGTTGCGGAACAGGTCCAGCGCCCGCTCCGCCTCCTCGTAGGGCGAGGGCGGAAGCTGCACCGCCTCCAGCGCCGCCAGCTCCTCTTCCTGCTCGCCCACCAGCCGCACCGCGCGGTAGTAGTCCAGCCCGGTGCCGGCCGGAATCAGCCGGCCCATGATGACGTTTTCCTTGAGCCCGCGCAGGTAGTCCACCTTGCCCTGGATCGAGGCCTCGGTCAGCACCCGCGTGGTCTCCTGGAAGCTGGCCGCCGAGATGAAGCTGTCGGTGGACAGCGACGCCTTGGTGATGCCCAGCAGCAGCGGCCGCCCGGTGGCGGGCTTCAGCCCCAGGGCGATGACCCGCTCGTTCTCCTCGCGGAAGTGGAACTTGTCCACCTGCTCGTCCACCAGGAATTCGGTGTCGCCCACGTCCTCCACCCGCACCCAGCGCATCATCTGCCGCACGATCACCTCGATGTGCTTGTCGTTGATGTTGACCCCCTGCAGCCGGTACACCTCCTGGATCTCGTTCACCAGGTAGGCCTGCAGCTCCTTCTCGCCCAGCACCGCCAGGATGTCGTGCGGGTTGCGCGGCCCGTCCATCAGCGGCTCGCCCGCCTTCACCCGCTCCCCCTCCTGCACCGCGATGTGCACGCCCCGCGGCAGCAGATACTCCTTCGCCGCCGCCAGCGCGTTGTCCGGGGCCACGAAGATCTTGCGCTGCCCCTTGGTCACGTCGCCGTACTTCACCGTGCCGTCAATCTCGCTGATGACGGCGGTCTCGCGCGGCTTGCGCGCCTCGAACAGCTCCACCACGCGCGGCAGGCCGCCGGTGATGTCCTTGGTCTTGGTGGTCTCGCGCGGGATCTTGGCGAGCACGTCGCCGGCGGCGACGGCCTGGCCGTCCTGCACCATCAAGTGGGCATGGGAAGGCATGAGGTACTTGCGCGAGCCCTTGGCCGCGCCCTTGCCCTCGCCGCTGACCAGCACTTGGGGCTGGCGCTTCTCGTCGGCGGACTCGGTGACCACCCAGTGGGAGAGGCCGGTGACGTCGTCCACCTCCTCCTGCAGGGTCGAGCCCTCCTCCATGTCCTTGAACTTCACCGCCCCGCTGATCTCGGTCAGGATGGAGAAGGTGTACGGATCCCACTCCAGCAGCACCTCGCCCATGCCGACCGGATCGCCCTCGTTCTTCTTCAGGCGGGCGCCGTAGACGGCGGTGTAGCGTTCGCGCTCGTGGCCCTTGTCGTCCACGATGGCGATCATGCCGTTGCGGTTCATCACCACCAGCCCGCCTTCCTTGCTGAGCACGGTGGCGAGGTTGACGAAGCGGACGAAGCCCTTGCTCTTGGCCTCTTGGCGCGACTGTTCGCTCACCCGGCTGGCGGTGCCGCCGATGTGGAAGGTCCGCATGGTCAGCTGCGTGCCGGGCTCCCCGATGGACTGCGCGGCGATGACGCCGACCGCCTCGCCCATCTCGACCAGCTTGCCGGAGGCGAGGTTGCGGCCGTAGCAGGCCACGCACACCCCGCGCTTCGACTCGCAGGTCAGCACCGAGCGGATCAGCACCCGCTCAATGCCCGCATTCTGGATGCGGTTGGCCAGGTCCTCGGTGATCTCCTGGTTCACCTCCACGATGGTGTTGCCCTCGTAGTCCTTCACCCGCTCCAGCGAGACCCGGCCCACGATGCGGTCGCGCAGGCTCTCCACGATCTCGCCCGAGTCCACGATCGCCCCCACGTGGATGCCGTCCACCGTGCCGCAGTCGTTGTCGGAGATGATCACGTCCTGCGCCACGTCCACCAGCCGCCGGGTCAGGTAGCCCGAGTCCGCCGTCTTCAGCGCCGTGTCCGCCAGCCCCTTGCGCGCCCCGTGGGTGGAGATGAAGTACTGCAGCACCGTCAGCCCCTCGCGGAAGTTCGCCGTGATCGGCGTCTCGATGATCTCCCCCGACGGCTTCGCCATCAGCCCGCGCATCCCCGAGAGCTGCCGGATCTGCTGCTTCGACCCGCGCGCCCCGCTGTCCGCCATGATGTAGACCGGGTTCACCGTCCCCTCCCGGTCCTGCCGCTCCAGCACCGCGAACATCTCGTCCGACACCCGCTCGGTGATGTTCGACCAGATCTCCACCACCTTGTTGTACCGCTCCCCGTTGGTGATGGCCCCGTCCAGGTACTGCTTCTGCACCTCCACCACCTGCTTCTCCGCGTCCCGCACCAGGTTGGCCTTGTTCGCCGGAATCACCAGGTCGTCAATCCCGATCGAGATGCCCGCCCGCGTCGCCGCCATGAAGCCCAGCGCCTTGATCCCGTCCAGCATCCGCACCGACGGCTCCAGCCCGAAGCGCAGGTAGGCGAAGTTCACCAGCGAGCTCAGCCCCTTCTTCTTCAGCAGCCCGTTCACGTAGGGCATCCCCGGCGGCAGGTGGTCGTTGAGGATCACACCCCCCACCGTCGTCTGCAGGTAGGCGTTCTGCACCGTCTGCACCTCCGCCCGCACCACGTCCTGCGAGTCGTAGGCCGCCCCCAGGTCAATCAGCTCCCCGCTGTAGCGCAGCCGGATCGGGGTCATGATCTCCACGTCCCCCATCTCCAGCGCGATCAGCACGTCCTCCGCGTTGCCGAAGGTCCGCCCCGCCCCCCGCGCCTTCTCGTTCGACTTGGTCAGGTAGTACACCCCCAGCACCATGTCCTGCGTCGGCACCGTGATCGGCTGCCCGCTCGCCGGCGACAGGATGTTGTTGGCGCTCAGCATCAGCACGCTCGCCTCCACCTGCGCCTCCGGCGACAGCGGAATGTGCACCGCCATCTGGTCGCCGTCGAAGTCGGCGTTGAAGGCCGTGCACACCAGCGGGTGGATCTTGATCGCCTTGCCCTCCACCAGCACCGGCTCGAACGCCTGGATGCCCAAGCGGTGCAGCGTCGGCGCCCGGTTCAGCAGCACCGGATGGTCCTTGATCACCTCTTCCAAAATGTCCCACACGATCGGTTCCTGCTGCTCCACCATCTCCTTCGCCTGCTTGATCGTGGTGCAGTGCCCGGTCTGCTCCAGGCGGTGGTAGATGAACGGCTTGAACAGCTCCAGCGCCATCTTCTTCGGCAGCCCGCACTGGTTCAGCTTCAGCTCCGGCCCCACCACGATCACCGAGCGCCCGGAGTAGTCCACCCGCTTGCCCAGCAGGTTCTGCCGGAACCGCCCCTGCTTGCCCTTGAGTGTGTCCGACAGCGACTTCAGCGGCCGGTTGTTCGCCCCGCGCAGCACCCGGCCGCGGCGGCCGTTGTCGAACAGCGCGTCCACCGCCTCCTGCAGCATGCGCTTCTCGTTGCGCACGATGACCTCGGGGGCGTGCAGCTCCATCAGCTTCTTCAGCCGGTTGTTGCGGTTGATCACCCGCCGATACAGGTCGTTCAGATCGCTGGTGGCGAAGCGGCCGCCATCCAGCGGCACCAGGGGGCGCAGCTCCGGCGGGATCACCGGCAACACCTCCAGGATCATCCACTCCGGCTTGTTCTGGCTCTTGCGGAACGCGTCCACCACCTTCAGCCGCTTGGCGTACTTGATGCGCTTCTGCACCGAGGTCTCGGCCCGCATCTTCTCCCGCATCTCCACCGCCAGCTCCGGAATCTCCACCCGCTTCAGCATCTCGCGGATGGCCTCCGCCCCCATCAGCGCGGTGAAGTGCCCCCCCTGCCCCTCCGTCATCAGCTTGCGGTAGTCGTCCTCGCTCAGCACCTGCCGCTCTTTGAGCTGCGTGTCGCCCGGGTCCACCACCACGTAGGCCTCGAAGTACAGCACCCGCTCCAGCTCCCGCAGGCTGATGTCCAGCAGGTGCCCGATCCGGCTGGGCAGCCCCTTGAAAAACCACACGTGGCTGCAGGGCGAGGCCAGCTCGATGTGCCCCAGCCGCTCCCGCCGCACCTTGGAGAGCGTCACCTCCACCCCGCACTTGTCGCACACCACCCCCCGGTGCTTCATGCGCTTGTATTTGCCGCACAGGCACTCCCAGTCCGTCACCGGGCCGAAGATGCGGGCGCAGAACAGCCCGTCCCGCTCCGGCTTGAAGGTGCGGTAGTTGATCGTCTCCGGCTTGGTCACCTCGCCGTGCGACCAGCTCCGGATCTTCTCCGGCGAGGCCAGGCTGATGCGGATGCTGTCGAAATCGGCGATGAGGTTGGCGCGGTCGTAGGGGCTGCTTCTGTACATGGGATCCTCGTGGTTCACTTGCCGATGCTGGCTTGCCGGGATAACTCCGGACGCTACTGCGAAGCGGCGGCTAGTCGTCGGCGGCGACGGCCAGCGGCAGCGGTTCTTTTTGGCTCTTCATCAGCTCCACATCCAGGCAGAGCGACTGCAGCTCGCGGATGAGCACGTTGAACGACTCCGGCACCCCCGGCTCGATCGCCGCCTCGCCCTTGACGATGGCCTCGTAGATCTTGGCGCGGCCGTAGACGTCGTCCGACTTGGCGGTGAGCAGCTCCTGCAGGATGTAGGCCGCCCCGTACGCCTCCAGCGCCCACACCTCCATCTCCCCGAAGCGCTGCCCGCCGAACTGCGCCTTGCCCCCCAGCGGCTGCTGCGTGATCAGCGAGTAGGGCCCGATCGAGCGCGCGTGGATCTTGTCGTCCACCAGGTGCGACAGCTTCAGCATGTAGATGTAGCCCACCGTCACCGGCTGCTCGAACTGCTGCCCGGTGATGCCGTCGTGCAGCCGCGCCTTGCCGCTCTCCGGCAGCCCCGCCTGCCGCAGCAGGGCCTTGATCTCGTTCTCCCGCGCCCCGTCGAACACCGGCGAGGCGAAGGTCAGCCCCAGCGCCCGCCCCGCCCACCCCAGGTGGGTCTCCAGGATCTGGCCCACGTTCATCCGGCTCGGCACCCCCAGCGGGTTCAGCACGATCTCCACCGGCGTGCCGTCGGCCATGTAGGGCATGTCCTCTTCCGGCAGAATGCGCGCGATCACGCCCTTGTTGCCGTGCCGACCCGCCATCTTGTCCCCCACCGACAGCTTGCGCTTCATGGCGATGTAGCACTTCACCATCTTGATCACGCCCGGCGGCAGCTCGTCCCCCCGCGTCAGCTTCTCCTTCTTGTCGCGGCTGATCTTGGTCAGCACGTCCACCTGCCGCGTCGTCATCTCCTCGATCTCGTCAATCTGCTCGTTCACCCGCGGGTCCTTGTCGGCGTAGCGGGTGCGCTTCAGGTTGCGCGTCGAGATGGACTCGATCGCCTCCCGGTCGAGCGCCACCCCCTTCCCCAGCAGCTTCTTGTTGGTCTTCTCGTCGTGCAGGTCCTGCGCCAGCACCTTGCCCCCCAGCAGCGCCAGCAGCCGCTTGGCCCGCTCGTCGTTCAAAATCCGGATCTCGTCGCGCAGGTTCTTGTCCAGCCGCGCCACCTCCTCCGCCTCGATCGCCAGCGCCCGCTCGTCCTTGTCCGCCCCCTTGCGGCTGAAGATCTTCACCTCCACCACCGTGCCCTCGATCCCCGGCGGGCAGTAGAGCGAGGCGTCGCGCACGTCCCCCGCCTTCTCCCCGAAAATCGCCCGCAGCAGCTTCTCCTCCGGCGTCAGCTGGGTCTCCCCCTTGGGCGTCACCTTGCCCACCAGGATGTCCCCCGGCCGCACCTGCGCCCCGATCCGCACGATCCCGCTCTCGTCCAGGTCGCGCAGGAAGGTCTCGCTCACGTTGGGAATGTCCCGCGTCACCTCCTCCGGCCCCAGCTTGGTGTCGCGCGCCTCCAGCTCGAACTCCTCGATGTGGATCGAGGTGTAGTAGTCCTCCTTCACCAGCTTCTCGCTCACCAGGATGGCGTCCTCGAAGTTGTACCCCCGCCACGGCATGAACGCCACCAGCACGTTCCGCCCCAGCGCCAGCTCCCCCTGGTCGGTGCAGGGGCCGTCCGCCAGCACCCGCCCCTTGGCCACCCGCTCGCCCTGCTTGACCACCGGCTTCTGGTTGATGCAGGTGTTCTGGTTGCTGCGCTTGAACTTGGTCAACTGATAGATGTCGCTGCCCACCTCGCGCGAGAGCTGTCCCGCGTGGGGCTCGCCCTCGACGCGGATGATGATGCGCTCGGAATCCACCGAATCCACGATGCCGGAGCGGCGGGCGAGCACGGTCGCGCCGGAATCGCGCGCCACCACCGCCTCCATGCCGGTGCCCACGACGGGGGCCTCGGCCCGCAGCAGCGGCACGCTCTGGCGCTGCATGTTCGCCCCCATCAGCGCCCGGTTGGCGTCGTCGTTCTCCAAAAACGGCACCAGCGACGCCGCCACCGACACCAACTGCTTGGGGCTGACGTCAATGTAGTCCACCTCTTCGCGCGCCTTGAGCACGAAGTTGCCGGTCTGGCGGGCATTCACCAGCTCATGGACGATGCGCCCCTCGGCGTCGAGGGCGACGTTGGCCTGGGCGATGACGTACTTGTCCTCCTCCCAAGCGGAGAGGTAGAAGGAGAAAGGCTCGAACTCGATCGGCTTTTTCTGCTTGTGGGAGGCATTGAACTTCTCCGCCTCCTCCTTCTCGAGGTGGGCGCCGACCTTGTGGGCGCTGTCGCCGGCGTTGGTGACGGTGATGTAGTCAATCACCCGCCCCTCCCGCACCTTGCGGTAGGGACTCTCGATGAAGCCGTACTCGTTGATCCGCGCAAAGCACGACAGCGACGAGATCAGCCCGATGTTCGGCCCCTCCGGCGTCTCGATCGGGCAAATGCGCCCGTAGTGGGTGGGGTGCACGTCGCGCACCTCGAACCCCGCCCGCTCCCGCGACAACCCCCCCGGCCCCAGCGCCGACAGCCGCCGCTTGTGCGTGATCTCGCTCAGCGGGTTGGTCTGGTCCATGAACTGCGACAACTGGCTCGAGCCGAAAAACTCCCGGATCGCCGCCATCACCGGCTTGGCGTTCACCAGGTCGTGCGGCATCGCCGTCGCCATCTCCTGGAACACCGACATCTTCTCCTTGATCGCCCGCTCCATCCGCACCAAACCGATGCGGAACTGGTTCTCGAGCAGCTCGCCGACCGCGCGCACGCGGCGGTTCCCCAGGTGGTCAATGTCGTCCACCGCCCCCTCCCCCCGCCGCAGCTTCAGCAGGTAGCGGATGGTGGCGTAGAAGTCCTCCGGGTCCAGGGTGCGCTTGTCCAGCGACGTCGCCGCGGCGTTGTCGTACAGCTTGATGTTGAATTTCAGCCGCCCCACCCGGCTGAAGTCGTACTTGCGCGCGTCGAAGAACATCCCCTCGAACAGCGCCCGCGCCGTGTCCAGCGTCGGCGGATCCCCCGGCCGCAGCTTGCGGTAGATCTCGATCAGCGCCTCCTGCGAGGTCTTGATCCCGTCCTTGCGCAGCGTCGCCGCGATGATGTTGCCCACCACGTCCCGCTCCGGGAAGAAGATCTGCAGCTCGCTCAGCCCCGCCTCCGCGTACTTCGCCAGCTCCGCCGCCTTCAGCTCGCTGTTCGCCTCCAGCAGCACCTCCCCGCTCTCGCGGTTGATGATGTCCGCCGCCGTGTACGCCCCCTCCAGGTCCGCCGCGTCCACCTCGAACTCCGCCAGCCGCGCCTTGTGCAGTTCGCGCAGCGCCGGCAGCCGCATCTGCCGCCCGGCGTGGATCAACTCCTCCCCCTTCGGCCCCAGTACCCGCCGGCTCAGCTTCTGCCCCAGCAGGTTCACCTGCTTCTCCGGCTCCCGCCCCGGGTCGAGCTGCCAATACAGCTTGCCCCCCCGCAGCGCCAGCCGCTCCACCGTGTAGAACGTCCGCAGGATCTCCTCGTCCGTGCGCAGCCCCAGCGCCCGCAGGAAGATGCTCGCCAGGAACTTGCGCTTGCGGTCAATCCGCACGTACAGCAGGTTCTTGGCGTCGTACTCGAACTCCACCCAACTGCCGCGGTAGGGGATGATCTTGCCCAAAAAGTAGGTGCGCTGGTTCGCCGTCTCGAAAAACACCCCCGGCGAACGGTGCAACTGGCTCACGATCACCCGCTCCGTCCCGTTGATGATGAACGTCCCGTTCTCCGTCATCAAGGGTATGTCGCCGAAGAACACCTCCTGCTCCTTGATGTCGCGGATGCTCTTCGCCCCGGTCTCCGGGTCCTTGTCGTAGATCGTCAGCCGGATGGTCACCTTCAGCGGCGCCGAGTAGGTCGAGCCCTTGTCCTCGCACTCGGTCACGTCGTTCTTCAACTGCAGGCCCACCGGGTCGCCGCACTTGTTGCAGAACGTCACCACGTTGGCGTTGTAGGTGCCGCAGTGGTGGCACAGGATGTCGCCCGCGTGGAAGGGGTTGGTGATGATCGTCGCCCCGCACCCCCGGCAGGTCGAGCGCAGGTGGTGCAGCCCCCGCAGGTTGCCGCACTTGCACTCCCAGTTCCCGATGGCGTAGTCCACGAAGTCCAACTGCGACACCCCGCGGAAGTCGGTGATGGGAAACACCGAGTTGAACACCGACTGCAGCCCGCCGTCGTCGCGCTCGCCCGGCAGCAGGTCCATCTGCAGGAAGCGCTCGTAGCTCTGGCGCTGCACCTCGATCAAATTCGGAATCTGGATGGCGGTCGGAATCTTGGAAAAATCGGTGCGGGTAGGCGTTCCATCCTGATGGATCGTCGGCATGGGGAACCACTCCTGGCGCTCGCGCGCCGCTGCGCCGCCCCCGGGGCGGTCGTCAGAAAAGGGCGGGGCGGACGGCGGCGCGGCCCCTCGGCCGCGCCCCGCCCGCTCCCGCCATGCGGAAATTTTCCGTTACTTGACCTCGACCGTCGCCCCGGCGTCGGCGAACTTCTTCTTGATGGTCTCGGCCTCTTCCTTGCCGACCCCCTCCTTCACCGTCTTGGGCGCCCCGTCCACCAGGTCCTTGGCCTCCTTCAGCCCCAGGCTGGTGACTTCCCGCACCACCTTGATGACGTTGATCTTGTTCGCCCCCACCGCGGTCAGCACCACGGTGAACTCGGTCTTCTCCTCCGCCGGCGCCGCCGCGGCCCCGCCGCCCGCCGCCGCCACCGCCACCGGCGCCGCCGCCGCCGCCGATACGCCCAGTTCCTCTTCCAACCGCTTCACCAGTTGCGAGGCCTCGAGCAAGGTCAGGTTCTTGATGGATTCCACCAGCGTCTGCAGATCAGCCATTCCGTTTCTCCTCTGAATAAACAAACTTGTGCGCTCGCGCGCGCCTTCCTACCTACTCGGCAAACTTTTTCGCTTGCACCGCTTGGTCAATCACCACCGCGGTGCTCCGCCCCACCGCCTGCGCCACCGTCACCAGCCGCTGCGCCGGCGCCTGGATCAGGTACAGCAGCTTGGCGTAGAGCTCTTCCTTGGCCGGCGTCGCCGCCAATTGCGCCACCTCGGCGGCGCTGATCGCCGCCCCCTCCACCACCCCCGCCTTCACCGTGAAGCTCGGGTTCTCCTTGGCGTACTTCTGCAGCGCCTTGGCCAGCGCCACCCCGTCGCCGGCGGTGTAGGCGATCGAGTTCACGCCCTTCAGCTCGCGCAGCACCGGCGCCATCGCCGTGCCCGCCGCCGCCCGCTCCGCCAGCGTGTTCTTCACCACCCGGTAGCGCCCGCCCGCCTGCCGCAACTGCTGGCGCAGCTCGAAGTCCTGCGCCACCGTCAGCCCGCTGAAGCCGGCCAGCACCAGCGTGCTCGCCCCCTGCAGCTCCTGCTGCAGCGCCTCCAGCCGCGCCTGTTTCTGTGCTTTGGTCAGTGCCATGTCGTGTCCCTATGCCTTCGCGGCGGCCTCGACCGCCGCCGTGTCCAGCGCGATCCCCGGCCCCATGGTCGAGGTCAGCGTCACCCCCCGCAAATACTTCCCCTTCGCCGCCGCCGGCTTCGCCCGCAGGATGCTGTGCAGCAGCGCCTGGGCGTTGTCCACCAGCCGCTCCGGCGCAAACGACAGCTTGCCGATGGCGGTGTGGATCAGCCCCTGCTTGTCGGTGCGGAACTCCACCTTGCCCGCCTTGATCTCCGCCACCGCCTTGGCCAGCTCGAACGTCACCGTCCCCGTCTTCGGGTTCGGCATCAGCCCCCGCGGCCCCAGCACCTTGCCCAGCTTGCCCACCGAGCGCATCATGTCCGGGGTCGCGATCACGGCGTCGTAGTCCACCCAGTTTTCCTTCTGGATGCGCTCCACCGTCTCCTCCCCCCCCACCAGGTCCGCCCCCGCCGCCTTCGCCTCCGCCTGCTTGTCCCCGCCGGCGATCACCAGCACCCGCTTGCTCTTCCCCAGCCCGTGCGGCAGCACCACCGTGCCCCGCACCATCTGGTCGGCGTGGCGCGGATCCACCCCCAGCCGGATGTTCAGCTCCACCGTCTCGTCGAAGCCCGCGTATTTCACCTTCTGCAGCAGCGGCACCGCTTCGCCCAGCGCATAGGGGCGCGCCTCCACCTGCTGGCGCGCCGCTTGGATCTTTTTCCCTGTCTTTGCCATAGTGTTTGTCTCCTACGCCGCCCCGCTCTGCCCCGCCGGGCCGTAGTCTGCGACCGACTGCCTAGCCCAATCCCTTCATCCCACCTCAATGCCCATGCTGCGCGCCGTCCCGGCGATGCTCTTGATCGCCGCCGCCAGCGTCGCCGCGTTCAGGTCCGCCGCCTTCGCCCGCGCGATCTCCTCCACCTGCTTCGCCGTCACCTTCCCCACCTTCTCCTTGTTCGGCTCCTTCGAGCCCTTGGCGATCCCCGCCGCCCGCTTCAGCAGGTCCGCCGCCGGCGGCGTCTTGGTGATGAAGGTGAAGCTGCGGTCGTTGAAGATGGTGATCACCACCGGCACCATCATCCCCTCCAGCTCCTTGCCCGAGGTGCGGGCGTTGAACGCCTTGCAGAACTCCATCAGGTTGAGCCCGTGCGGCCCCAAGGCCGTGCCCACCGGCGGCGCCGGCGTCGCCTTGCCCGCCGAGATCTGCAGCTTCACTTGCGCTTGTACCTTTTTGGCCATGGCTCGCTATACCTTCTCCACCTGCGAAAATTCCAGCTCCACCGGCGTCGGCCGCCCGAAGATCGTCACCATCACCTTCAGCGTCTCGCGGTCGTCGTTGATCTCGTCCACCACGCCGGTGAAGGTCGCAAACGGCCCGTCGGTGATCTTCACCGTCTCGTTCTTGTCGAACTTCACCTGCAGCCGCGGATGCTCCCCGCCCGTCTCCACCCGGTGCAGGATCTGCGCGATCTCCTCGTCCGTCAACGGCGTCGGCGTCTGCCCGCTGCCCACGAACCCCGCCACCCGCGGCGTGTTCTTGATCACATGCCAGATCTCGTCGTCAATCTTCCCGCCCGCGTCCGAGGCCAGCTCCACCAGCACATAGCCGGGGTAGAACAGCCGCGAGGTCTGTACCTTCTTCCCCCCGCGGTGCTCGATCACCTCTTCGGTCGGGATCAGCACCTGGCCGATGCGCTCGCCCAGCCCGAACGCCTCGATCCGCCCCTTCAGGCTCTCCGCCACCTTGCGCTCGAAGCCCGAGTAGGCGTGAATGATGTACCAGTGCTTTTGCGTCTCCTCCATAGGCGTGTTCCCCGGCGCTAGCGGCTGAAGTGCACGATGACCCAGTCCATCGCCCGGGTGAGGCCCAAGTCCACCACCCAGAAGTACGCCCCGAAGATGGCCACCGTGATCAACACCACCGCCGTCGTCCCCCGCACCTCTTGGAACGAGGGCGCCGTCACCTTCTTCATCTCCGAGCGCACGTCCACGTAGAAGCTGCGCAAACGCCCCGACAGCTCCTTCACCTTCCCGCCCTGCGAATTGTTTTCCGTTCCTGCGCTCACAGCCATAGTTCACTCAAGGTTGGCAGGGGCAGAGGGATTCGAACCCCCACATTCGGTTTTGGAGACCGACGGTCTAGCCGTTGAACCTATGCCCCTGAAAAGTTGTCCGTTCCCCGTTCGCTCCTCGCGTCCTGCGCTTCCCTGCCCGTGGCCGGCCCCCTGCCGGCAACCCGCAACTCTATTTCGTCTCCTTGTGCGCCGTGTGCTTGCGGCACTTGGGACAATACTTCTTGAACTCCAGCCGATCGGTGGTCGTCTTCCGATTCTTGGTGGTGGAGTAGTTCCGGTGTTTGCAATCCGGACACTGCAATGTGACGATTTCGCGCATAGCCAATTCCCTCTACTGCAGAATCTCGCTGATGGTCCCCGCCCCGACCGTGCGGCCGCCCTCGCGGATGGCGAAGCGCAGCCCCTTCTCCATCGCCACCGGGGTGATCAGCTCGACCGTCAAGGCCACGTTGTCGCCCGGCATCACCATCTCGGTGCCCTCGGGCAGCTCCGCCACCCCGGTCACGTCGGTGGTGCGCATGTAGAACTGCGGCCGGTAGCCCTTGAAGAAGGGCGTGTGCCGCCCCCCCTCCTCCTTGGTCAGCACGTAAATCTCGGCCTTGAACTTGGTGTGGGGGGTGATCGAGCCGGGCTTGGCCAGCACCATGCCGCGCTCGACGTCGTCCTTTTCCGTGCCCCGCAGCAGCAGCCCGGCGTTGTCGCCCGCCAGGCCCTCGTCCAACTGCTTCTTGAACATCTCGATCCCGGTCACCACCTTCTTGGTGGTCGGGCGGAAGCCCACGATCTCGATCTCCTCGCCCACCTTCACCTTGCCCCGCTCGATGCGCCCGGTCACCACCGTGCCGCGCCCGGAGATCGAGAAGATGTCCTCGATCGGCATCAGGTAGGGCTTGTCCACGTCGCGCTGCGGGACGGGGATGTACTTGTCCACCGCCGCCATCAGCTCCTCCACCGACTTCTCCCACTTCTCTTCCCCGTTCAGCGCCCCCAGCGCCGAGCCCCGGATCACCGGAATCTCGTCGCCCGGGAAGCCGTAGCTCTTCAGCAGCTCGCGCACCTCGAGCTCGACCAGGTCGAGCAGCTCGGGGTCGTCCACCGCGTCGCACTTGTTGAGGAAGACCACGATGTAGGGCACCCCCACCTGGCGGGCCAGCAGCACGTGCTCCTTGGTCTGCGGCATGGGGCCGTCGGTGGCGGCCACCACCAGGATGGCGCCGTCCATCTGCGCCGCCCCGGTGATCATGTTCTTGATGTAGTCGGCGTGGCCGGGGCAGTCCACGTGGGCGTAGTGGCGGTTGGCGGTGGAGTATTCCACGTGCGCGGTGGCGATGGTGATGCCGCGCTCGCGCTCTTCCGGCGCGTTGTCGATGGAGTCGAACGAGCGGAACGACACCTTGGGGTCGTGCTTGGCCAGCACCTTGGTGATCGCCGCCGTCAGCGTCGTCTTGCCGTGGTCAATGTGCCCGATGGTGCCCACGTTGACGTGGGGCTTGGAACGGTCGAATTTCTCTTTCGCCACGCTTGTTCTCCTCTAACCCTTCTGCCTCGCGCCCGCCTCCGAACTGGAGCGGGAGACGGGATTCGAACCCGCGACGTTCAGCTTGGAAGGCTGACACTCTACCCCTGAGTTACTCCCGCCGCTTCCGCTTCCTTCCACCGATCTCTGGAGCCGATGACCAGGATTGAACTGGTGACCTCGTCCTTACCAAGGACGCGCTCTGCCAACTGAGCTACATCGGCCCTAAACCTCTTCCTCCTCCGACCTCCCCGGCGCCAGGTCCGCTTCCCGCCCAAAGGGCCGGGGCGCCTCCGTCCGCCGCGGCTGCCACAACGTGCGGCCGGCGAACAGCAAAATCACCGCCACCGTCGCCAGCCGTATCCGCCAATCGCTCAGCGTGGCCAGGCTCGCCACCAGCAGCGCGCCGTACAGCGCCATCCCCACCGCTATGCGGAGTTGCGGCGCCCGCGGCTTGCTCCCGGCCTGCATTCCTCAACCACTTCTTCCCAACGCACTCTGGTGGACAGGGGAGGATTCGAACCTCCGTAGCCCCAAGGGGCGACAGATTTACAGTCTGTTGGTATTAACCACTCACCCACCTGTCCGAAAAAATCCCGCTTCCCCCGGACCCCAGCCGCGCCGCGCCTACGATGGAGCTGGCGGAGGGAATTGAACCCCCGACCGGCTGATTACAAATCAGCTGCTCTACCATCTGAGCTACGCCAGCCGCTGTCCACGCCGGCCACAAGCCCACCCGGGGCGCATAGACACCCCTGCCGAGCACCGTGTCCCGGCGACAAAGGCTTTATTGTATAAAAAAATGCCGCCAACTTGCAACCAAACCCGGACCCAACCTCGCGCCCGCTTCCCCGGCTTCCCGCCGGCCTCTTGCTAGTATACCCTGTCCCTTCCCAATCTGGACCCTCTCCGCCCCCCTCCTCCCCGCCTCTGCTACATTGACCTCTATGCGCCCCCTGCTCCTCCTCGGCTTGGCCGCCCTCAGCCTCGCCGCCCAAGCCCCCCGCACCCCGCCTGGCCCCCCGAAAAACCTCCTGGTCCTGCCCCCAACCCTCACCCACGCCCAACTCCTTCGCCGCATGCGCTCCCTGGACATCGGCTTGGGAGTTAAATGCAGCTTTTGTCATGTCAAGGCCGACGACGCCAGCGACGCCCTCGACTCCAAGCTCGTCTCCCGCCGCATGCTGCGCATGGTGGACGCCATCAACCGCGACAACTTCAGCGGCCGTCCCGAGGTCACCTGCTACACCTGCCACCGCGGCCACCGCCGCCCCCTCCGCCAACCCCCCATCCCCGCCGGAGCCGGCCGGTGACGCCCCCCTCCCCGAAGTGGCTGGCCCTTCCCCTCGTCCTTGTGGTTGCGGCGGCGGCCTGGCTGCTCTACCGCTCCGTCCCCGTCGAGGTCCGCGCCCTGCCCGCCGGCGACACCCTCCTTTATATGGACCTCCAGCCCCTGCGCCAAGCCGGATGGCTGGCCGTGGGCGGCAATATCCAGCCCGCCCCCGCCTACGCCGCCTTTATAAAGGAGTCCGGCTTCGAGTTCGAGCGCGACCTCGACCGGCTGGCGATCTCCCTCCGCGGCTCTCCTGTGCAGTCCGACTCCACCACGGCCGAGCTGGCCGGCAACTTCCCGGCCAAATTCCAGGCCTACCTAGGCCAGCACGCCCAGCGCCGCTTGGCGCTGGACGGCGCCGTCGGCTACCAGTTCCCCGGCTGGTCCCGTCCCGACCGCCCGATCACGGTGATCCCGCTCGGCCCCCGCCGCCTCCTCGTGACCAACTCGGTCCACCCGCAAGCGGTCCTGCGGCAGGCCCAAACCTTCCACCCCTTCGCCCCGCCCCTCTGGCGCCGCCCCTTCTGGTCGCTGCCCCCGCTCGGCTACTTCGCCATGGACACCCTCCACCTCGCCGCCCAGCAAAAACTCGATGGCAGGCGCCCCCCCTTCCGCAACGCCCAGCGCCTGCAAGCCAGCCTCGTCGCCCACCCCGACCTAAGCCTCTCGCTCAGCGGCACCCTGGCCACCGCTTCCCCCGCCGACGCTGCCCAATCCGCCGCCTGGCTCCAAGCCCAGATCCAGCACTTCCAGCCCCTGCTCCCCGAGGCCCCCGACGGCACCCCCACCCTCCGCGCCCTCCTCGACCGCCTCCAGGTCACTCAATCCGGCCCCCAGGTCCGCTTCACCCTCCGCCTCGACCGCACCACCCTGCAGCGTTGGCAACAATCGCTGGTCCCGTCCCGCTAGCGCCCGCCGCCGCGCCCCTTCGGTCCGCTCACCGGGGTCGAGCCGCTTTGCCTGCTGGCAAAATCGGCGCGAAGGTAGGGAGTCCAAAGCTGCAGCGGCTTTGGGGTGGCCGCAATTCCGCAGGGGCAGACGCGCCAGTGGCGCGTCTGCCCCCCCGGGAAGCGAATTCGGCGCGGCCCCAGCAGCCCAGCAGCGAGGCCGCGCAGCGCCGACTTGGGGCCACCGGGCCCCAAGTCGGCGCGAGCACGAGCGGGACGCGTGCCGCACCGGCCCGGCGCTGCTACAGCCGGGCCGGGCAGGCGCGTTGGGGCCCGCACCCACCCTAGGATGGCGGCGACGCGGGCAGCGGCCTCGGGGCTGCCGATGCTCTAGCCCGCGGCGGCAACCCCCGCGCCCGAGGCCGCCCACGCCGCCAGCGGGTGCGCGTGCCCGCAGTTCAGGCAGCGCGCCCGCTGGAACTGCTGCGCGCACAGCGGGCACGCCCCGCCGGTCGCGAACGGGTCGAACGACTTGTGGCAGGTGCGGCAGTCCCACAGCTCGGCCAACGGCGGCGCCGCTTGGCAGTCGGGGCAGGCCCAACCCGCGTGCCGCGGCAGCTTCGCCAGCCGCCCCATCGCCCGCGCCCGCTTCAGCCCGTTCCAGCAATAGAGCAGGATGAAGCCCGTCATCATGCCCAGCCACAGGTCCTGCGTCCGCAGCGCCTCCAACAGCAGCAGCGCCACCCCCGCCAGCCCCAGCACCGTGGTCGCCAGCAGGCTGCGCGCCCGCCCCAGCGGGAACCACAGCAGCGCCTGCAGGATCTGCCCCCCGTCCAGCGGATAGACCGGCATCAGGTTGAAGACCAACAGCCCCAGGTCGATCGCAAAAATCGACTGCAAAAACGTCGCCGCGTTCCCCGACGCCGCCAGCCCCTGCGCCCACCACAGCAGCGGCGCCAGCGCCACGTTCACCAGCGGCCCGGCGGCGATGGTCCACAGCGTCGCCCCCGGCCGCGGCGGCGGGTCCACAAACGCTATCCCGCCAAACGGCCACAGCAGGATGCGGTTGGCCGTCCCCCCCACCTGCCGGCACGCCAGCGCGTGCCCAAACTCGTGCAGGGTGACGATCGCAAACAGCGCCAGCACCTCGAGTACGTTCCAGCCCAGCCAGGTGTACGCCCCCGCCCGCGACTCCACCTCGTAGAGCAGCACCAGAAACCACGTCCAGTGCAGCAGGAGGTCAATGCCGGCGATGCGCGCCAAATGGATCGGTCCGCGTTGGGCCATACCCTTCGATTGTAGTCTCTCGCCCGCCCTCCCGGGCCACCCCCGCCGCCACCTCACCGCCTATCACCAGGCTCGCTGTCACACGAATATCACAATCCCTCCGCCCCTGCCTGCATCCCACCCTTACGCTGCATTGCCCAATGCCCGGGCCTCGGTCCGGACACCAGGTGTCAGCGCCGGTGCAAAAATCCCCATAACGCCGGTTGAAAAATCCCCCACCCCTGGCGGGGAGTAAACCAGGCTTGACTCTGGTGACAGAGGAGGGCCGCAACCTGTTAAGGGGGAAAGACATGC
>Ga0307373_10007300_pt1 | contig 17292 bp, 12 predicted proteins | sample OX2MG_FD_202534 | JGI IMG/M metagenome (GOLD analysis project Ga0307373, IMG submission 202534) | Soil microbial communities from Risofladan, Vaasa, Finland - OX-2 | ecosystem: Environmental > Terrestrial > Soil > Coastal area > Acid sulfate soil | place: Finland: Risofladan, Vaasa | collected... | reverse complement strand
GAGTCCTGGTCTTACGGCATGAATGGGCAACTAACGGTGAAGAAGGATGCCGATTCGACAGCGGAGGAGAAAGTGTCGGCCCGCTTCAGTTCGTTCGATTATCTGACCCACCCCGGTCAGTATCGGTTTGAATTGGCGGAGAAACCGAGAGTATTCGTTCTCACAGTGATCGACCGAAGTGCCGAAAAATTCGACTATGGCAAGAACATCATCGAGATTGACAAGAAAAACTATTATCCAACAAAAATCACGACCTTCGAGGATGGCGCGCGGCAAGTGGTAACGAATGAATCGTTCCTGACATTCGACGGCGTGCTGTTTCCCAAACGATTCATTCAAACGGATGGCAATAGAATGGTCTTCGACATGCTGTCCATTGCCAATGTGAGTGGAGATCAGGCCGCCTTCGATCCTCCCGCCTTGCCGAAGGACTTTGAATTTTTGAGTGGGACAGAGGGACATGCAACGATTAAGATTGCCTATGAACACATTCTTACAACCGTCCTGATACACGGTACACCGTATAGCTTTGTGGTTGATACTGGCGCGCAGGAAAGTGTACTGGATTTGAGTCTTGCGAAAAAGCTTGGACTTCGAACAAACGGAAGTATGGGCGAAGAAGGCACGAGTGGATTGCAGCCTGGGACCATGGTCACCGCGCCGGAGATGCGGGTCGGCGATGTAGTACTCCGAAACCGAAACATCATGGCTACCGATTTATCCTTCCTGGCGACGAAACTTCCTCGTATCGATGGGATTCTCGGAAGCGACTTTTTCCACCTGTTTGTCGTCCGGTTGGACTACGTAGGCGGAACCATGGGGATGTTCGATCCCACCATTTTTAAGTATAGCGGCGCTGGCGAGACGTTCCCGGTTCACGACAACTCGTTTACCCTCACTGTCGATGAAATCAGCGGCAAGTTCGGCATCGATACCGGAGCAGGTTCGATCGATCTATTCTCGTCCTATTTTGGCAAGACGAAGGTATTCAAACATAAACTGGATTTACCATCGGTGGCCTATCGAGCAGGACTTGGGAACTCGGACGAGCGGGAATGTGCGACGCGTATCCATTCCCTCACGGCCGGGAAATACACGCTCACGGATGTGCCGGTCGGGCTTTCCGAAGCAACCACCGGAGCGTTTGCAAATACGGATGCGGCGGGAAACATCGGCTATCCATTTTGGCGCCGCTTTACAACCTATTTCAATTACCCGGCGGGCGAGCTAATCCTCGAACCGAATGCGGAATATGGCAAGCCATTCATTTCCATCAACCGCGCGGGGTTGGGCGTTGCGAAGCATGGATTGCAGTGGACGGTCGATGGGGTCGTCACGCATTCTCCCGCCGCGGCGGAGGGATTGAAAAAGGGTGATATAATAATGAGTATCAATGGGAAGCCTCTCGCGGCAATGCCGATTGAGGATGTTCCCGGTATTTTTATGCAGCCGGCCGGGACGGTATTGAATATCCATTATCAGCGCGGCGGCGAAACGAAGACGGCGCGGCTCACCCTACGGGATTATATCAAGTATTATGATGCATATTGAGATGATGGTGCTGTGGCGCCGGACTTTAGTTTGGCGAAGTCTACAGCGAAGGTTTTCGAATCGAGTATTAATTCTGAAAATTTCCGGATTTTTGGGAACTCGGTTCATTAAATGAAAATTAAACGTATCTCTCTCGCTGAGCACCTATTTCTATTAAACAACACGCTAAATTATTCAAAAAACAACGAATTTTCCGGAAGCCGCTTTCCCTCCGCTCCGAGCTTCTATAAAATAGGCGCCATGAAGCAAAATGACCGGAATGCTGATTTGCCCAGAACCGGAACCGACATCTTTCAGTAAGACACTCCGTCCAATCGCGTCCACTATGGTCATGGTTGCCGTCGCCGGGGCATCGAGAAAGACAGAAAGTGTGCCGTCGGAATAACTAATGTTCCCGATGGCCAGGGAAACGACCGGCTCGGCCTCGGTTGGTATTCTGGAAGCGAGCCATTCGCGAATTCCGTCGCGAGAAATTTCGTAGAGATCGTAGCGGAGCGTTCCTGGCGGGACGGGAAGGTCAGTGTAGTCATAGGATGCGCCGGTAGGCGACCGGGCGCGGAGTGAATCGTCGCTCCCGTAGCTCACAATAAGTTCCGTATCGGGTGGGCCAGTGCTTCCAGCCTGGCTGCGGTCAAGTTCGAAGCCGGCGAGATTGGTTTCGGAGGCGGTCTGCCAGGCGAGGAAGACGGTGTCGGCGGACTCGGACGCGGTGAAATTTTCGAGCTCGACCGGCAATGGAGTATCCGTATAGCCTTCGGAGAGCATCCAGTAAAAGTTACCGTAGCCGTTCGGCCAGCCGAGGACGGAAGTATCCCAGGTGAAGAGATTTTCCGTTGGATTGTAACTCGAAAGCCCGCTATAGGCCCACGTCGCGCCACGATCGCGGGAGCGCCAAAAGTGGAGTTGCGTGGGATCGGCGCCATTCCATTCGTCGCAGTGGACTTGCATAGAGATGCTATCGGGATTGCCCAACTGCGGCCCATCGCCGGGCGAGATTCGGTAATAGCGAAGGACCGGATGATTGTTCAGGTTCGCGCCGGGCGGAGGATAGCCGCTCGTCCGCATGACGCGCGTCCGGCCAAGATAAGGATTGGTGCCGCTTTCGATGGTGAGGCCCAATCCATAAAAGCTATCGACCGAATTCGTGGAATCGAGCGTGCGCTGAAATTCAGAAAACACTCTTCCGATGAGGTGCCCACCGCACGTGCCGCCTTCTTCGATAAGATCATTCAGGATGTCGAGCGAATCGCAGATCGTATCGTTCACAAATCGAACAGCGAGCACGGTGTTTGGCCGCACGATGACGGTTCCCAACTGCGAGGGGCCAATCCAGTGGCAGGTATCTTTCAGCGCGCCGGTCGGTCGGGCGTCGAAAATCCAGGTTTCCTTGCCATGCGAGAGTATTCCGCAGCCATGAAGTCCCTGGCCGGGCGAGCCGGATTCGCCCTGGTTATCATTGATGACGTCGCCCGCAAGGGTGATTGTATCCGGAGTGTATCCCGTTATCATGCCTGCGCCAAAGCCGATGTGCAGCGTTCCGCGAATGGTGAGTGGGTTAGCTCGGAAGGATGCGTCCATACCGGTGAGGAGAAGATCTTGATATGCGTGACCGGAAATATTATTGAGGAGGTAGGAAATATCGATGAGATCGAGATTGTCCGAATAATATTCGAAGGTGCTCCCGGAATCGAGCGCAAACAATGGGCTTGCGGTAGAATCGAAAATACTTGGGGAGCCAAAGGGGAAAACCGCGCTCGTCCGAAAAAGGGAACCGGAAGCGCAATGAATAATTGGGCGCGTTACGCCGGAATCGAGAAACCACCCGCTACCGGCATCGAGCGTGCCGCTCACGGTAATCTGCGTGTCGGCGGGATTTTGGCTTGCCTGAATAAAAAGCGTATCCGAACTAAAATAAAGCGAGCCGTTGACCGTCAAAAGTCCAATCGGGGCCGTCGAGCTATCCAGCCAGACGGAATCGCCGGTGCTCACGATCGCCGTATCGCCCGATTGCGGTCGAATGCCGCTTACCCACACGGCGGGCGCGGTCCAGGGCCCGCTGGCAACGGTGGTGCAAATCGTGGCGTGGACTTCGAGTGGAAGCATGAGCAAAATGCCGAACACGAGCCAGCCGAATCGGCGGGCGATCGTTAAATTCGGGAACGCGAAGTGATGCGATGGCGTAATGCTCACGATTGGCAAACCATAAAAATTCGATACGGGGCCATTGCCAGTCGAACACTTAAAAAAAAGGGAGTAATTCCGCCCCCTTCGGGTGTTTCCTGTTTACTTCGTAAATTCTTCATCGGAACGGGCCGCCGGCGAAGGGAAACTTTCGCCACGGGCCGCGTTATTAATCACATCAGAAGTCTCGCCGGGCAATGTCTGATATCACTGCACGCATCGGCGCCGATGCATCGAACAGGAATTCGCTTTGGATCCACTCCAAGCGCTGGGATCTCATGTGGATCTCCGGTTCCGTGTTACTCATGGCAAGCCCGTATCTCATGTATTACGCGGCCCAATCGCTTGGCTTCGCCCAGGATACCGCGCGCAATATCGTAAATGGGATGATCGCGTTTTTTATCGGCGGTCCGCACATGTACGCCACGCATCTTCGGACAACGTTCGACCCCGCGTTCCGCAAGCGACATCCCTCGATCTTACTCGCGGCGATCGTCATTCCGGTCGGTGTTGTTTTTCTGGGCGTTAATTACTTCATCATACTTCTGACATTCTTCTTTTTCTGGGCGAGCATTCATGTGTTGCACCAGATCGTCTTTCTCGTCGATTGCTACAATGGCCGCGTGACGCGCACACTATCCTGGAAATCGAAAGCGATCGATTATGCCGTAGTGCTTACGGGGCTGTATCCGGTCGCCATGTACCGATTTACGCATAACACGTTCAAGGTAGGCTCGAACCTTCTTTATTTTCCAGATTTTTTGAAATTCGATGGTGTATGGTGGTTTGCGAGTGCGGCGTTTGCGGCGGCACTTGCCTTATTTATCTCCAAGACCCTGCGTGAATTTCGTAACGGCGAAGGAAATGTCCCGAAAACGATCCTGATATCGGTCACGGTCATTGCGACGTTTATCACCCCATTTTTTCACGAACTGGATGTTGCATTCCAAGGATTGAATACGTGGCATTCGTTCCAATACCTCGGGCTTACATGGTATATCAACCGGCTCCGCTACGACCGTAATGAGCTTTCTGCGAAAGTCAGTACATTCTCTCGTCCCGGCGAGTGGTGGCGTTATTATGGCTTTACTGTTATGATGACCGTCATCGCGATCGGCCTGATCGTCATATTGATTTTTACGAGTTCCTATACCGGGCTTTCGTTCGATCAGTGCTACTATATTATTGTGCTCAGCTTTTTGCTGACGCACTATTATCACGATCACATCATCTTTACGGAGCGGACGGATTTCAGCACGGCCAACGCGAACGCCGGCCGCGCTGAATCCTTTGCGTTAAGCCCTCAGAGTTAAGGGCCTTACGTCCGCCTTGTTATTCTTCATTTTTGAATATTCCAAGATATTCCTCAAACGCGAAGCGCCGATTGCGGCGGTAGCCCGTCTTCTCTCGTAAAATACCCAGTTTAATGAAATCGCCCAGTAGCCGGTTCGCCGTGGATGCACTCAGTACACATGCTTTTTCCACCTCCCTCGTATGGCTTACCACTGGCCGAGCGTAAAGATGCTTTAGTAGCAACGCACCTTTTTCAGCGCGATGGCCGAGCTTCGGCAGCAGCACCGTTTCAATTCGCCTCCGAAGCACCACGATTTTTTCGAGCGTGCGAATGGAATGCTCCGCCGTCTCGATCACCCCGGCAAAGAAAAACCGTAGCCATCCCTCAAGATCGTCTCGCGTGCGGACTCTCGTCAATCGATCGTAATATTCCGTCCGGTTTCGTTCGAAGAAATCGGAAAGATAGAGCGTCGGCTTTTCGAGGATGCGTTCGTTCACCAAATAAAGTGAAATGAGCAGCCGGCCCAGACGGCCATTGCCATCCAAGAATGGATGCACCGTCTCGAATTGATAATGCGCGAGCGCGATGCGCACGAGCGGTGGCACCGCGATTTTTTCGTTCATCAGGAATTTTTCGAGATCGCTCATGAGATGGGGTATTTCCTCGTTGGAAGGCGGCACGAAGACCGCGTTTTTCAGCGAGGATCCCAGCCAGTTTTGGCTTTTTCGCCATTCGCCAGGATGCTTATGCCTTCCGCGCACGCCGGCCAGAAGCGTTTCGTGCGTCTCTTTCAGCAAGCGGTTCGAGAGCGGCAGCGTCCCCAGCCGGCGGATCGCCCCGTTAATCGCAACGATGTAATTCTGGACTTCTCGCCAGTCGTCGCGCCGTTCGGGATTGATTTCTTCGGCGGGGGCCATCGCTTCTTCCATCGTTGTTTGGGTTCCCTCGATGCGGCTTGATGTCGTGGCTTCCTTCGCAATATGCATGGAAATAAAGAAGTCGATATCGTCGATCCATCGCCCGGCCGCTGCCAGCTCACCGAGCTTACGATCCGCCGCCGAATGCAATTCCACGAGCTTCGGATCAGTGATGATCCATTCTTCGTTGATCGGGTTCGGACTAAAGCTCTTGTATTCCGTCTGTTGCCGATGGGTCCCTGCCTTGAATGCCTTGATATCCATTCCTGATTCGATAAATAAAGATGCAGTCAATAAACGTTTGATTTGACCGGATGGATTCCCATATAATCAAAATAAATAGATATTGATTCGATAATTATTTACCCATTCAGATCTGACCGGATAATTTTTTATCCATTCAAAGAAAACCATATTTTGACCTGATAAATATTTATCCGGTCAGATTCCCGCTTTCCAAACCTTCTCTACTCCTTCGGCGTTTGAGGGCCGGTTAAAATAGAGGGCGTCCTGACACGTCCTTCTTACACGTTACACGATAAAACGCCTTAATCTGCACGCTTTTTAGATGGATTCATCGAAGACAACGACAATCGGTATCATACTCATTTTCGTGGTCTTCATTGGCTGGCTCATTATGATGAATGAGCAGCAAGCGAAGCTGCCAAAACCGGCTCCACCAGCGACCCCCGCCGAAACGACCCGCGTGGCAACGCCGACACCTCCGCCCCTGCCCGAGGCCGCGCAAACCGAAACCCCCGCTCCGCATGATACAGCGGATCAATCGAAAATATTCGAAGTCCGAACAACGGCGCCTGCGGTAACGAAGACGATCGAAACCCCTCTATTTACGGCACAAATCAGTTCGAATGGCGCGGCGATTACGAGCTTCCTGCTAAAGCAATATAAAACCTGGGAAAAGACGCCGGTCCAACTGGTTAATCTTGCGGAACATCAAGGCGCGGACATCGACCTGAAATTCGTTGCTTCGGACGGTAAAGTTGCCGCGACGAACGACCTGGATTTTACGATCGAGCCAAAGACAATCGTATTAGGGCCGAGCGACAGCCTGAGCTTCTCCGCATATTACCGCCTCGATAGCGGCCGTTATATCGAGAAGGTCTTTCACTTCAATGGCAACGGATATGTTATCGGAATCGAGTATCGTCTGCATGGTCTGGAAAACCTTGTGAGTGGCTACCATTATACTGTCTCGCTGGATGATCCAATTCCTTACGTGGAACAGCGAAACGCGGATGAGACTGCGAGCGCCAAAGCCTTCGCGGGCCAGGCCGGAGAGATGGAGGATGTTACCGTCACGAAGCCCGGCGCGACGGAACACAAAGCTATCAATGGTGATATCTCCTATGCCGGAATGCGGAATCAGTATTTCGAAGAGGCGATGATTCCCTATGGCACCAAAGCAGTCGGCGCGGAGATTTCCGGCTTTGGCGCGCCCGCGACCGAAGGCATCGTCGCAAAATATCATGCCTCGATCAATATTCCGATTGGACGCACTTCGAATGAGTCGCTCGGCTTTAAGCTTTATTTCGGCCCGCTCGAATATGACCGGGTTGCCGCGCTCGGCGTCGGCCTCGATCAGTCAATGAACTTTGGATGGCCGATTATCCGGCCTATTGCCATTTATATCCTCATGCCCTTCTTCTTGTGGCTGCATGGGTTCTTCTCGAACTGGGGTGTCGTTATTATCGTCTTTTCGATCGTCATCAAGCTCGTAACGATCCCGCTTTCGACTGGCCAAATGCGATCGATGAAAAAGATGCAGGTCGTACAGCCCCTGGTCACGGAACTGCGCGATAAGTACAAGGATGATGCGAAAAAGATGAACGAAGAGCTGCTGAAAGTCTATCGGACTTACGGCGTGAACCCGGCGGGCGGATGTTTGCCGATGCTCCTGCAGGCGCCGATCCTTTATGCTCTTTTTGAGTTACTTCGAAACGTCATCCAACTTCGACAGGCGCCGTTCATGCTGTGGATAAATGATCTTTCCATTCCTGACGCGCTCTTCCATTTTGGCACGAAGCTCCCGCTCATTGGCGAGCAAATGAGCGGACTTACGCTGTTGCTCGTTATCACGATGTTCATTCAGCAGCAGTTTACAATTACAGATCCGCGGCAAAAACAGATGGCCTACATCATGCCCGTCATCTTTATTTTTATGTTCAATAATTTGCCGAGCGGCGTGGGCTTGTATTATTTCATGTTCAATGTGTTTGGCGTATTCCAGCAAATCTACCTTACTAAAATCTCGAAATCGCCCAGCCTCGAAGAACTAAAAAAGAACCCGAAAAAAGGCGGCGGATTTATGGCCCGCCTACAGGATATGGAAAAACAACAACGCCAAGTTCGCCAGCAGCAATATGCCGGCAAAGGCCTGCCAGGCGGGAAGAAGCGGAAATAGGATCCCGCTTATCCATTGAGAAGCGCCGCTCTTAGCCGCTTCACTCGATCCTCCCCCAACGCCCTCACGAGTGGCGATTCGAGAAAATCCAGGAGCGGAATTTTCTCACGCTTGCCGCGGGCGCGGCCACCTTTGCATTCGGAAATTTCTTCATAGACGATTTCGTATTTGTTTTCGCCGTTCGGATAAATTCGTATCGGGAAAAGATGACAGCTTATCGGTTTCGGAAAGCCCTCGATCTCGTGGGAGTGATAGGCTTTTTCAATCGCGCAAAGAGCAGTTCGGGTTGGAAGCGCCGGCCCACGCGTAGGCCGGTGCTTCCAGCCCGGCTCTTCCTCATAGGTAACAAATACACAATCGCGGCCACGGATAGCAGGGATCGTGAGGGAACCATCGGCTTCGCGTTTCCAAAGACCTTCTTTCGCGATCGTTGCAAGCGATTCTTCGCTCAAATATTTTTTTACGATGGGAAAAACTCGTTCGAGTTCGGCAATTTCGCTTTCCAAAATTGGCGCGCCGGCATCCGCCGGCATGGTGCAGCACGCGCCATGGCAAACATCGAGATCGCAGGCAAACTTTGTTTTACCCAGCGCGAGATCGACCGTGAAATGCGCGCTCTCACTATAGATAGGAAGTTCGATGGATTTTGGATCGGGCATAGTGCAGTCTTAACGGTCAACAAAAACTTTGGTGACCCATTGCTGCCCGTTAGACCTAAGCTTTGCCATGTAGCCTCCATTGGCGATATTTTCCGGTAGGCCGAAATGGCATTCGCCCGCGCCATACGTGCCATTAATGAGGGTCGCCACGCGGCGGCCAAGCAGATCGTATAACTCGATTTCCGCAAGGCCACTTTCGGCGGTCGTAAAGGTGATCCCTGGTTCGGCCGGTGAGCCGGTGGTCCAAATTCCCGCGGATTTGGAAGCATAATTCGAAGGCGGTGCGCCGCCGGTATCAAGCACCAACGCAGTCCAGACACTCATCACGCTGTCGTCCATTCGCATCCAAATGGGATACACATGATGATTATACGCCGCGATGTGAATGTAATCGCCGAAGAATATGCCGGAATCCGGACCGAACGCGGACTGGCTGATGCGCGTATTGTCGAAGCTTTGGCCGCCATCCGTCGAACGCGCAAGATACACATCGGTCTCGCTATCCAAATAATTTCGCCGGTCGTAAAAGACGATGAAAACATGCCCGGTCTCCGGATCGACCGCCATGCTCGGGAAAAAGTGGTGATTCATCGCGCTATCGTTATTGACTTGTAGCGGATTGCTCCAGGTACTTCCGTTGTCCGTGGAATAAATGGAATACACGTCCGTAACACCGCGGCGCTGATCGGACCATGTTACATAGAGCCTGCCATAAAAAGGCGACGTGGGATTGAGGTCGCTGGCGATCATTGGGAACCCGTTGGCACGGAAAATTCCTGGGACGACAAAATCCCATCCCCCCGGCTGATCGGCGATTGCCCGATCTTTGCCGAAGGACAATCCACGATCGGTCGAGCAATCAAAGAAGATTTTGTTGTGGCCGGACCAGACGATATAAACATCTCCGTTCGTCCCCGCGGTTGTAACCGCTCCTTCGACGGTGCCGCTCGAATCGATGCAATCGCCGCCCCAATCATCGACGCGAACGCGGCTGCTCCACGTAAGCCCTCGATCGGTACTTTGGGAAAAGAAAATGCGCGAGCTATCGCTGGGCAAGCGGCTGCCGTATTTATCATCCTCATTCCACGACGTGAAGATGGTGCCATTGGAGGATGTTTGCGAGCGATCGAGCCCAAGCCACGCTTTGTCCTGCATCGTCGGCGGGTAAAGCCCGATTTGTTCGCCGGAATCAAAAGACATTCCAGCGTCGCCCGAACGCTGAACGACGATGCGCCAAAGGAATTCCGAATCGGACCAATTGTGTCCGGAAAGATGCTCGTAATACAGTACGCCGGAATCATCGAACATCAAATTCGGATCGCCCCAGACGCCATATTGAGAAGATAATTGCCGCCAATTCCAATCCATTCCGCCATCGGAAGAGGTGAATAGATAATTGATGTTCGCGCCCGCGGCGAGCTGGTTTGGATTTTTTGGATTCACTGCAATCGAAACTTCCTCCGGATAGCGGAGGCTCGGATCGCTAATGCGAACGTTCGGAAACGATTGCGCCAGGCATCCCCCACAATGTGGCAAGCCCTGAGCCGTAAATAGGGCCGCGAAAATTAGAATCCAGGGTTTCGTGCGCATATCATCCAAAGCTTGCCGAGCAAACTTTAGTTTGCGAGGAAGCTCAATCGCTGTCTGATTCATGCCCGATCCCGTGCTGGAAGGAGAGCTTCCCATACTTTTTTTGCACGGGGCCATGGTTGCGTACAAAAGCCCCATTGCTAATGGGACACTGAGTAGCGGAACTACAATTTTGGGAGGATGCCCTGCCAGCGGAACGCATCCTCAATAAAGAGCATGCTTGGATGCACCTTCAAGGCGCCGGAAATAAGGCATAGATTTAGAACGCTCACATTGCGCTCCCCCCGCTCTACGTGCCCAACATAAGACCTATCGATTCCTGATTTCTGCGCGAGTTCCTCCTGAGAATAGCCTTTCGATTCCCTAAGGAACCGCACATTCTTACCGATCACACGGAGCATATCCATGACATAGTAATTCAGAAGCCCGAAATAAAAAATTTAAAATCTACTCGCCGTCCCTAAAAATGTGTTATATTTGTATCGAATGGTTTAGGAATAAATTCTATTCTTAAGAAAATCAAATCAATTTAGGAGTCAAAATATGGCACAATTCAATCGCTTCGCTGGAGCTTTGGCTATCCTTGCGATGCTCGGTTTTCTCGCGTCAACGCTGCATGCACAGCCCCCCGGATCCTACTATGGCGGTGTTCTCGAATATAGCATTCCGATTCTCACTGCGGTACCTCCCGTGGACGGCACGATGCCTTCCGACATAGATAGCGCCTACCTTTTAACTGATTGGCTTATGAGGACGACGCCGACCGCATCAATCGACCAGTTCATAACGAATATCGGATATAATGATACCCTTAAGGAGCTCGCGAAAATGCTCTACAAGACTGATGATTATAATCCGCTAAAGCTCATTCAATATGAGGCGAGCGGTTGGCCAGTGGGCGGGCATCCCGATTATCCTTGGCACTATAAAGCGGATCCAGACCATGAGCGTACATTGCTACAGAACCATATTGGCAAGGTGTTTCAAGACACGGCTCGAACGGGGTTTCTTCTGGCGAGCGATATTATTGCAGACGTCACCATCACCGATACGTCAATAAAGTTTGATCCTTCTGATCACGTTGTTCCCCACATGGTCCTTGTACGATCCACTATCAACGATGAAATCAAGGGGAAATTTATACCCCAATGCACGGGGCTAATTTTCAAGGCTGGGAAATCGGGAAAGCAACCACTGACAGCAGCCAATGTGTTTCCCGCGATCGCTGACACGGCTGCAGTTGGAAGCTGTCTTAACTTCGAGTATTCACCGGAATGGCAAAATGGCGTATTCGATGATCAGGTTGCTGCCGGTGGTTATCTCCAGGATTCAACGGGTTGGTGGATCAGGCCGGACAGCGAATATCTTGTATTCCTTTATCTCGACGGAGTTAACGCCGATACAGCAAACGCGTATTTTACTATTGATCCCTTTTGGGGTGTTTTTGGCACGCAGGGCGCGATGTACCGCGTGGTAAATGGCAGGGTAGTGGATCCGAACGACGATTTCGGTCTTGGTGGAACGAATCTTAAAGTGGCCGTCTGGAAAACGCGGCTCCGAGCACGAATCAACAACATTCTTAATCCATAAGGAGGGCCACGAGATGAAGCAAGTAACCTTATTCCTTTTGCTGCTGGGAACAACTTTCACTGCGAGGGCTCAATCGCCGTCTGACTCATGCCCGATTCCATGCTGGAAGGAAAGCTTCCCATACTATTTTTGCGACCCTCTTGGGAACCGACATCTAAAGTGCTCGACGAACCCGCAGAGCGACACTCTAAATGGCTGGAAGCTTGTTCTGACACACATGCCGGGATGCGTACACGTTGTGCCTATTGATCCGAATACGGACTACCAACCCTCCCAAACGCGACCTCCGAAGCCACCGAATCCGGATCATTGGGCGCTTTATCTGGTATCTGTCGATTCAACCTACCCGCCGTGGATGCATCCCTACAACTCCGACCCCGGGTTTTGGAATTACGATTCCTCCGCTTACGTGGCAGGCTTGGAGCAATGGGACTTAGACAGCTCCACATATTTTAGAGTATGGTGGGGGGATACTATAAACCAGTATCTGATCAATACCTCTGGTTTAGATTCGAATGCCGTGACAATTGCCAATGACTACTACGACCTCGATGGGAACATGTGGTTTAGCCCCTATTATGGGGAAGGCTTAGACTCGGCCCAGTGGGCGAATGGTTATGATGTGGATTACGATACGGTGTGGAATAACTCTCAGGCTACTCAGGACGCGATGGATGGGCTGAATGCATGGCTCGCTGTGTGCCATCTCCAGGGAGATCCAAACTGCTGCATTGAGATTAAGCCAGATAATAACTCTAATGATTGGAAAGGAAACTATGATCCTACACAAGGATCGAGAACTTTCGCGCTTGGTCGAACGCCGGGTCTGGGAGAATATTGCTCCGATGGTAACTCCTGTCCTGATTCGTCTTGGCGTAATATCATTTATAATACAACGAATAGCTTCTATTACCAAAAAAATGATAATTTTCCACATCCCGATCCCTCTTTTGTACTCTATCCGTTCAGTCCATTTGAGGGGTGGTTCACAGGTAGTACCACACCCGAAGGCACGGATACCATGGCGGAATATGCCCACAAAGACTTCAGCTTTCGTCAGATAGTTTCCCACGAAATCGGCCATTGGCTGGGACTTAGCCACCCTGATCAAGTGGCAGATGGGAATGACACCTGCACAAATAACGTCACCAAGTGCCATGGCACGCAACTTATGACGAGTGGGCCTGGAATGCCACCGGAACCGGGCATCGATCCCATTGGCATTCAACCCGATGACGCTTGCGAGTTTCAAAAGCTTTATTGTCCGGAAAGCCAATACGATGGCGTTTCCGAACAGCCCGCTGTGCCACAGCCTCCGAGCCCACAGATTTTTCCGAATCCCACAACTGGCGCGAGCAAACTTAAGTATCAAGTTCCCGACCGTGAGTTCGTAGAGATTGCAATATACGATGTGCTTGGCAGCGGAATAAAGGCAGTGTTTTCCGGGTACGTAGGTGCGGGCCAGCACGCCATCTCTCTCGGAACGGAGGCATTCCCTTCCGGACGCTATGTCTGTCGCGTTCGCATTGGCGAAAGTGTGACGTACCTGAACGTCGCTGTCGAGAGATAATGCAGTTTTGTCTTTAGTTGTACAATGGGCCGCTCCTTTTGGAGCGGCTTTTTCTATTATTCCACAAGAGTCACGGAAAGTAGGGAGCACTCTCCGCGTGCATTCGGTTAAGCGTGTATGCATCAGGAACGCGAAGTCATCTGCACCTACGATCCGCTGAAGGAATTTCTCGCGCATTATGCCGATGCAAAATCGGCAAAGAGCGAGACGGTTTCCTACGCGGGCATGTCGGTCGAGGAGAAGCTGAAGCAACGGATCATCGACGGCGACAAATTGGGCCTTGACGACGATCTGCGCGAGGCGCTGACCAAATATTCCGCGCTCGAAATCGTAAACGATATTTTGCTTGGTGGCATGAAGGTCGTGGGCGATCTTTTCGGCGCAGGCGAGATGCAGCTTCCCTTCGTGCTCCAATCGGCAGAGACGATGAAGGCCGCCGTGAAATTCCTGGAACCCTTCATGGAAAAAGTCGAGGGGGAGCAATCGAAAGGGGTGATGGTCTTGGCGACGGTGAAGGGCGATGTGCATGACATCGGCAAAAACTTAGTCGATATTATTCTTACGAATAATGGTTACCGCGTTGTAAATCTTGGGATTAAAGTCGCGTTGGAACCCATGCTCGATGCCGTGACCCGCGAACACGCCGACGCGCTTGGAATGTCCGGCCTGCTCGTAAAATCGACGGCCATCATGAAGGAAAATTTGGAAGTGATGGAGTCGCGCAATCTTCGCATTCCCGTCGTGCTCGGCGGGGCGGCACTGACACGAAAATTTGTCGAGAAAGATTTGCGCGCGCTGTATAACGGCACGCTCTCTTATGCGCAGGATGCCTTCGATGGGCTGCACTTTATGCAGAAATTGAAGAATCCGGATGCAGCCTTAACGGAGGCTGCTCCGTCCATTGTGTCCACTCCCTCCACGAATGGCGCTGAAGACCTCGAAGAAGAACTCGACAATGCCACTGGTGCGGAATCGAAAATTGTGATGGCGAGCCGCGCATTGCCGTGGCTGCAACATCCCAAGCAAACGACCTCCGGCGCGGAAAAGAGCGTCGAGCTTGAAGCGATCGAAGAAGTGATCGCGGAGTATCCCATCGCTGTTCAAAGAATTGAAACGGCGACCGGCACAGAAAAACTTACTCGCACGAGCGCCACGCCGCATGATAATCCGGTTCCCACGCCCCCCTTTTGGGGATCGCGCGTTGTCCATGACATTAAAATCGAGAAAGTTTGGGAATATCTGAATGAAGTTGCGCTCTTTCGCGGACAGTGGCAGATGAAACGCGGAAAAAAATCGCCGGAAGAATTCGAAAAACAAATTGTCGAAGTCGCGCGGCCCAAATTGCAGGAAGTGAAGCTCCGCGCGAAGCGCGATAGGGTGTTGGTGCCGAAGGTCGCCTATGGATATTTCCCCTGCTGGGCGGAGGGGGAAGATTTGGTGATTCTTCGATCGAAGAATCAATCTGACTTATATGTCCCATGGGACTCATTTGTTCTATCAGAATTAGAAGAGTGGCAGCGATTCACCTTCCCCCGCCAGCCCACCGCGCGGCGATTGTGCCTCTCCGACTTTTTTCTTCCCAAGGAAGAAGCCGAACGCCGCAACCAGCCGGATGTGGTTGCTTTCACTGCCGTGACCGTTGGCCGCGAAGCCAGCCGCTACACGAAGCAGCTTTTTGAATCCAACCAGTATGCGGATTATCTCTATCTCCACGGTCTTTCGGTGGAAACGGCCGAAGCGCTTGCGGAATATTGGCACAAGATCGTCCGTACCGAACTGGGCATCGCCGATAAAGACGCGCCGGAAATAACACGCTTGTTTAGCCAGGGCTATCAAGGCTCGCGGTATTCCTTTGGCTATGCTGCATGTCCAAATTTGGAAGATCAAACAAAACTGTTCGAGCTGATTCGCCCCGATCGCATCGACGTTACTCTCACGGAAGAATATCATTTGGAGCCAGAGCAATCAACAACGGCGATCATCGCGCACCATCCCAGCGCGAAGTATTTTTCGATTAAGTAGAAGCTTTACAATTTCGATGCTTTTGTAATCTCGGAATTGAGTTCCCCGCCAATAAGGATTGCAAGTCCGAGGAAATAAAGCCAGAGCAACAAAACAATCACGCCGCCAAAAGCACCATACACTTGCTCACTAAACCCACCGGAAAGCCGAATGTATTCGGAAAGCCCGACCGATGCCAGTAAAAAAAGCAGGATGCCGATGAGAGAGCCCGGCGTAAAGAAATATCTCCTGCGCGCCTTTAAATTCGGACCGTAGTAATGCATGAGACCAAAGCCTGCGAGCATGGCCACGAGCCCGGAGGCGATCGAGAGGAGGGTGCCAGCCCAGCCGGTCCATGTATATGGAAAGTTTTTCGAAAGTAATTCGCCGATCTTATCGCTGGCTACCAGCATTCCTGCACCGAGGATCGAGAGCAGAGTGAGGCCGAGAGTCAAGGCTATTGAAATGGAGCGGCGCTTTAGGAACGAGCGCGATTCTTCAACCTCATAGGCCCGATTCAGGCCATCCATGATCGATGCGATGCCGCTCGATGCTGACCATAGCGTACCCAAGAGTCCAATCGTGACAAGGGTGCCCGTTGGCTCATGTTCCAATTTGATGGCGGCGTGTGCGATAAGCCGGTACGCATCCGCCGGCATGACATGTCCCAGGACGCCCAGCAAAGAATCCAGCAGGTGCTGGGATGTCACGGAGGTCATGAGACTAACGACAAAGATCAACAGCGGAAACGAGGCAAGTAACAGGTAATAGGCAAGTGCGGCCGCAGAATCGAAGATGCGGTCCGTGTTCATCTCACCCCACGTTCGGCGGATCAGTTCGGGTGCCTTCAATGCTCCGAAATCCCATGGAGATGGAGAGGATCGTTTCATTATCGCTGATCGCTCAATCGGAGTGCCAGTTTTCGGCACTCTTCCGTGCTTGGGCGAGTTCGGCTGGCTCGTTTGATTCCAAAGACCATTTTATGAAGAAAATAGCCGGATATTTCATTGCTCTTTCGTTAGTACTCGCCCTTCCTAGTGCAAAAGTATGGGCGAAGACAAAGCCTTTTGAAGGGACGATCACCTGGACGATGACTGTGCCATAACTGGGTGACACAGTAAATCACCCGATGATCATCAATGTAAAAGGCCAAAAGACGGAGGCTGAGATGGACATGGGCGCGATGGGTAAATTTAAGACCTATTCCGACGACGCGACGAAGAAAGCTTACATGGTGATGGGGGCCATGAAATCGGGGTATATTGTGGATCTTCAGGCCGATTCCAACTCCGCGGCAACGCAACTCGATTCAACCGATCTCAAGCCAACAGGAGCAACGGCTACGATCGCCGGGCACCCGGCGAAGGAATATCTCCTTAGCGGTGAGCAGGTCGATCTGTCGATATGGGTCGCGGCAGATTTTCCGAAAGAGATTCAGGAAAGCTTCTTTCGATCCTTGAACGATAAGCCAGGCCAGGATCCAAAACAGACTCAAGCAATGAAATTGCTTGCTTCAC
>Ga0307373_10007298_pt1 | contig 17295 bp, 12 predicted proteins | sample OX2MG_FD_202534 | JGI IMG/M metagenome (GOLD analysis project Ga0307373, IMG submission 202534) | Soil microbial communities from Risofladan, Vaasa, Finland - OX-2 | ecosystem: Environmental > Terrestrial > Soil > Coastal area > Acid sulfate soil | place: Finland: Risofladan, Vaasa | collected... | reverse complement strand
CGCGCGTAATGCATGCGCCTTCCCTCCGGCCAGATTTCGAGCGGAAGATGCCGTACCAGGGCGGCGCGCCCGCCCTCGGAGAACTGGAAGCGCGGCGGATGGTGCGTGAGGATGGAAATATACCCGTGGGTCGAACGGAACATGCTTTCCGGCCGGCGCACGAGGCGCTCATGCAGGTCCCCGGAGGGTGGATCGATAAACGCGAACAGAAGGCATTCCGGCAGTTGGGGATCGAGATACCGGTAGCCGTCGCCGCCGACCAGGAACCCCGCGAAGAAACCGGCGCGGGCGCCCGCCTTCCCGTCCGCGTGGCGCGTAAAGGCGTAGCCGCGCAGCGCCGGACCGGCTTCCCGCGCCGGACTGAACCCCTTCAGATACGGCCGCGCGAGATCGCGAATCCAAGTCACCGAACCGATTTCTTCTTTTTTCATCGGCATAGAACGAGCCTCAACGAGCTTCAAAGGGATAGCGGCCGGCGGCGAGCAGGGCGGCCGCAACGCCGCGGCGCAAACGAATCGTATCGGCCGGCTCGCGCCGGCAGAAACGCCGCAAGACAGTCAGTTGCGCTCGAAGCGTGTCGGCCTCGACCGAGCTTTCGAGGACGGTGCGCGACTGCTTCTCGATCCGGTCCACCGCGTCGTAGACGAAAAGCCGCGCCGCGGCAACCATCGGCTCGGCCAGGCGATCCTGGCGGGAGACCGCCTGCGCCGCCCGCAGCGTGGCCGATTCCATCGCGTAAATGTCGATCACGACGTTGGCCAGGGCGGCCAGGATCTCCTGCTCGTCGGCCAGCTTGTCCAAATAGCGCTGCACGGCCCCTCCGGCGGCAAGCAGAAACGCCTTCTTTGCGTTGGCAATCGTCAGTCGCTCGGCGCCGAGCGGGCCTTCGGGCGGCGCGGCGAGCGACGGCCCGGCCAGCACCTCATCGGCCAGCCGCTTGGCCGCGGGCATGAGCGGCAAGGAGCCCGCCCTGGCCCGTTTCATCAGCATCTGGACGATGAGCATGCGATTGATTTCGTTGGTTCCTTCGAAGATGCGGTTCACGCGGCTGTCCCGGTAGGCGCGGGCGACGGGATAATCTTCATGGAAGCCGTAGCCCCCGAAGATCTGCACGGCTTCGTCCACGACGAAATCCGCCATCTCGCTCGCATACACTTTGCTGATCGAACACTCGACCGCGTACTCTTCGAGCACCTTCATCATCCGCGCCGGCTGGTCGGGGGCCTGACCGGCCGTTTCCGTCGCCGCCTCGATCATGCCCGCCGAGCGGAACAGCATCGATTCGACGGCAAAGGCCCGGGCCGCCATCTCGCCCAGTTTCGCCTGAATCAGGCCGAACTCGGCCAGCGGCTTGCCGAACGCGGTGCGCTCCCTGGCGTAGCGCGCCGCGGCCTCGATCGTTTTCTTCGCCCCGCCCAGGCAATAGGCGCCGAGCGAAAATCGCCCGGCGTTCAGGATGTTGAAGGCGACAATGTGACCGCGCCCGACCTCGTGCAGCAGATTTTCCCTGGGAATCCTTGCGTTCTCGAAGAAGATCGGCACTGTCGAGCTGCCCCGGATGCCCATCTTGTTCTCCTCGGCGCCCACCGAAAATCCCGGCGTTCCCCGCTCCACGAGAAAGCAGGAAAATTTCTCCCCATCCACTTTCGCGAAGACCGTGAACAGGTCCGCAAAGCCGCCGTTGGTAATCCACATCTTCTGCCCGTTCAGCAGCCACTCTTTTCCGTCCGGCGAAAGCTCGGCCCGGGTGCGCGCCGCCAGCGCGTCCGAACCGGCTTGCGGTTCCGACAGGCAGTAACAGCCGATCAGCTCTCCCGTGGCGAGGCGCGGCAGATATTTGCTCTTCTGCTCCTCGGTGCCGAAATAGACGATCGGGAGCGTGCCGATACCGGCGTGGCCTCCGTGGGACACGGCGAAGGAGGCATACGCCGCCAGCTTCTCCGACAGCAGCGTCAGGGACACTTTGTCGAGCCCCCCTCCCCCGTACTCCTCGGGAACGCCTCCGCCAAGCAGCCCCAGCTCGCCCGCTTTTTTCAGAAGCCCGGGCATCAGGCCCTCTTTGTGCTGCTCCAGCTGGGCGACCAGCGGCAACACCTCTTTTTCCACGAACTCCTCCGCCGTTTTGCCGATCAGCTTCTGGTCGTCGGAGAGTTGCTCGGGCGTAAAGAGGTTCTCCGGCGCGCATGGTTCCAGCAGAAACTCGCCGCCTTTCATCGCGGAGCCGCTGGCAGAAGGCATGGACATGAGGGATCTCCCTTTTCCAAAGGGGTACTCAGAGCCGCGGACGTCCCTCCATACGAATGGGGAACGTCCGGCGCCCCCCATTCTACGCTGGATGGGAAAAGAACGCGGCGGCTCGGCCCGGAGACAAACCGGGCAGGAAGCCTAGCCGGCGCTGGCCACCCTTTTCAATTCCTCGATGTACTCGGCGGGAAACTGGTATTCGGCGGCTGCCTGCAGCATGGCCTGGAGATAATGGGGCGCCGGATGCAGGCCCTTCTCCACTTTCGTGGCGATGTACGCCTGCGCGCGCACCGGGCCGCCATGGGTGTCGGTGACGGTCACTTCGATCCTGCGGTAGTGTTCCGGCGCGCCTTCGAACCGGTCGAGCGTCTTGAGCGCCGCTTCCGTGATCTGGTAGAGCACGCCGTAGACGCACTTGCCGCTGGCGGGCCGAATATTGGCCATGGCTGCGCCGCCGCGGGCCTTCTTATTGAAGACGATTTCGTAATTTTCGAGCTTGCCGGATTTTTCCTCGGCAATCTCTCCGATGCGCGAGCTCATTTGCGCCCGGTTCATGTTGCTCGCGAAGGCAAAATACCAGACGAAGTTGGGCATAAATTCCCGGAAAGCGGCCGGACACCACGAACCTTCCATCGTAGCCGGAATCGCAGGCGTCGGCAATCGGCGCGTTCGCCCGGCGCCACCGGCGATGTTTACGCCAGGCGCTCGAAGATTCCCGCCGCGCCCATCCCGCCGCCGACGCACATCGTCACCATTCCATACCGGGCGCCGCGGCGCTCCATTTCCGCCAGTATGGTGGCCGTCAGCTTGGCGCCCGTGCAGCCCAGCGGATGGCCCAGCGCGATGGCGCCGCCATTCGGATTGACGCGTTGCGGATCGAGACCGGAGAGCTGAATCACGGCCAGAGACTGGGTCGCAAATGCCTCGTTCAGTTCCACGACTTCCATTTGGTCCAGCGTCAATCCGGCCATCTTCAGCGCCTTCGGAATCGCGAAGACCGGCCCGACGCCCATTCGCTCGGGCGGACAACCGGCCGTCGCATAGGCAACCAGCCGGGCCAGCGGCCCGGCGCCAAGCGCGCGCGCCCGCTTTTCGCTCATCACCACCGCCGCGGCGGCGCCGTCGCTCATCTGGGAGCTGTTGCCCGCCGTCACGACGCCGTGGGCGTGGAAAGCCGGTTTGAGGCGCGACAGGACCTCCATCGACGTATCGGCGCGAGGCCCTTCGTCGGTCTCGAAGGCGATCGTCCGGCTCTTGGGCCGGCCGTTGTTCATATCTGTCCAGCTCACCTCGACGGGAACGGTCTCATGGCGGAAATTCCCCGCAGCCATGGCGGCCAGGGCCTTCCGGTGGCTGGCGAGGGAAAACTGGTCGGCGTGCTCGCGCGTGATGGCATATTCGTGGGCCAGATTCTCCGCCGTCAGTCCCATGTTCAGATAGACGTCGGGATAATGATCGACCAGCCAGGGATTCGGCGAGATTTTGTTGCCGCCCATTGGCACCAGGCTCATCGACTCGGTCCCGCCGGCGACGATCACTTCGGCGTGGCCGGCGGCAATCCGTTCGGCGGCCAAGGCGATGGCCTGCAAACCGGAGGAGCAGAAACGATTGATCGTCATCGCCGAGATTTCCACCGGCCACCCGGCCCGCAGCATGGCGATGCGAGCCACGTTCATGCCCTGCTCGCCTTCGGGCATCGCGCAGCCCAGAATCACGTCGTCGATTTCGCGGAGATCGAGGCCGGGGACACGGCCCGCCGCTTCTTTCAATACCACCGACGCCAGATCATCGGGCCGCATGGCCCGCAGACTTCCCTTGAACGCCTTGCCGACCGGCGTTCGCACCGCACTCGCAATCACCGCGTCTTGCATAACCGTCACACGTCCTTCCCTTCAGAGAGAACGTTCAAGACCGGTCCAACCGGCCGTTGACGATTTCGCCGGCCACTTCCTCGTCCACGTAACACCAGACCCATTGCTCGCCCGGCTCGATCGAGCGCGCGAGCGGATGGCCGGTTTCGCGAAAGTGCCTGGTGGCATGCTTGTTCTTCGACGAATCGCAGCAGCCGACGTGGCCGCAGGCGAGACACATCCGCAAGTGAACCCACCGGTCGCCCGTCCTGACGCAATCTTCGCACACGCGGGTTTTGGTATCGAGAATCTGCGCCTGATCGGTGTGATTGCACCTGGTCGCCACGCTTCCCTCCCCGACTATTGGCCGGTGACCTGCCGTTCCAAGGCGGCGCGATCCCATTGCGCGAGGTTCGCTCCGGCCTCATAGGTGCTCTGCATGAAGGAGAGCAGCGTATCGCGCGGCGAACGCGACTGGCGGACCGCCTCGTACGGAAGCAGGTATTCGCCCAGCTCGTTGTGGTAGAAAGCGGCGCCGGGCGAAATGCGCGCCTGGCGGAATCCCTCGGGTTCGGGCGCCATGTAGGCGTAGAAAACCGGCTCGTCCACGCCGGAGGCGCCGCCCGTCCAGAAGCCCACGCTCGAGCATTCGTGCGAATAGCCTTCCCGCGTCATCGCATCGGCTCCCGGCCGCTCGGGGGCGCGCCGGCCGGAAAACCGCGTCACCGCCAGGTCGAACGCGCCCCAGAAAAAATGCACGGGGCTGCACTTGCCGATAAACCGGCCGCGAAATTCGCGGAAAACCAGCTCGATCGACGCCAGCACGCGCCAGAACCGCTGCGCCTGCTCGGGGTCGTAGGAACGGTGAACCCGGTCCTCAGCAAATGGAATCGGATCGGGGACCTCATCCGGCCGCGCATGGATTTTTCTCTCGATGCCCAGGGAATCGAGTATGGCCATGAAATCGGCGTAGAAATCGGCAACCGTACACGGCGCCAGGGGCAGCCGCTTGATCGCTCCCTCGCTTGTTTCGACAACGAGCTGGTGATCGATGAAATCGAACCGAACCTCGAAGAGGCCGTCGCGCGAAGGTATCGCCGAAGTGGTCAGGCCGCGCGGGGAAACGTATAGGGTCACGTGCCACCAGTGATTGACCGGCGGGGTATGCGCCATGCGGATTTTCCCGACGATCTGCGTCCACATGTGCAGCGTGTCGCGCGTGGCGAGCCATTCGGCCAGCGGAAGCGATGGCCAGGCGGAAGTGGCGGATCCGTTCATGGCGCGTGGAAAACCCTCGGGATTCATCATATCGCGCCCGACCCCGCCGCGGGCAAATCAGATGCGTCGAAGCGGCCGTTTCAGTTTGCCGGCTTGGGGCCCGGCACGGTTCGCATGGGCGTCGCGCACAAATCCTCGATTGACTGGCCGGGCTTGTACTCGATTTTCCGGGGCGGCTCGCATCCTTCCGCGCGCGAAATCAGCAAGCTGGGCTGACCGGACTCTTCCTTCCGGGCGGCGGTAATGACCGGCGCGAGATCCTTTTTCATCCGCTCGAAAGCCGAGGTCTGCACGACCATTTGCGGGTTGGCCGGCAGGAACATGATTTCGCGCTGGGCATCGACCATCCTCTGATAGAAAGGCGGATGCGTGCGAAACCAGCTCACGCCCTGGACGTAACCCTTCCGGGTGGCCATCTTGTCGAAGAAGCGAACGAAGCCGGAGGGGTCGTAGCCGGCCTTCCACGCGTATTGAGCGCCGAGTTGATCGGCCTCCAGCTCGTAATCGCGGCTGACGCCCAGCAGGTTGAGGTTGAGCACCAATCCCAGGCCGTAGAAACCGTACTGCAAGGCGTAATAGGTGCCGATTCCGGCCACACCGCCGGTCAGCACAATGGCCGCGATCTGCGCAGCCTGATAGAAAATCGAGGCAATCGTCGCGCGTTTCATTAGTTTGTTCCCGTGGCGCGCCGTGTCGTGAGCGATTTCGTGCGCGATCACGCCGGCCAGCTCCGACTCGTTGTCGGTCGCTTCGAGCAGGCCGCGCTCGACGAACAGGTAGCCGCCCGGCAGCGCGAAGGCGTTGATCTCGCGCGACTGGAGCACGACGATGTGCAACGGGATCTTCAGGTCGGAATGCTTGGCAATGTTCTGCGCCACCTCATTGACGTATTTCTGAATGGCCTCGTTTTTCAGTTCCGGCGGCAGCAAGCCCGACCGCCGCATCTCCTCGACCGCTTGCTGGCCGCGCTTGATGTCGTCCTGCTGTTTGGCCGCGATCTCGCGAAAACCGATGTCCTTTATGTCTCCCCAGCGCCGGTTGTGGTAGGCCCCTTCGGCGATTTCCCGCTCGGTCTGGCGATAGACGGCCGGCCACTTCTCGATCAGATCGAGTTTGGCGAGCAGGTTGTCATACGCGGTGGGGATGGCGTGCCGCGAGAGGACCTGGGCCTCGCTCCGCAGCAATTCCAGGTTCTCGATGCGGCAGTGCAGCCGGCTGCGCTGCGCATCGGTGAGTCTCGCGCTCTTCGACTTCAGTTCCTTCCGCTCCGCATCGATCTGTTTCCCGTATTGCTTCTCTTGATCCTTGAACCGGTTGACGCAGCGGTCTTCACCGGTCTTGAGGGCCTTGCGCTGCGCCTCGATTTCCGCGGATGTGAAATGGAGGCTGGGCGAGAGCTGAAACAGGTCTTCGTACGATTTCTGGAGGTCGCCGCGCAGCGACTGCTCCTTCGCTTCGGGAACAGGGGCAGCGGGAACCGAGGCCAAGGGAACTGGCTGCGTTTGCGCCCGTGGACTGACGCCGGTAGCGGGCAGGAGGATCAGAAACTCGCAAAGGATAATGGCCAGGGCCCGGCGTAGCGTTTCGCGCATGGCATGCCTCCAGGGATGCTGCCCGTTTCGATAACGAAGGCTAGAGCCGTTGCCATGGCGATTGCAGGATAAATACCAAATCCCGGCGGGCGGGAAACTCCCTGGCGGACTGAGAGATGCGCGGATTTGCAGCCGCCGGCGAAACCGGCGGCCATGGGAATTGGCCCACCCCGTAGCCAAATGCCCCAGCCGATTGAAGTCCGCGGCGCCGGCCGCTTCAGGGTTCAGTTTCGCAATGGTTTGCCGGTTTTGAGGGTATGGGCGATGCGCGCCTACGCCGTTCGCACCGAGATTTCCATGCCGTCGCCCACAGGCATTTCCACTGACGAATACCCATGCCCAGGTTTGCGAACGTATTCGAGGTAGGGCTTCATTACTTCAGGGAAAATATTCAGATCATCGGCGATGACCAACGCGCCGGTACGCAGACGCGGCTCGAGCAACTTCAGAAGCGGCAAGTACAACTCCTTCCAGCCGTCGAGGAACACGAAGTCGATCGGCTCATCCAGATGGGCCAGCGTTTGCAAAGCGTCGCCCTCGCGAATCTCCGCGTACTGGCTCAGACCCGCGTCGCTGATGTTCTTTCTCGCCTGCTTTACCTTCTCGGGGTGCATTTCGGAGGAGACGACATGACCGCTGCCGTTGTCTCGCGTCGCGGCGGCCAAATGAATGGTCGAGATGCCAAAGGAGGCGCCGAACTCCACCACGTTCTTAGCGGCCGTGGATCGCCCCAGGATGTACAAGAGCCGCCCCGCTTCAGGCGAAACGGGGATGTACGCGCCGCCCAACAGCTCTCTGGCGAGGGCGTCATTGCGTACGCCTCCCGGGCTTTCCGCGCGAATTCGCGCATGAATCTTCGGGTCGGTTTCATCCGCGGCTTTGAACAACCGCTGTAGCACAGCCGTGACTTCTTGCGAATCGAGAGAGCTTGTCATCGCGGCACCCACAGCGACTGGCTTCCTCCCCGCCCCCGGCGTGCGCCGAAGGGTTCGCGGACGGCGATCCACGGGATGTCTTCTCTGAACTGAATAGACCAAAAGCCTAACGTCTCTTCTCGATGGAATCAACAACGACGTTTCCAGACGTCACGTTTGGCCCCTGAAGTAAACCCTCCGGATGCCATGCAACAGCATCCAAACAATACCCACTGTCGCCCTTCTAACCGGCGCGGAGAATCTCCCGGGCGAAAACGCCGTCACGCCGAGGGGTCCCGGTTTCACGGCACGACGAGGAATCGCTTCGACTATCGCCGCTTCGCCGTGCAGCCGGAAAGCGGGGCAGTTTGCGGGTGGCAAAGGCACTGCTGTCTGTGCGCCGGCGCGAGGCCAGGAAGCTATCCAAAGTCACAGACCGCGCGCCAGCAGGCCGCTTCGGCGATGCCGAAGTGGCCTGCTGCTGTCAACCATTCCGCCGTCAGTTTCGCAATGGTTTGCCGCTCTTGAGGGTGTGGGCGATGCGCGCCTGCGTTTTTGCCTCGCCCATCAAGCTGATAAAGGCCTCGCGCTCGAGTTCGAGGATATAGGCTTCGCCGACCGATTGCGGCGAACTGAGCGCGCCGCCGGCGAGAATATAGGCCAGTTTGCGGGCAACGACGGCGTCATACTCGCTGATGTATTCGGCTCGAAGCATCATGTGAATCGCCAGCTTCGCCGCCGCCAGGAACTGCTCGCCCAGGACGCGAATCGGGGCCGGCGCCCGCGGATGGTAGATCGACCGGGCCATCGACAAGGCCGTCTGTTTCGCCTGCGCCACGAGGCGATCCGGATTCATCGCGACGGGGTCGGCGGGATCGAGATAGGCGAGCTTGCGCGCCTCTTCAGCCGAGGTGGAAACCTTGGCCATCGCGATATTTTCGAATATCGGCTTCAAGTGCTGGAATAGATCCAGGTCCGAACTGCCCGCGGCCGCCGCGGTGGCTCGCGCGAGCATTTCCTTGCAACCCCCTCCGGCAGGAATCAGTCCGACGCCGGTCTCGACCAGTCCCATGTAGGTTTCCGCGCCGGCATGGCGGCGCGCGGCGTGGAGCGAGAGTTCGCAGCCGCCGCCGAGCGTCATCCCGTGCGGCGCGGCCACCACCGGCCTGGGCGCATAGCGGATCGCCTGGTTCACCTGCTGGAACTGGCGAATGGCCAGGTCGATTTCGTCCCATTCCTGTTCCTGCGCGGTGACGAGCAGCAGCATCAGATTCGCGCCCGCCGAAAAATGCTCACCCTGATTGGCGATCACCATGGCGTCGAAATCACTCTCGAGCCGCCGCAGACCCGACTGCAGCATCGCGAAGGCTTCCGCGCCGAGCGCGTTCATCTTCGTGTGGAACTCGCAGCAGACCACGCCGTCGCCCAGGTCGACCAGGCTCGCGCCGGCGTTACGCTCGACAACGCCCGAGCGCTGCTTGAGCGACGGGAGCAGGAGAATCCCCTCGCGCTCCGGGACCGGTTGCAGGGTTGCCGCGCCGGGATCGAAAAACCGGGTCTGCCCCTTGGCCGATTCGTAAAAGGAGCGGCTGCCGGACCCGAGCATCCGCTCGATCCATGGCGGCAGGGAGTTCCCTTCCCGTTCGAGGGCCCGCGCCATCGGTTCGAGGCCAATCGCGTCCCATGTCTCGAACGGCCCCAGTTCCCAGCCGAATCCCCAGCGCATCGCCCGGTCGACATCGACCAGCGTATCGGCAATTTCCGATAGATGGCGCGCCGCATAGAGGCACGGGCCGGAAACCGCGCCCCAAAGGAAGCGGACGACATTGTCGGCCGGCTTGCCCTCGAGCACGGGCGAAAGCAGTGCGCGCAAACGCTCGCCCGTATCGCCGATCTGGGCGGCGACGCCGAGTTCGGCAAACCGGGGATGCTGGCGCGGCCGGTACTCCATCGTTTCCGGGTCGAGCGTCAGGATGTCGCTTTGCCCATCCTTCCGCACGCGCTGATAGAAGCCCTTGCCGCTTTTTTCTCCCAGCCAGCCCCGATCGAGCAGCCGCTCGATTATTTTCGGGATGCGGAACAGCTCGCGGGACTCGTCGCCCGACAGGCTCTCGTACAGATTGCGCACGACGTGGGCGAGCACGTCGATACCGACGACGTCCAGGGTGCGAAACGTGGCCGAGCGCGGCCGGCCCAGCATGGGGCCCGTCGCGGCGTCGACCTCCTCGATCGTCAGGCCCAGATCGTCCATCAGCCGCAACACATTCAAGAGAGAGAACGTCCCGATGCGGTTGGCGATGAAGTTCGACGTGTCCTTGGCAAAAACGACCCCCTTGCCAAGCCGCTGGTCGGCGAAACGGGCCAGTTTCTCGAGGACTTCGGGCCGCGTCGAGGGCCCCGGAATGATTTCGATCAGTCTGAGGTAACGCGGGGGGTTGAAGAAATGGGTTCCGGCCCAGTGCGCCTGGAAATCGGCCGAACGCCCCTGGGCGATGCCGCCGACGCTCAAGCCGGAGGTATTCGTCGTGACGAGCGTGCCCGGACGCCGCCGGGCATCGACGCGCTCGAGCAGCTGCCTTTTGATCTCCAGATTTTCGACAACGGCTTCGAGAATCCAGTCGGCCTCGCCACAGCAATCGAGGTCATCGTCGAAATTGCCGACCTTCACCAGCCGCGCCCCCTCCGGGGTGAAAAATGCCGCCGGGCTGGAGGCGAGCGCCGCCGAAAGCCCCGCCTGCGCGGGCTGGCTGCGCTCTTCCGCGGAAGCGCCCGCCCCGGCTACGTCGAGCAACGTGCAGTGGACGCCCGCGTTGGCGAAATGCGCGGCGACGCGCGACCCCATGGTTCCCGCGCCGAGAACGACAACGTTTTCAATCGTAGTCTTCATGGATTCACGCCCGCGCCGAGAGGATGTGGCGCCGTTTTTCCAGCCTACTGAAGCGCCCGGGGTTGGTCAACCGGATTGCCCTTTCGCCTCATCTAACGATAATGAGTGAGCGTGCGCGGGGGAGTGGATGGATGAATCGACCGGATGGCTGAACCAGGCGGTCAAGCGGGTTCGCTCTTTCGCCTATGCGAACCCTGCCGAGGGCCCCGCCAGGAGGCCGAAGGTCGGACTGGCGCTGGGCGGCGGCTTTGCCCGCGGAATCGCCCACATCGGCCTGCTCCGCATATTCGAGCAGGCGCATATTCCCATCGATTTTCTGGCCGGAACCAGCGTGGGCGCGTTGATCGCCGCGGCCTACGCCGGGGGAACGCCGCTCGAAGTGATGGAGCAGGTCGGGCAGTCGACCCGGTTCAAGGACTTCGCGGAATGGGCGGTTTCCTGGGATGGGTTTGCATCCAACACGCGGCTCGAGCGGTACCTGCGCCGGATGACTCCGGTGCGCTCGTTCGACGAATTGCGGATTCCGCTGACCATCGTGGCAACCGACCTCATGACCGCCGAGCCGGTCTACTTCACCGAGGGTAAGATCGGTCCGGCCCTCTGCGCTTCGTGCGCCTATCCGGGTCTGTTCCGCCCGGTCGAACAGGACGGGCGCCTGCTGGTCGATGGATTTCTGGCCGCGCCCGTGCCGGTCAAGGCGATGCGTGAAATGGGCGCCGACTTCGTGATCGGGGTGAATTTATCCAGTTTTTCGCGGGACGAGCGGCCCACCAATCTCTTCGAGATCGTCGCTCGGACCTTTACCGTTCTCATGCGCCACGGCGAAGCGGTTTGGCGCCCGCTGGCCGACGTGCTGATCGAGCCGGACGTGGGGGAGTTTCGCTGGGACGATTTTCCCAGAACCCCGGAACTGGTTGCCGCCGGCGAACGCGCCGCGCGGGAGGCGTTGCCGCAGATCCTGGCCGCCATCCAGCAACCCTAGGCGCCCTCCGCGGCCGCAACCGAAGCCTCGGCCGGCATGGGAATAATCCAAGGCCGGATGGCCGGACACATTTGGGCCCGATGCACCTGGAAAAGCCTGGCGGAAGGACAGCTTAGCGGGAAGCCGGCGCCCGGCCAGCGGCGCGCGGCTCTTCGCGGATTTCGACTTCGACCGGTTGGCTCGACCCCTTGCCGCGGCGGGTGAGCCAGACGCCAAGCGCCTGGGCCAGGCGCTCGGGATCGACGCGAAGACCGGCTTCGAGAAGACCCTCGGCCAAGGGAAGCGTATCGTCGAACTCGGCCGAGCCGGTGAAATTCCGCATGGAAAACTGGTCGAGCCAGTCGAGCGGGCAGGGACGGCGGCTGCCACCGATCAGGACTTCGACACGAAACCGGCGAGCGTACATTCGCTTTCCCCGCGCCCGATTATAGCAACCGGAATCGGAGGGCCGGCGCTTTCTTGCATTTCACGCAGGCGGGGGCTAGACTTTTTTTTTAACAATCGTAACGCGCGAAAAAACCGGAAAAACCTCACGCGTTCCCTAGGTAAAGACAGGAGGTCTATTGCCATCCGTACTTGAGAAGTGGGTAGAAGATACCGCGGCGCTAACGCACCCCGACCGCATTGAGTGGTGCGACGGTTCCGCCGAAGAGCGCAGCCGCCTCGTCGATACGATGCTGCGTGACGGCACGCTGCTTTCACTTAATCCCGACACGTATCCGAACTGCTATCTGCATCGCAGCAATCCGAACGACGTCGCGCGCACCGAGAAGGTCACCTTCATCTGCTCCCGGAACAAAGTCGACGCGGGCCCGACCAACAACTGGATGGCGCCTGAAGAGGCCAAGGACAAGGTGCGTCCTTTGTTCCAGAACGCGATGAAAGACCGGACGATGTACGTTGTGCCCTACATCATGGGTCCGGCCGAATCCCCTTTCTCCCGCGTCGGCATCGAGATCACCGATAGCGCCTACGTCGCCGCCAGCATGGGCATTATGACGCGGATGGGCCGCGTCGCCCTGGAACGCCTGGGCCGGTCCGACGATTTCGTTCCCGGACTGCATTCGCTTGGGGATATGGACCCGGAGCACCGGTTCGTCCTTCATTTCCCCGAGGAGAAACTGATCTGGAGCGTCGGATCGGGCTATGGCGGCAATGCGCTGCTGGGCAAGAAGTGCTTCGCCCTGCGCATCGCGAGCTCGATGGCGCGCCAGGAAGGCTGGATGGCCGAGCACATGCTGATCCTCGGCCTGGAAGATCCCAGCGGCCGCGTTTCCTACATGGCCGCCGCCTTCCCGAGCGCATGCGGCAAGACGAATCTGGCGATGATGGTATCCGCTTTGCAGGCGGAGGGATACACCGTATGGACCGTTGGCGACGATATCGCCTGGCTCCATCCCGGTCCCGACGGTTACCTCTATGCCGTCAATCCCGAGGCCGGCTTTTTCGGCGTCGCCCCGGGGACCAACCCGAAGACCAACCCGAACGTCATGGAAGCGCTGCGGCAGAACACGATTTTCACCAACGTCGCGTTAACCGCCCAGCAGGAACCCTGGTGGGAGGGCATGACTGCCGAGCCGCCCGAGGGCCTGATCGACTGGAAAGGCCAGGCGTGGTCTCCCGATAGGGGCGCGGCCGCTCACGCCAACTCCCGCTACACCGTTCCGGCGCGGCAGACCCCTTCGATCTCCCCTCGTTGGGACGACCCCGCGGGCGTTCCGATTTCAGTGATCATCTTCGGCGGGCGCCGGGCGAAAGCCGAACCGCTCGTTTACGAATCGATGAGCTGGGAGCACGGCGTTTACGTCGGCGCGACCCTGGCTTCGGAAACGACCGCCGCCGCCACCGGCGCCGTCGGCGTTCTCCGGCGCGACCCCATGGCCATGCTTCCGTTCTGCGGCTACAACATGGCCGACTATTTCGGCCACTGGCTCCAGATGGGGGGGCGCATCGCGCATCCACCCCGCGTCTTCCACGTCAACTGGTTCCGCAAAGACGCGGATGGACGCTTCCTCTGGCCCGGTTACGGCGAGAATGTCCGCGTTTTGAAGTGGATGGTCGACCGGATTGACGGCAAAGCGGGCGCGCGGGAAACCCCGATCGGCCTTGTTCCCGATCCCCAGTCGTTGACTCTCGATGGGCTGAAGGTTTCTCCCAATGCCCTGGAAGAGCTTCTCAAGGTCGATGCCGGCACCTGGTCGGAGGAACTCGGAAGCGTCCGGGACTTCTTCGGCAAGATGGGCGACCGTTTGCCTGGCCCGCTCCGCGAAGAGCTGGAAAAGACGGCGCAGCGGCTCCAGCAGACCACCGTTTCCAGCCGTTAACCCGCGTTGGCCCAAGGCCGCCGAAGCGGCCTTGGGCCAATGCAGTCCTTCATCCTGTTTTTCTCTTATTTCCTGCGGTAGGCGTTTTCAGCTACATTCCGCCGTGGTTGCCCGTCATGTGGCCCTTCATCATCTCGCGCTTCATCAACGGACCCTCTCCCGTGGGCGGAAGGTGGCCGTTGAGCCGGAGGTACATCGCCTCCTGCGCATAATGGTCGGCAAGGTCGTTGGCCAGGTGGATCATCGCTCCGGCCTTCGACATCATGCGGCCCCCAAACAACTGCACCTGCTGCGACAAATCGCCGTCGTTCACCTTCCCCAGCGCCTGTTCGCAGAAGTTGAATGACGATTTCATCGCCGCAATCAGCTGGCCCTTCGGGCTCTTTTCGGTGAGATGGCCTATCATGGGCGCCTTTTCGCCCGAGATCCGCGAACAGAGGAATCCGTTCGATTGGGCAACGTGCAGCACCATGCGTCCGAATGTCATCTGCTGCGGGGTCGGCGCGTAGTTATACTTGTCGGCAGGCATCTCTTCGGCGCCGGCAACCAGGATTTTCGCATGCTCGCTCACCGCTGCCCGCACAGCCGAAGTAACCGGATTCTGCTGTGCTCGCGCGGCGAGCGGACTCAATGAAAAAGCTAGAATAATCGCTAGACCAACTACGTTTTTTTTCATGGCGTTTCCCCCTCGCCGCCCGAGCATAACCCCATGTCTGGCTCCAGGCAAGCCTGGCCGCCACACACGGGATGGAAGTCTGCATTTCAGGCGAATCCGGGGCGCCGAGCCCTTTTCAAGCCCCGGAAATCGCGCAGGCGCCGGGTATTCCACTAGAAAAGAATTCTGCCGGCGATCTGAATCTGGCGCGCGCCAGTCGTGCCATCGAACCGGCCCACTTGCGCCGTCGAAACACCCAGCGTGCCGGGATTGGCCAGCGAGTTGCCGGGCTGGGCGAAATGAACGTGGTTGAAGAGATTATAGAACTCGAAGCGGAGCTGGAACTTGGCCCGCTCGGTGATCGACGTGTCCTTGCTCAACTGGAAATCCCAGTTGTCCTGGCCCGGTCCATAGAAAAAGTTGCGCGGCAGGTTCGACGGAACGCCGATCGTGCCGGGCGAAAAAACATAGTTTTTCGGCCCGGTGAACGCGTCCGAACCGGTCGCCAGCGGATTCGGTCCCGCAGTCACGGTGGCGCGGTCGGTCACCCCTGTGTGCTGGTTGTCCTGATAGCTGAAGACGTCGTAGGGCAAGCCGGTTTGAACCGTCACGATGCCGGCCATCTGCCATCCCTCAAGGACGCGCCCGGCAAATCCCTGGTTCCAATGCCCGCGGCCGCGGCCGATATTGGGGTCGTAAACAAAATTGATCACGCCGCTCTGCCGGATATCGAAATTGGAATTGCCGCGCTCGGCCGCCAGGTTGAACGAATTGACGGGAACAGACCTGTTTCCCTGCGTGGGAACGAGCGGATCGGAGGCGTCGTCGATGGCGTGGGACCAGGTGTAGGCCAACTGCATCTGGATGCCGTGAGACATGCGCTTTTTGACGTTCACCTGCAAGCCGTTATAGGAGGAATTCGCAATCGACCTCTCCATCGTCGCGTGAAAGAACGCGTTGTTGTTGACGGCGTCGAAGGGAAGAACGCCGAATTCCTTGCCGGCCCACAGGTTGGCGAATTGCAAAGTGGCCGGGGTGCAGTTGAAGGTATTGGGAGCCGAGCAGTAGGCCACGAGCTGCGAAACCAGGCCAGGCTGGGGCGGGTTGCCGTCCACCACGCGAAACAGGTGCGTGCCCTTCACGCCCACGTAATTCACCTCGAGCATGACCTGACCGGGCAATTCCCTCTCAATTCCAAGATTCCAGTTCTGGCTGTAGGGCGTGTGGAGGTTCGGATCGAACAGTGTCGGCGTGATCCCGGCGAAGTCGGGCACGGTCGCCGAGAACGGCATGGCGGCCGGCGGCGTCAGGCCGTTCGAGAGCGTCACGAACGGCTCGGCGAAATAGCCCTGGTCGAACGGCGGATTGCCACGGGCATTGCCCAAAAGATCGCCATAGACGCGGTCGTGGAATATCCCGTAGCCGCCGCGAACCGAAGTCTTGCCCGTTCCGAACGGATCCCAGGCAAAGCCGAAGCGCGGCTCGAAATCCCTCCACTCCGTGTTGTAGAGCTGGCCCCCGCTTTTCGGCCCCAGCAGCGTGAAGGTAAACGGCGCGGGGCCGCTCGGGTTGGCGAGCAAATTCGACAGCAGGTTATTGACTTCGAACGGCACCCCGAAGTATTCCCACCGCAGCCCGTAGGTGAACGTGAGATTGCGCCGTGCCCGCCAGGTATCCTGGGCGTAGAGACCGATCTCGCGCTGGCGGAATCCCCGCATATCGCTCGCGGTCTGGTGGCCGGCATAGCCAAAGAACTGTGTTTGGCTCTGTTGGTCAACCAGGCCGTACAGGGCCAGGACCATGTTCTGCAGCGTCGGATTGTTGTCCACGGCCGCGTTGCCCGTCTGGTAGCCCGGGACGCCGTAATTGGAATTGCCGGAGAAATCCAGGGTCGTGCGCGAGTAGAAGTCGTTGTACGAGTTCGAGTAGACATCGCGGAACTCGCCGCCGAATTTGAACGTGTGATTGCCGCGTACCCAACTGAAGTCGTCGCCGACCGGATAGGTGCCGCTGAAAACAGCCATCCCGTTGCTGTCAAAAAGGGACATGCACCCGAAGCCCGCCATCCCCGGCAACGCGTAGTCGGCTCCGCGGCCGAACGCATCGACCTGCCCGAAACTGTTGAATGTCTGCACCCCATTGCAGCCGAAGTTGAGGTGGGCGCGGTTACCCCCGAAGTGCAGCTGGTTGACCATGCTCGAGCCGATCGTCGAGGTCAGGCTCACGGCGAGGTTCTGGATGCGCTGATACTCGTTTTGGGAGCCCAGTCCGCCCGGGAGGAAGTCGCTGTGATTGAAGTTCGGGTCGGCCATCCGATTGAAGACGTATCGCGCCGAAAGGTGATTCGCGTTGTTCAGTTTGTGATCGATCTTGATTGTGAAACTGTCCGAGCTCATGCGGGACGTGCTGGGGAAATAGAGCAGACCCCGAACGCTGTCCACCGTCGGCGCGCCGGGCGTGGGGGTCGGATAGAGCCCGAGGATATTCTGCATCGTCGGATCGAGCGGTAAATGCAGGGCGTTGTTCGGGGAAGACGGCGTGCTCACGTCAATGGACTGGCCGCTGTAGA
>Ga0307373_10007295_pt1 | contig 17300 bp, 15 predicted proteins | sample OX2MG_FD_202534 | JGI IMG/M metagenome (GOLD analysis project Ga0307373, IMG submission 202534) | Soil microbial communities from Risofladan, Vaasa, Finland - OX-2 | ecosystem: Environmental > Terrestrial > Soil > Coastal area > Acid sulfate soil | place: Finland: Risofladan, Vaasa | collected... | reverse complement strand
TGCTGCTATCCCTTCTGCATGGCGAGCCGCAGCATCCGGCCGGTGCGCCACAGGCGCAGTCGCAGGAGGATCAGGATCGCCGCGAGCCGGGCCTGTAGGTCGGGCAGCCGGTCGGAGGCAAGGACCTTGGCGCCGTGCGGCACCACCGAAAACGGCATCGCCAGCGCCTTCGCCGCGAAGGCCAGCCGGCCGGTCGGCTGCATCAGCGCCAGGCTGTAGTCCTCCGCAAGCATCCGTGCCCAGCGCCGCTTCAGCTCCGCCCAGCTTCGCCGGGCCGGGTGGCCGACCACGGCGCGCTCGGCGTAACCGATGCGGTATCCGCAATCGCGCGCGCGGAAACACCACTCCATGTCCTCCGCCACGGTCGGGCGGAATCCGCCGACGCGATCGAACACCGCGCGCGGGACGAACAGGTTGCCGGTGCCGGAGAATCCGACCTGCTCGATGTAGCGCTTGAAGTTGAAGTTGAAGACGATCTCGAACGCCTCGACGGCATTCGGCCGGGCGGGGTCGCGCGCCAGCGTCAGCACCGTACCGCCCACGAAGTCATACCGCGACAGCGCGCCCACGCCCTCCCCGATCCAGTCCGGTTCGGGGAGGCAGTCGCTGTCGATGAAGGCCAGGATCGTGCCGCTGCTGGCGGCGACGGCGGCATTGCGCGCCGGGCCCGCGCCCTGGATCGGCGCCGGCACGACCACAGCGCCCGGCGCGGCCGCCTGCACCGCGGCCAGGCCGCAGCGGGAATTGTTGTCGGCCACCACGATCTCGAAGGCCGCGTGCGGCCAGGTCTGCGCGAGCAGCCGGACGTGACAGAGGCGCAGCCCGTCGAGATCATTGTAGTGCGGGATGATGACCGACACGAACGGCGTCGGATCGACCATGGCGGGCCCCGGCGCCTGACGTGCGAGTCCCGCGATCATCGGATTGGGCCCATCCGACAAGGGCGGGCCGCAACGAGAACGCATGCGAGGAGGGTACTCCCGGAGCTTGCTGACAGGGACACGCCTCGCACCGTGACATCCCGACCGTCGATGACGTTAACAGGCATTGAGTGCCGATGCAAGTTGATTGCATATAGCGCACCGTCACGCCAGGCGGCTGCGCGAGATCCCGGCGACCCTGGGCGGGCCGTCCGGCCCGGTGACCGGTTACCACTCGCGACGTTTGCACACACAGATTGACTCCGTTCTGGATTTATGTCCCTATAGCCAACTCATGCTAACACGTGCTGGTTGCGATCTCGGGATTGTGGGGGCCGGGCATACTCTGGATGTGGCCGATGTGCTGTTTCGGACACGTGCCCGGGGCCTGTCAGCACAAGCCGGAGGGCTGTCACCCATGCTCACATATGTGTCGGACGAAGCAGCATGCTGGCCACGCCGCATTCCCTGAGCCTGGGCAAAGTCGCCCATCCGTCGCTGCAGGAGGTCGCTCCCGCCAGACCCGCGGGCGCGATTCTCCGCAAGGTCGCGCTGCATGATTTTCTGTTCGCGATGATCGCGGCCGACATCCTCGGCGCGGCCGCGCTGGCGATCGCGGGCCTGCGGGTCCGGGCGCTTCCCGCGGAGCACGCGGCGGCAATGGTCTGGGGCTGCATCGGCAGCTTCGTCGTTGCCTGGGGCCTGAGCGCATATCTGCAGGATCTGTACAGCAGGAAGGCGCTTTCCGGCGGCTTCCGGCGGCTGCTGTCGCGCGCGACGGTGACCTGGGCGCAGACTTTCGGTCTGATCCTGCTGATCGGTTTCGGGCTCGGGCTGTCGTCCGATGTCTCGCGCCTGTGGTTCCTTGGCTGGGCCGGCAGCGTCTTTGTGTGGATCGCGGCGGGACGACTGGTCTGGCGCGCCTTGCTGTCACGTCTGCTTGATCGCGGGTACTGCCTGGAGCGCGCGCTGGTGCTCGCCGGCTCGGCGGAGGCGGCGGCGCGTGCCCGGCACAAGGTCGAGCGCGAAAGCGATTTTCATATCCGTGTCATCTCGGCGGGCGCGCTGCCCGGCATGGCGGGAGCGGCGACGCTGGAGTGGATCGAGGAGGCGGTGCGCGAAGGTCTCGTGGACCGCATCATCGTCGCGCGGTTCTCGGGGGCGATGGAGCAGACCAATGCGCTGCTTCGGCGGCTGGCGCGGGTCGCGGTCGATGTCACGCTGGTTCCCGATCTCGAAGGCCTGCAGGCGCCGGTGCTGAAGGTGGATCGGATCGGTATGCTGCCGGCGATCGACCTCGATTTCCATCCGCTGTCGCCGCTCCAGGCGGCGATGAAGCGCGCCGAGGATCTGGTGATCGCCGGCCTGGCGCTGCTGGCGTTCCTGCCGCTGCTCGCCATCGTCGCCATCGCGATCAAGCTCGACAGCCGCGGCGATGTGCTGTTCCGCCAGGTCCGCATCGGCTTCAACGGCCGGCCGTTCCGCGTGTGGAAGTTCCGCACCATGTATGCGCACGCGCGCGACGACGACGCGGTGCAGCAGACGTCGCGGCACGACCGCCGCATCACGCGGGTCGGACGCTTCCTGCGGCGCAGCAGCATCGACGAACTTCCGCAACTGTTCAATGTCATCGCCGGCGACATGTCGATCGTCGGCCCGCGCCCGCATGCGCGGGGGATGACGGCGCTGGGCCTGCCGCTGCACGACGTGGTCGCCGAATACTCGGCGCGCCATCGGCTGAAGCCCGGGATCACCGGCTGGGCCCAGGTCAACGGCTGCCGCGGCGAGGTGGACTCCCACGAGAAGCTGCGCCGGCGCGTGGCATTCGACTTCCATTACATCGAGAACTGGTCGCTCACCTTCGATCTCTGGATCGTCGTCCGGACGGTCGTCCTGATGGCGTTCGACAAGAATGCCTACTAGGTTGCCCGCACCTCCGCCGTCGCCGCGTCCACGGGCGGTCCAGGCCGCCGTACGGCACGGCGCGGGCGGTGCCGCGCACCGAGCGCCGCCGCGTCAGGCGCCGTCGCAGGGGATCGACTTCAAGCTGCTGCTCGGCGCGCTGCGGCGTCGCGCCGCGCTCATCGTGCTGGTCGGCGTCCTCGGCGCAGCCCTCGGCTACGGCGTGCAGACCAAGATCAAGCCGCGCTACACCAGCGCCGTCTCGGTGCTGCTCGATCCGAAGCGCAGCGACACGTTCGGGGCCGAGGCGCAGTTCGGCAGCGTCCTGGTCGATGGGACCAAGATCGCGAGCGTCGTCTCGGTGATCGAATCCACCGAACTGCTCGGCCGCGTCGTGCTGGCAGAACATCTGGCCGACGATCCGGAATTCGGCGGGCCGATGGACTCGTCGCTGCACAAATGGCTGGGCTTCCTGCCATTCGTGCAGGCGCCGGTGCAGGCGAACGACCTGGCGACGCGCCAGCAGCGCGCGCTGATCCGGCTGTACAAGGCGTTGCGGGTCGAGCGGTTCGGCATGACCTATGTGCTGACCATCGCCGTGTCGGCCTCGCGCCCGCAGGCCGCGCAACATTTGGCCGAAGCCGTCGCCGAAACCTACCTGACCGACCAGCTCGACGCCAAGGCCGGCGCGACGCAGCGCGACAGCACGTGGCTGACCGACCGGCTGAACGAACTGCGCGCCGAACTTGTGCGCAATGAGGAGGCCGTTGCTGCCGTCCGGCAGAAATATGGCCTGCTGCAGACCGGCGAGCCGAACGGCACGACCATCGGCAAGCAGTCCCTCATCGCGCTGAACACCCAGCTGGAGCAGGCGCAGGCGGATGTCGCCGCCCGGCGCGTCGCGGTCGAGCAGGTCGAGCGCATTCGATCGTCCGGCGGCAGTCTGGAAGGGCTGCCCGAAGTGGCGGGCTCGCACGTGATCGAGGAACTGCGCAAACAGCAGGCCGTGCTTGCGCAGCAACTCGCGGTGCTCCGCTTCAACTACAACGACAATTTTTCCGCCGTCCGCAAGGCCCGCGACGACGAGCGCGCCCTGCAGAGCCAGATCGCCGCCGAGGTGTCGCGCATCGTCAGCGGCGTCAACAGCGCCTATCAGCGGGCCGTCAACCGCGAAGAGGCGGTGCGCGAACAGCTCAGGCAGGCGCAAGCGGAAGACGCCGGAAGTACCAGTGTCGAAGGGGAGGTGCGGCTGCGCGACGCGCAGCGCGTGCTCGACGCCAATCGCGGGCTGTATGATGCGCTGCTGGTGCAGTGGCGCGGGGTGCAGCAGCAGCTGGGCCATGAGGAGCCGGAGGCGCGCATCATCTCGCGTGCCGCCCTGCCGGACAAGCCGAGCTGGCCCAAGCCTCTGCTGCTGCCGGCTGCCGGTTCCGCCGTCCTGATGCTGCTGGCGGTCGGCATGACGCTGGTGCCGGCGCTGCTCGACAGCCGGATCGTCAGCGTGGCCGACATCGAGCAGCGGATGGGCCTGCCGGTGCTCGCGGCGATCCCGCTCCTGCGGCGGCGGGACCTGGCGTTCGCACGGCGCAGGCAGAGCATCGTGGACTACGCCACCCGCAACCCTCTGTCGCGGTTTGCCGAAAGCCTGCGGCTGCTACGGGCCTATCTGGGCATCTCGACGGGGGCGGCGCCCCGTGTCGTGCAGGTCACGTCGGCAATCCCCGGCGAGGGCAAGTCGACCATGGCGGCAGCACTTGCCGTGTCCGCGGCATCGGCGGGAATGCGTACCGTGCTGGTTGATGCCGACGTGCGGTTCTCGTCCGTCTCGACGATGTTCGGCATGCGGCGGGATGAAGGCCTGGCCGATGTCCTTGGCGGCGGCACCCCCTGGCGCTCGGTGCTGCGCGACCACCCGCAGCTGCCGCTGGCGATCATGGGGTCCGGCTCGGCACTGCTGCCCGAGCCGGACGCGATCGGCTCGACGAAGTTCGCGGCACTGGTGAGCGACCTGTCGAGGAACTTCGACCTGGTGATCCTCGACAGTCCGCCGGTGCTCGCGGTTTCCGACGCCCTTGTCCTCGGCAGGTGTGCGGACGCGACGATCCTGGTCGTGCAGTGGCGCGCGACCACGCGGGATCTCGTGGACCAGGCCATCAAGGCGCTGCGCATGGTCGATGCGCCGCTGGTCGGGATGATGCTCAACAAGATCGATCTCGCGAAAGCCAACCAATATGAATATGGGTACACCAGCACGGGCCGGGCGACGCAGCACTATCGGGCGTGAGGCGGTGCACCCGCCTGCGGACTCGCCGGAGGCCTTGTTTGTGGGCGGCATGACGTCCGGCGACCCGGTGCCGGAGCTTGCGGCGCTGCGATGTGCCAAGGCGCCGGTGCGCTTCTTCGATGTGCCGATTCATCCTTTGACGATGCGGGAAACGCTCGCGGAGGTCGCGGCCGCCATGCGGGAGCGGCGGCCGTTGCAGCATGTCGCGCTGAATGTCGCCAAGCTGGTGAATCTGCGCAAGGACGCCGAGCTGCGGGCCGACGTGTTCGGCGCCGACCTCGTCGGCGTGGACGGCATGGGGATCCTGATCGGCGCACGCTGTCTCGGCATTCCCGTACCGGAACGGGTGGCGGGTGTCGACCTGATGGAGCGGATCCTGAAGCTGTGCGCCGATGAAGGCTTCCGTCCCTACCTGCTTGGCGCGCGCCCGGAGGTTCTCGCGACGGCGGTGGCGAAGCTGGCGCGCCGCTATCCGAACCTCGAACTGGCCGGCCATCGCGACGGCTACTTCGCCGAGGCGGATGAGTCCGCGGTCGTGGCGGCGATCCGCGACAGCGGTGCGGACTGCCTGTTCGTCGGCATGCCGACACCGCGCAAGGAGCGCTTCATGGCGGCACATCGGACGGCGCTGGGCGTGCCGTTCGTCATGGGGGTCGGCGGCGGGATCGACGTGCTGGCGGGTCTGGTGCGCCGTGCGCCGGCGGCGTGGCAGCGCAGCGGTTTCGAGTGGCTGTATCGCACGCTGCAGGAACCGCGACGGATGTGGCGCCGCTATCTGACCACCAACGTGGCCTATGCGGGCATCCTCGCCGGCGGACTGCTGGAACGGGCGACGGCAAGGCGCGGGTAGCAGAATTTTCGTTGGTGACACGCGACCGGGGCGATCTCGCGCGATGGGGCATGTAGCTGCGGGACCGGTGAGTGCGGGCGCACGGATCGCTCCGGGCGTGGCGCTCTCGCCTTGCGTCGGCGCGTGCGATCGGGATAGTGCTGCGCAGCAGAGGCCGACCGTTGGAACCGACCCCATGCGGGTGACGGAAGAAGTCATCGTCCTGGTGGTGGGTTTCCGCAATCCAGGCGATGTCCGCAACTGTGTCCGGGCGCTCGCCGGCGCAACGGCGGAGCCGGGCTTTGAGGTGTTCATCACCGAGAATGGCGGGCCTTCGGCGATGGATGCATTGGTCCGCGTGCTGGTCGGCGACGGCAGCCTGTGCCAGATGGCGGCGGACGACGCGATACCGACCGATCCGCGGCTGGTCCGGCGGCGGCAGCGGCTGCGGTGGTGTCGTCCCGATGGCGGCGTCCGCATGTGGATCAACATGGCCGAGACGCGGGAAAATCTGGGTTATGCCGGTGGGGTGAACGCCTGGCTGCGGCCATTGCTGGCGGTGCCGGGCTGGCAGGGCGCATGGATCCTGAACCCCGACGCGGAACCGTCGCCGCGTGCGCTCGCCGAACTGGTTTCGCATGCCGCGACCCGGCACAAAGGCATGGTGGGAAGCCGCCTGCTGCCGCACGCGGGGTCCGTGCGCATCCACTCGCGCGGCCTCGCATGGCGGAAGCTGATCGCACGGACGGAAGCGGTGGACTATCACGCGCCATGCGGGCAGCCGGTGGACCTGCAGCACGTGGAGGCCCGGCTTGATGCGCCATCGGGCGCGTCGCTGTTCGTCACGCGCAAGATGATCGACGCGATCGGCCTGATGGACGAGCGGTATTTCCTCTATTTCGAAGACCTGGAGTGGGGATTGCGCGCCAGGCAATATGGCGGCGTCGGCTATGCGCATGCGTCCGTGGTGCCGCACGTCGGCGGGACCACCACGCGGACGGCGGACGGCGGCCGAAGCCCGTCGTACCTCAGCGTGTATCTCGAGTTCCGCAACAGGATCCTGTTCGTGCGCAGCCGCTACCCCGCCTGGCTGGCGTGGACGGTCGTCATGCAGGTCGTGCACGTGATATCGTTGGCGAAGCCGGGTGCATTCGCCAGCATGTCCGCGGCGGTGCGCGGGCTTGTGGCGGGCATTCGGGGCGAGGTCGGGAGACCGGACCACATGCTCAAGGCATCCGGTCGGCAATCGCACGCGAACCCAAGCACAAGGCTGAGTTGCTGACCCATGAGCAGTCCTGACAGTCCGGCCTCCGTCGCCTTCGCGCAGCAAACGGATCAATCGTCCGATGACGGCCTGCCGGACGGCGCGGCGGGACAAACTGGGGCGTCAGTCGGCGCGGGGCATGGCGGGATACCATCCGGCGTCGCGCTCGTCGGGGTCGCTGCGCGGTATTTCCGCTACGTCCGCCAGGACATTCTGCCGCTGCTGCCCGACAGTGCCGCGTGCATCCTTGATGTGGGGGCCGGGGTCGGCGCCACCTCGGCGTGGCTGCGCGCGCGCTACCAGGGCAGCCGGACCGTCGCGCTCGAAGGCAATCCCGCACTCGCGGCGGAACTTCGTGCGAACTGCGACGAGGCCCATATCGTCGATCTCAACGGCAGGCTTCCCGATGTGGGAGCGCCGGATCTCGTGCTCCTGCTCGACGTCCTGGAACATCTGGCGGACCCCTGGAGCGTGCTGCGGAACATCACGTCACGTCGATCATGGCGCCGCATGCCACCGTGATCGTCTCGGTGCCCAATATCGCCCATCTGTCGGTGTCGCTGCCGCTGTTGCTGCGCGGAGCGTTCAGATATGGCGATGCCGGCATCCTCGACCGCACGCATCTGCGCTTCTTCGTGCGGGACTCGGCGATCGCCCTGCTCAACGGCGCGGGGCTGCATGTCCGGACGGGGCTGCTCACCGGGTTCGATGGGCGGCGTACGACCCTGCTCGATCGACTGACGCTGGGACGCCTGCGCGATCGTCTTGCCAAGCAGTACATTCTCGCCGGGCGGCGCTTCGGCGCGAACGAGCGTCAGGGGCCGGTGCGCTGGCGCCCGGTCGGGCCTGCGCCATCGTGATGTGCAGAGCGCGGTACGCTGGCGACAGCGCTCTGGGCGCGTGTCCTTTTGCTTAGGCGGGACCTGCTGGCCGCCGCGGCCGCAACGGCAGCCCTGGCATCGGGATGCATGTATGGCGGGCCGGCGGCGGCCGATACGACGGTGCTACCCCGCCAGGCATTCGCGATCGACCCCGGCCGGCGCGCCGCATGGCTGAAGCGCTGGCGGCAGAACATCCTGGCCGAGGCGCGGAACCGCTATTGCGACAGCGCCATGGGCGAGGAGATCGGCTGGCTGATCTCGCCGGTGCTCGAGGGCTTCTACTACGGCCATGTCGTGACCGGCGATGCAGGCTGGATCGAGCGCCTGATCGACTGGACGGATGCCTGGCTCCGGCGCGGCGTGGTGGAACCGGACGGATATGTCGGCTGGCCCAAGGTCGGCGCGGCCGGGACCGATGTGGACGACCTCGACAGCTTCTACGCCGACAGCCTGCTGGGCGAGGCCATGGTCCTGCGGCCGGTGGTGCTGGCAGCCGCCGCGATCCTGAAAGACCCCGCGCTGGACGGCCGCTACGGCCAACGGGCCCGCGACTACTTGCGTCTCGCGCGCAGCATGTTCGAGAAATGGGACCGGCGCGGCGTCTGGCGCAGTGCCGGCGATGGCATGATCTCGGTGGTTCTGCCCTATGGCATCGACCGGACGACCGGGCGATGGACGGCGGGGGAGCGTGACAGGAACGACCTGCACGTCGGTTTCTCCCACCCCGACAACAAGGCCAACCTGGTCGCCCTGTGGCTGCTGGCGATGGCCGACGCGACCGGCGAGCCGGTCTATCGCGACCGCGCCGCGGCGTGGTTCCGGCTGATGAAGTCGCGGCTGCACCCGCAGGCCGACGGCACCTGGCGGATCTGGAACTACTGGGAACCGGCGGGTCCCTGGGACTACCGGGTTCCCGGAATTCCCAAGCACTGGGTCGGCGTCCATCCCAAGGCGGGCTATTACGAGATCGACGTGACGGCGATGGTCGCGGCCTACCGGCACGGCGTCGTGTTCACGGCCGGGGATATCGACCGCCTGATTCGCACCGCGATCGCCACGGCACGGCCGTGGCCGGCGCTCGCGCCGTATGATGCGACGATCCGGGCGCAGTTCGAACGGACGTTCAGGCCGGACGGATGGGCCGGCCTGTCGCTGGTGCCCTGGTACCTGGCGCTGCAGCAGGCACCCGCGAGCCCGTGACCGGGCGAAGCGCCACCCGGTCCCGCATTATATGCGATATCGAGTTGCAAATCAGTTGGACAGAGGGTTGCAAACGCATTAAATGGGATGTCGTGACGATTGAATAACCAGGACGATACCGCTTCGGGCTGTGCATCGGGCAGAGAACCTCGGGGAGTTGCGTCGGGTTGCCGATGAGCATGGCCGCAATACCGCCTTGGGCGGGCAAGACCGGGCCGCACGACGACCACTGCGCACACGAGAAGCCGCCGACCACGCCGGAACGCATCACAGCCGTCATACAGCCCGGTCGCCGGGCCTTTCAGGGTGAGCTGACCATGGACACCAACAGCAGGATTGCCGAGCCGCTCGCGGGGGACGAACCGCATGGGTCCGGCACCGATGCGGCCCGCGAGCTGCGTCGGCTCGACCTGAAAGTCCGCGCCGACGCGGTGGCGGCGGTGGCGGCGGAATGGGCCTCGGCGGTGGACCGCGACGCCCGGTTTCCCGACGAAGCGTTCGCCGCCCTGCGCGCCCAGCGGCTGCTCGGCATCACGATCCCGCGAGACCTCGGCGGCGAGGGCGCCGACCTCTCCGACGTGGTCGATATCTGCTACCGGCTCGGCCAGGCCTGCTCCTCGACGGCGATGATCTACGCCATGCATCAGGCGTGTCTCGCCTGCCTGTCGCGGCACGGGCACGACCACCCCTGGCACCGCGCCCTGCTGCGCCGCGTCGCCGGGGAGCAACTGCTGCTTGCCTCCTCGACCACCGAGGGCCAGGGCGGCGGCAATGTCCGCTCCAGCGCCGCACCGGTCGAATACACCGACACCGGCATCCGGCTGGAGCGCGCGGCCACCGTCATCTCCTACGGCGAACAGGCGGACGCCATCCTGACGACGGCCCGGCGGTCCGCCGACGCGCCGGCCTCCGACCAGGTGCTGGTCGCCTTCCTGAAGCAGGATTATGCGCTCGAACCGCTGGTCGGCTGGGACGCGCTGGGCATGCGCGGCACCTGCAGCTCCGGCTTCAAGCTGCGCGCCGCCGGCGCCGCCGAGCAGATCCTGCCCGAACCGTACGAGCGCATCCATCCGCAGAGCATGGTCCCGGTCTCTCACCTCGCCTGGTCGGCCACCTGGGCCGGCATCGCTGCGGGCGCGGTCGAGCGGGCGCGCGCCTTCGTGCGCAATGCGGCACGCCACAGCGGCGGGACGATGCCGCCGGGGGCGGCGCATTTCACCAAGGCGACCGCCTCGCTGCGGACGCTGCGCGGCCTGATCGCGGCCTCGCTGCGCGCCTATGAGCGGATCGCGGGCGACCCGCAGGCGCTCGGCGCGCTCGAATTCCAGGCGATGATGAACCTGACCAAGGTCGAAGCGTCCGAACTCGCCGTCGCCATCGTGATGGGTGCGGCGCGGGTGTGCGGGCTGGCGGGCTATCGCAACGATTCCGAATTCAGCATCGGCCGCCCGCTGCGCGACGTGCTGTCGTCGCCGATCATGATCAGCAACGACCGCATTCTCGGCAATCTCGCGGGAACCATGCTGATGGCAGCCGTTCCGGCCGGCATCGACTAGGTGTTGTCGACAAACCAGTCGGGGCGCAACGCAGAACGAAGGTGGCAACGGGCATGGACATGAACATGGACGCCGTGGATCTCGTGAAGGACGCGTCTGCCGACCCGCAGGAGGCGCTGGCGGCGGCGCTGTTCCGGCCGATGGGCGTGGACGGGGTCTATGCGCGCACCGGCCTTTACGAGGACGTGGTCGAACGCCTCGCCGCCCTGATCACGCGCAACCGTCCCGAGGATGCCGAGGTGCTGCGCTTCCCGCCGGTGATGAGCCGGCGGGATCTGGAGAAGTCCGGCTACCTCAACAGCTTTCCCAATCTTCTCGGCTGCGTCTGCGCACTTCACGGCAGTGTGGCGGACATCCAGGACGCGGTGCGGCGCTTCGAGGCGGGTGGTTCCTGGACCAGTTCGCTCTCGCCGGCCGATCTCGTGCTGGCGCCGGCGGCCTGCTATCCGGTCTATCCGCTGGCCGCCGCCCGCGGGGCGATGCCGCGCGGCGGCTGGCGGTTCGACATCGCCTGCGACTGCTTCCGCCACGAGCCGTCGCGCGATCTGGATCGGCTGCAATCCTTCCGCATGCGCGAGTTCGTCTGCATCGGCCAGCCCGACGACATCGTGGCATTCCGCACGCGCTGGATCGAGCGCGGCCGGCAGCTTGCCGCGGCGCTCGGGCTGGAGGCCGACATCGCACCGGCGAACGACCCCTTCTTCGGCCGCGAAGGCCGGATGAAAGCCGTCAGCCAGATCCAGCAGGCGCTGAAGTTCGAACTGCTGGTGCCGATCCACTCGGCCGAGCGGCCGACGGCGTGCATGAGCTTCAACTATCATCGCGACCATTTCGGCACGACCTGGGGAATTCACGACGAGGACGGCGCGGTCGCCCATACCGGCTGCGTCGCCTTCGGCATGGACCGTCTGGCCGTCGCGATGTTCTCCAAGCACGGGCTGGACGTCCGCGAATGGCCGCACGCGGTGCGCGAGCTGCTCGGCGTGTGATGCCGCAGTGCCGCGCCCTGCTGGCCGGTCGGATGGCGGCTGCGCATGCCGCTTGATCCGCATGTCCGGCGGTTCCTGCACGCGCTGTCGGCCGGCGGCGCGCGCGACCCGTCGGCGGCGACCGTCACGCAGCGTCGCGCGGCGTTCCGCGGCCTGATGGCGTTCCCCGGGGCCGGGGTGCGCGTCGCACGGACCGAGGACGGCGCGCTGCCCGGTCCCGCCGGTCCGCTGCGGTTCCGTGCCTACACGCCGCTCGGCCATGCCGGGGGCAGGCTGCCCGGCCTCGTGTTCTTCCACGGCGGCGGCATGATCGCCGGCGACCTGGAGACGCATGATGCGCTGTGCCGCGCCCTCTGCCACGAGACCGCGTGCCGGCTGATCGCCGTGAACTATCGCCTGGCCCCCGAGCACCCGTTTCCGGCGGCGGTCGAGGATGCCTGTGCGGCGATGGCGTGGGCGGGCCGGCATGCGGACCAATTGGGCCTCGATCCCGGGCGCATCGGGATCGCGGGCGATTCCGCCGGCGGCACGCTGGCCGCGGTGGCGTGCCAGCGTATCGCGGCGACGCAGCAGGCGCGGCCGGCGCTGCAGTTGCTGCTCTGTCCGATCCTGGACTGGGCCGGGGAAACGCCCTCGCGCGTGGCGTTCGGCGAGGGCTACCTGGTCGATCGCGCCATGATGCGCGAGGAGCTGGCGCACTATCTGCCGCCGGGCCACGACGCGGCGCACCCGCAGGTTTCGCCGCTGCGTGCCGCCGGGCTCGGCGAGCAGCCGCCGGCCTATATCCACACGGCGGAGTTCGATCCGTTGCGCGACGAGGGCCACGCCTATGCCGAGCGGCTGCACGCGAGCGGCGTCGCGGTCCGGCACACCTGTCACGCCGGCATGGTCCACCTGTTCTACGCACTGGGCGGGATCGTGCCATACGCGCCGGTCGCCCTGCGGCAGATCGGGGCGGAGATCAGGACCGCGATGGCGGCGGGGAGGACGGATGCGATGCCGCGCCTGCGTGCCGCGTCCTGACGCGGCCACGCATCGCCGCGCCGCGGTGCGGCGCGCATGAGTTCGCTCGTCGATCAGGCCGGGGCCTCGCCGCGCCAGGATGCCGCGCCGACCCCGCGCGGGCGGTCGCGCCAGGCGCTGGTCACCGGCCGGCGCTGCCTCGATGCCGGCGTCGGCCTCGTCTATCTGGCTGTGTGGATGACGGCGAACCGCATCGCCTGCCTGCTCGGCTTCGGCCGGGCGCGGCTGGTGATCCTCTACTATCATTCGATGCCGGCGGCGCAGCGGGCCCGCTTCGCCCGGCAACTGGACGCCATACGGGCCGGCGCGGATGCGGTCGTCGCCGCCGATTTCTGCGCCACGGTGGCGCCGGGGCGGCTGCTGGTCGCCATCACCTTCGACGACGCCTATGTCAGCGTCATCGACAACGCGCTGCCCGAGCTTGCCGCCCGCTTCATGCCGGCGACGATCTTCACCCCCTCCGGCATGCTCGGCCGACAGCCGACCTGGCAGATGGAAGCCGCCGACACCGACCGGTTCGAGACGGTGGCAGACGGCGACTGCCTGCGGACCCTGCCGCGGGATCTCGTGACCATCGGCGCGCACAGCGTCACCCATCCGCACCTGCCCGAACTCGACCGCGACACCGCCATCGCGGAGATCGGCGGATCGAAAGCGGCCCTGACGAATCTCGTCGGACGGGAGGTGGGGGTGTTTTCCTTCCCGTACGGCGAATATGACGACGGCACCGTCGAACTTTGCCGAACGGCGGCATTCCGCTTCGCCTACCATACCGTGCCGCGCATGCTCGACCCCGCCGATGCGTCGTTGCTGCGCGGGCGCGTGCGCGTCGATCCGACCGACTGGAAGCTGGAGTTCTGGCTGAAGCTGCGCGGCGCATACAGCTGGACGAGCGGGCCGCGGAAATTCAAAAGCTGGTGCCGGCGCCGCCTGACCGGGCGCCGGTGACCCTGGCCATGCGGGAGAGCGTGCCGCCGCGCCGTTTCTGCTTGCTTTGCCGATCAAATTATGAGAGCAAGATAATTGCGGAGTAGACGGATGCGCATTCTGACGGTGTTCGGCACGCGACCGGAGGCGATCAAGATGGCGCCCGTGCTGCGCCGGCTTGCCGATACTCCGGGCGTCGAGTCGCTGGTCTGCGTCACCGGCCAGCATCGCCAGATGCTCGACCAGGTGCTCGACCTGTTCGGCATCCGGCCGGACCTGGATCTCGACCTGATGCGTGCCGGGCAGGGACTGACCTACATCACCACCGCCGTGCTGGAGCGGCTCGGCGAGGTGCTGGGCAGCACGCGGCCGGACCGCATCCTGGTGCAGGGCGACACCACCACGACCATGGCGGCCTCGCTCGCCGCGTTCTACGAAAAGATCCCGGTCGGCCATGTCGAGGCGGGCCTGCGCACCGGCAACGTGTTCTCGCCCTGGCCGGAGGAGATGAACCGGCGCATCAGCACGCTGATCGCCGACCTGCATTTCCCGCCGACCGAGGCGGCGCGCGACAACCTGCTGCGCGAGGGCGTGGCGGCGTCGCGCATCATCGTCACCGGCAACACCGTGATCGACGCGCTGTTCGACGCCATCGCCATCCTCGATGCCGATCCGGCGCGCGCCGCCGCGATCGACGCGACGCTGCCGCGGCTCGACCCGGACAAGCGGCTGATCCTCGTCACCGGCCACCGGCGGGAGAATTTCGGCGGCGGGCTGGAGCGGGTGGCCGGCGGCCTGCGCCGCCTCGCCGATCGCGGCGATGTCGAGATCGTCTATCCGGTGCACCTCAATCCCAACGTGCAGCGGGCCGCCAATGCGGTGCTCGGCGACCACCCGGCGATCCACCTGATCGCGCCGCTCGACTACCTGCCCTTCGTCCACCTGATGCGCCGCGCGGCCCTGATCGTGACCGACTCCGGCGGCGTGCAGGAGGAGGCGCCGTCGCTCGGCAAGCCGGTGCTGGTCACGCGCGACACCACCGAGCGACCCGAAGCCGTCGAGGCCGGTACGGTGGAACTGGTCGGCACCGACACCGAGCGGCTGGTGGGCGCGGCCAATCGTCTGCTCGACGATGCCGCCGCCTACGACGCCATGAGTTTCGCGCACAACCCGTACGGCGACGGGCACGCCGCCGCCCGCATCGTGGAGGCCATACTCCGTGCATAGCTTCAGCCGCATCGCCGTGGTCGGCCTCGGCTATATCGGCCTGCCGACCGCCGCCGTGTTCGCCGAGAACGGCGTCGAGGTCGTCGGCATCGACGTGAACCCCGATGTCGTCGAGAGCATCAACCAGGGCCGCCCGCATTTCGGCGAACCCAATCTCGACGCGCTGGTCCGCCGCGTGGTGGAGAGCGGCAAGCTGCGCGCGACGGCGGAGGTGGAGCCGGCCGAGGCGTTCATCATCGCCGTGCCGACGCCGCTGCGCGGCCACGGCGAGGCGGCGCAGCCCGACCTTTCGTATGTCGAGGCCGCGGCGCGCGCCGTCGCCCCGGTGCTGGCCGCCGGCAACCTGGTGATCCTGGAATCCACCTCGCCGGTCGGCACCACCGAGCGCATGGCGGCGATCCTCGCCGAGCTGCGCCCGGACCTGACCTTCCCGCAACAGAAAGGCGAGATGGCGCAGGTGCAGGTGGCGCACTGCCCGGAGCGCGTGCTGCCCGGCCGCATCCTGGAAGAAGTGGTCAACAACGCCCGCGTCATCGGCGGCATGACGCGCAAATGCGCGCAGCGCGCCCTCGGCCTCTACAAGATCGTGGTGCGCGGCGAATGCCGCGTGACCGGCGCGCGCACCGCCGAACTCGCCAAGCTGACCGAGAACGCCTATCGCGACGTCAACATCGCCTTCGCCAACGAGCTGAGCTTCATCTGCGACCGGCTGAAGGTGAACGTGTGGGAGCTGATCGAGGTCGCCAACCTGCATCCGCGCGTCAACATCCTCGCGCCCGGCCCTGGCGTCGGCGGCCACTGCATCGCGGTCGATCCGTGGTTCATCGTCGCCACCAACCCCGACGAGGCGAAGCTGATCCGCGCCGCGCGCCTGATCAACGATGCCAAGCCCGCCTTCGTCTGCACGAAAGTGCGCGAGCGCGCCGCGGCGCTGAAGCGGCCGGTCATCGCCTGCCTCGGCCTGTCGTACAAAAAGGACGTGGACGATCTGCGCGAGAGTCCGGCGGTGGAGATCGTGCGCCGGCTGGCGCAGGAGGGCGTGGGCGAGCTGCTGGTGGTCGAGCCGCACATCTCCCGCCTCCCGCGCGAGCTGGAGGAGTGCGGGCTGCAACTGCACGATTTCGACCTGGCGATGGAGCGCGCCAATGTCGTGCTGCTGCTGGTCGATCACATGAGCTTCCTGCAGGTGGATCGCGACGTGCTCAAGGACAAGTTCGTGATCGACACGCGCGGCGCGTGGTAGCGCCGCGCCCGCCCGGCTTACATGCCGAACACCGCCGCCTCGGTATAGCTCAGGTCGCCTTGGCGCGGTGCCTGCGTGCCCTTGAAGTACATCGGCAGCTTGGCGGGAAAGAGCCGGCCCGGCACGCCGCGCAACGGCCGGTCGCAGGCCACCAGCATCAGCGGCATCCCGCGCAGCGCCAGGAAACGCCCGACCGGCCCCGCGACCGCTTCGAGGTCCTCCAGCGAGCGGCAATGGATCAGTTGCGCGCACGGGATGCCGCCGGGCTTGATGCGGCGGCGGCGGAAGATCAGCGGCTGCCCGCCCTGCGTGCTTTCACACCACAGGCCGAGGCAGCCGAATGCCGCGTGATCGGCGAGCAGGCGCAGGTCCGCTTGTGGGATGTGGGCCGATTGCCATTGCGCGGCGCCCGCGTGCAGCCGCGCGGCGCCGGTACGCGCCAGCATCGGCAGGGCGGCGAACACGCCCCTGCTGAACGGGCGGAAGCCCTGTGCCGCGATGATCGGCAGCGTCTCGGGCGCGGGCGAGACGTTCAGATAGCTCGCGGCCGGGTGGCGGATGGTGCGCAGCACCAGCAGCGGCGCATAGGCGCGGAACGCCGGCCGCACATGCCAGCTCGACACGTTGCCGCGCAGCGTCGGCCCCGATCCGTCGTCCCGCGCCGAGAAGATCAGCAGCAGCACGCCGACGACGTCGCCGCCCGACTGCAGCAGGTAGCCGTATTTGGGATAGCCGTCCGGCTGCGTGCGGACGGTCAGGCGGTGCAGGCCCTCGACCCAGTAGCTGCGCGGCCGTTTCGGAAAGCCGGCGTGCAGCAGGTCGGTCACCGCCGGCAGGTCCGCCGCGGCGATCGGACGGCAGGACACGCGGGCGGCGGACGAAGCGGACATGCGGTGGCTCGCGACGGACGTGGGACATCCTACCGTTGCGACGCTGCGCGGTGCCAGATTTCATCCGCAGGGCGGATCGGAGGGCGTGGGCGATGAGCGCAAGGGCGGAGTCGGACGGCCACGCGGCGCTGTTTCCCGACGGCGACGCGCGTCTGGCGATCGAGG
>Ga0307373_10007293_pt1 | contig 17300 bp, 15 predicted proteins | sample OX2MG_FD_202534 | JGI IMG/M metagenome (GOLD analysis project Ga0307373, IMG submission 202534) | Soil microbial communities from Risofladan, Vaasa, Finland - OX-2 | ecosystem: Environmental > Terrestrial > Soil > Coastal area > Acid sulfate soil | place: Finland: Risofladan, Vaasa | collected... | reverse complement strand
TCAGTCCGCGTCGAGTGGGCTGAGCAGGACGCGCAGCAGCGCCGCCAGGGTGCGGCGCTGCCCGGCGTCGAGGCCTTCCAGCAGGAGCCATTCGCTCGCGAGCAGGTCGGCGAGTGCGGCGTCGACCGTGGACTGGCCCGCCGTCGTGAGAGTGACCAGCACGCCCCGCTTGTCCTGCGGGTCGGGCCGCCGGTGCACGAGCCCGGCTTCGGCCAGCCGGTCGATCCTGTTGGTCATGGTGCCGGAGGTCACCAGGGTGGCCCGCAGCAGCGCGCCCGGGCTCAGCTGGTACGGGACGCCCTGCCGGCGCAGAGCGGAGAGCACGTCGAACTCCCACGGTTCCAGCCCGTGGCTGGCGAAGGCGGCCCGCCGGGCCCGGTCCAGGTGCCGTGCCAGCCGCGAGACCCGGCTGAGCACTTCCAGCGGCTCGACATCCAGGTCGGGCCGCTCCGCCCGCCAGGCGGCCACCAGATCGTCCACCTCGTCGCGCGGGGTGCCGCCCTCAGGCTGCTCCATGCGGGCAGCATATCTCTTGACATCGAGACAGGCTTGCTGGCCCGGCGGCTGGCCTGGCCGGTCCAGCCGCTGGCCGGCCGTGCCGGGCCAGCGGGCCGTCAGGGAGCCGGCTGGCGGTTCCGGGTCATCGAGCCGAACTGGCGGTTCCGTGCGGCCGGGGTGAGCTTGGGCGTCAGCCGCTGCGCATCGGGCCACCGTACGTCCCAGGCCCAGCCGATCCGTTCCGCCCACCGGGTGACCCGGGCGCTGATGTCGACCTGGCCCTTCAGCACGCCGTGGCGGGCGCAGGTCGGATCGGCGTGGTGCAGGTTGTGCCAGGATTCGCCGAAGGACGGGATGGCGAGCCAGGCGTTGTTCGTGGACCTGTCCCGCGCCTGGAAGTCCTCCCTGCCGAACATGTGGCAGACCGAGTTGATCGACCAGGTCACGTGATGCAGCAGCGCGACCCGCACCAGGCTGGCCCAGAAGAACGCGGTGAGCGCGCCCTGCCATGACATCGACCACAGGCCGCCGAGCACGGCGGGCGCGAGCAGCGAGACGCCTACCCAGAGCGGGAACATCCCGGACAGCCGGCGGACCGTCTTGTCGGCCAGCAGATCGGGGCAGAACTTGCGCTGCGAGGTCCGGACGGGGTTGAGCAGCCAGCCCATGTGGGCCCACAGGAAGCCCTTGGCGAGTGCCCTGCCGCCGGTGCCGAACCGCCACGGCGAGTGGGGGTCGCCTGCCTTGTCGCTGTACTTGTGGTGGCGACGGTGGTCAGCGACCCAGACCAGCACGGGCCCCTCGATGGCCATGCTGCCGGCGATGCCGAGCGCGAGCCGCAGCGGCTTGGCCGCCTTGAACGAGGTGTGGGTGAAGTGGCGGTGGAAGCCCATGGTGATCCCCATGCCGGTGATCACATAAAAGACGAGCCCGATCACCACGTCATGCCAGCCGAGCCCCCACCGCCAGGCGACCGGCACGGCGGCGGCCACCGCGAGCAGGGGCACGGTGATGAAAAGCCCGACCAGGAACCGGTCAAACGGGCTGCTCGGGTCGGGTTCGAGTTCGGTCAGTGGGACACGGGCCGCGTCCGGTCGCACGCTCGCCGGGGTGATGTCAGTTGCTGCGGTCATCGCGGATCCCTCGATCTCTGCTGGCCCACGGGCGGGAGAATACTCTTACGTAACCGTAACCTACGCCACCGTAGGTTACGCCAGGGGGTGTCATGACAAGATATCTTGATGCCAAGATATCTTCTGCCGGAACGAGGAGCACCATGTGGGACCCGGGTCAGTACCAGCGGTTCGCCGGCGAGCGCGGGCGCCCGTTCTTCGACCTCCTCGCCCGGGTACAGGCCACCGATCCCGGCTATGTGGCCGACCTCGGGTGCGGGCCGGGGAACCTGACCGTCACCCTGGCCGAACGATGGCCCGGTGCCGAGATCGTCGGAGTGGATAACTCGCCGGAGATGATCAGCGCTGCGCGGAAGCTGGGCGGGGCGCGGGCCAGGCTCAGCTTCGTGCTGGGCGATCTGCGGGAGTGGCGCCCGGGGCGGCCGGTGGACGTGCTGGTCTCCAATGCCGTCCTGCAATGGGTGCCCGATCACCTGGACCTCGTCCGGCGGTGGCCGCGATTGCTGCCGGCCGGCGGATGGCTCGCGTTCCAGCTGCCCGGCAACTATGACCAGCCGAGCCACGCGATCCTGGCCGATCTGGCGCGGTCGGACCGGTGGCGGCCCCTGCTCACCGGCGTCCAGCTGAACCGCCAGGCCCACGGCCCCGCCGAATATCTTGACCTGCTCGCCCGGGCGGGCTGCGACGTCGACGCCTGGGAAACCACTTACCTGCACGTGCTGCCCGGCGAGGACCCGGTCGCGGAGTGGTACCGGGGCACGGGGCTGCGCCCGGTGCTGGCCGCGCTCGGTCCCGGCCCGGCGGAGGAGTTCGTGGCCGACTACCGGGACCGGGTACGCGAGGCGTACCCGCCGGCGCCGTACGGGACGGTGCTGCCGTTCCGCCGCGTGTTCGTGGTGGCCCGGCGCACCGGTTCCTGATGGCCCGGCGCGCCGGCTCCTGGCCGGTTCGCTATGCCGTGGCGGGGCCCGGTGGCTGCTTGGCCTGCGCGGAGATGCTCGGCGTCTTGTCCAGCTGGGACAGGCCGTTCCAGGCCAGGTTGATCAGGTGCGCCGCCACCACGTCCACCTTGGGCTTGCGGGCATCGAGCCACCACTGGCCGGTCACGGCGACCATGCCGACCAGCATCTGCGCGTACATCGGGGCCAGCTTCGGGTCGTAGCCGCGGGCACGGAAGAAGTCGCCCAGGATGTACTCGACCTGGCTCGCGATGTCGTTGAGCAGGCTGCCGAAGTTGCCCGCGCCCGACGCCGGGTGGGAGTCGCGGACGAGGATGCGGAAACCGTCGGCGTTGTCCTCGATGTACCGCAGCAGCGCCACCGCGGCCATCTCGAACTTCTCCCGGGTGCGGTCACCGCCCAGGATGGTCGTCGCCGTGGTCAGGAGCCGGTCCACCTCCCTGTCCACGACGACCGCGTACAGGCCTTCCTTGCCGCCGAAGTGCTCGTACACCACGGGCTTGGAGACACCCGCCTGGGCGGCGATCTCCTCGATCGAGGTCCCCTCGAAGCCGCGTTCCGCGAACAGCTTGCGGCCGATGTCGAGCAACTGCTCCCGGCGTTCCTTGCCGGTCATGCGCTTACGGTTGCCGTTGGCCGGATTGGTCACTGGTCCATCATGGCGATTCCACGTCCATCCGGTCATCTGCCTTTGCCGGCCGGCGTTTCGTCATCGAGCCTAGCCGCTGGCCCCTGATGCCGGTGAGCCTGGGCGACAGCCGGTCCTCATCCGGCCAGCGCACGTCCCACGCCCAGCCGAGCTTCTCCGCCCACCAGATGGCGCGGGCGCTGATGTCGATCTGCCCCTTCAGCGCGCCGTGCCGGGCGCAGGTCGGGTCGGAGTGGTGCAGGTTGTGCCAGGACTCCCCGAACGAGGGGACGGCCAGCCAGGCGACATTCCGCGACTTGTCGCGCACCTCGAAGTCCTCGTTGCCGAAGGTGTGGCAGACCGAGTTGATGGACCAGGTCACGTGGTGCAGCAGGCAGATCCGGACCAGGCTGGCCCAGAAGAACGCGGTGAGCGCGCCGGCCAGCGACATCGACCACAGCCCGCCGATCAGGGCCGGCGCGAGCAGCGAGATCGCCACCCAGAGCGGGAAGGTGTCGGAGACCCGGCGGATCGGGCGGTCGGCCAGCAGGTCGGGGCAGAACTTGCTCTGCGAGGTCCGGTTGAGGGTGAACAGCCAGCCGACGTGGGCGTACATGAAACCCTTGGTCAGCGCCTTCCAGTCAGTGCCGAACCGCCACGGCGAGTGCGGGTCGCCCTCCTTGTCGCTGTACTTGTGGTGGCGCCGGTGGTCGGCAACCCAGACCAGCACCGGGCCCTCGATCGCCAGGCTTCCGGCGATGGCCAGCGCGATGTGCAGCGGCTTGTTCGCCTTGAACGAGCTGTGCGTGAAGTGGCGGTGGAAGCCCATGCTGATCCCCATGCCGGAGATCACGTAGAACACGAAGCCGATCACGATGTCGTGCCAGCCGAGGCCCCATCCCCAGGCGAGCGGGACGGCGGCGACCACGGCGAGCAGGGGTATCACCACGAAGAGCGCGACCAGGAACCGGTCGAGCGTGCTGCCCGGCTCGGGTTCGAGGTCGGGCCGGGGAGCGCGGGTGGCCACGGCCGGGACGCCGGCCGGTACAAGGTCGGTGGTAGCGGTCATCGGGTTCCTCACTCTGCTCCTGGCGCTACGGGCAGCATGGATACGCTTACGTTACCGTAACCTACGTGACCGTAGGTTGCGCAAGAGCATGACCTGGATTTCACCAAGAAGTGCCCGCGGCAACACCCAGCGGATACGCGGCGTCTCCCTGTCCGGGAGCAATCCGGGGCATACCCGCTACACGCGAAGACTGCCGGGACGGATGCGGCACCAGGGCCGCCTCGGGGCGCCCGGGGCGAATGCGGTGATTGTGCCGGATGACGCCAGCCAGGCCAGGCGGGCTGAGCGGGCAACACAAGAGTTCCGGCGCCTGGACTCGAACCAGGACAAACCCAGGACCAAGGCCTGGTGGGCTGCCAATTACCCTACGCCGGACCGCGCCGCGCCAAAGATCGGCTCTGGCGACGCTTCCACGATACCGAGCCCGCCCGCGGGGTGCCGGGTAACATGACCGAATTCATATTCGAACGCTACCGGCCGTTGCCGACATCTCTGGGCGGCCCAGCCGGGTGAGCGGCCGAGGTGGCGGGCAGCGCCCAGCCGCTAAGGACGGACGCCGGGCGCCAGGCGGCGGCCTCGGCTAGCCTGGGCCTGCCTGGGCTGCGGCGGGGACACATCGGGGTAACGCAGAGCAACGGTGGCCATGCCGCCTCCTCGCTGCTGACCGGGCGGTATCCTGCCAGAGTCGGGCACGTGAACAAGATTGCCTACGCAGTGTGACGTGCCGCTGGCGATACGGGGAGCGGGAGCCCGGTCAACCGGGGACAGCAACTTCAGGAGCACCGCTACGTGAGCGTGAGCCGTCCGGCCGCCGTGATCATCCTGGCCGCGGGTGCGGGGACGCGGATGAAGTCCGCCCTCCCGAAAGTCCTGCATCCGATCTGCGGCCGGAGCATGCTGGATCACGTGCTGGCTGCAGCCCGCGAGCTGGACCCGGCAGAGCTCATCGTCGTGGTGGGTCACCGGCGCGATCAGGTCATCAGCCACCTCGCCGAGCACGCCCCCGACGCCCGGGTCGTCATCCAGCACCGCCGGGGCGGCACTGGGCACGCGGTCCGCACCGTGGTCGAGGAGGTCAACCTGGGCCAGGGCACGGTGGTGGTGACCTACGGTGACGCCCCCGTGCTGCGCGGCAAGACGCTGGCCGCCCTGGTCCGTGAGCACGCGGCCAGGCATGCCGCCGCCACCGCGCTGACCACCGTGATGGACGACCCGACAGGTTATGGCCGGATCATCCGCGACGCCGACGGGGCGCTGATGGAGATCGTGGAGGAGGCCGACGCCAGCCCCTATCAGCGGGTCATCAAGGAGATCAACTCCGGCGTCTACGCCTTCGAGGCGGGCCTGCTGGCCGACTCGGTGAAACGTGTCCCCACCAATAACGCCAAAGGTGAGGAATATCTCACCGACGTTGTCGCCATCTTGCGCGCTGAGGGCCACCACGTAGCCTCCGTTCTGGAGAAGGACGCCAACGAGGTGTTCGGGGTGAACGACCGCGCCCAGCTCGCGCAGGCGCGGCGGATCCTGAACAGCCGCTTGCTGGAGCGCTGGATGCGAGCCGGTGTGACGATCATGGATCCGCAGACGACCTCGATCGACGCGGACGTGGTCCTCGGGCCGGACGCGGAGATAGGGCCCGGCACACAACTGGAGGGCAGCACCGTGGTCGAGGCGCGGGCCCGGGTCGGTCCCGGTTGCCTGCTGCGCGACACCACCGTCGGCGAGGGCGCCGCGGTGACCCACGCGGTCTGCGAGTCGGCTGTGATCGGCCCGGGGGCGACCGTGGGGCCGTTCGCCTACCTGCCGGCGGGCACCAGGATCGGGCCCGGGGCGACTGAGCCCCCCACCACTGAGCCCCCGACCACTGAGCCCCCCACCACTGTGCCCCCGACCACCGGGCCCCCGACCACTGAGGGAGCACAGCGAGCGTGACGGGCATCACCGCTACCGGCGAGAAGAAACTGCTGCTCTTCTCCGGCCGGGCCCATCCCGAACTCACCGCCGAGATCGCCGAATGCCTCGGCATCGAGCCGACCCCCACCCGGCTCTCGGACTTCGCCAACGGCGAGATCTTCGTCCGCTTCCTGGAGTCGGTGCGCGGCAGCGACGCGTTCGTGCTGCAGAGCCACACCGCGCCGATCAACCGCTGGATCATGGAACAGCTGATCATGGTGGACGCGCTGAAAAGAGCTTCGGCCAAACGGATAACGGTCGTGATGCCGTTCTTCGGATACGCCCGGCAGGACAAGAAGAGCCACGGCCGGGAGCCGATCTCCGCCCGCCTGATGGCCGACCTGTTCGCGACCGCGGGCGCGGACCGGCTGATGGCCGTGGACCTGCACACCGCCCAGATCCAGGGCTTCTTCGACGGCCCGGTGGACCACCTGTTCGCGCTGTCCATCCTCGCCTCCTACATCGAGGCCCGGCTGGACCTGTCCCAGGTCACCGTGGTCGCGCCCGATGCGGGCCGGGTCCGGGTGTGTGAACGGTGGACCGACCGGCTCGCCTGCCCGCTGGCCATCATCCACAAGCGCCGTGACCCCGACGTGGCACACAAGGTCACGGTGTCCGAGGTGGTCGGGGAGGTGGCCGGGCGCACCTGCATCGTGGTGGACGACATGATCGACACCGGCTCGACCATCATCAAGGCGGCCGAGGCACTGTTCGAGCAGGGCGCCGCCCAGGTGATCGTCACCGCCACCCACGGCGTGCTGTCCGGCTCGGCCGTGGACGAGCTGAAGAACTCCCGCGTCAGCGAGGTGATCTGCACCAACACCCTGCCGATCCCGGGCGAGAAGCGCTTCGACAAGCTCACGGTGCTCTCGATCGCGCCGCTGATCGCGCGCGCCATCAACGAGGTGTTCAGCGACGGATCGGTGACCAGCCTGTTCGACGGCCAGAGCTGACCGGCCGATCGGGCAGGCGGGAGTATCGCGGCGTCAGGCGGGCAGCAGTGCGACTCCATAGGCGTCGAACCGTTTGTCCCTGGTCACAATCGTCAGGTCCTCAGCCCATGCCTGCGCGATCAGCATCCGGTCGAACGGATCCTCGTGGTGGCGGGCAAGCCGCCCCGCCGCGAGGCCATGTGCCAGGCTGATGGGAAGGGGACTGAAGCCGCATGCCTGGACCTGCCGTTCCAGGTCGTCGGGGGCGCTCAGCTTGCCCAGTGCCTTCTTGATCGAGATTTCCCATGCGCTCGCGGCCGAGACCGCCACGTCATTGGCCGGATCGGCGATCGCCTGCCTGGCCGGTTCGCCCAGTTGCTCGTCCGCCAGCCACCACAACAGTGCATGGGTATCGAGCAGAAGCCTCATGCGTCTTCCCCACGGAATGCCGCGCTGAGCTCGGCTGGCAGTTCATCGAAATCAGGCGGCATGCGGACCATGCCGCGCCAGGCTCCGGGCTCACGGCGCTGCACCAGCTTGGTGAGGGGTACCAGCCGGGCCACCGGGCGGCCAGCTCGCGCGATGACGATCTCCTCCCCGGCTGCCACGCGCTCCAGCAGTTGCGACAGGTGGGTCTTGGCCTCGTACACGTTCACGCTCTCTGGCATGAGAAAAACATACCACTGTTGACCTGGTCTAGTCTAATTACATCCAGACGAGCAGGGCCGCTGGCACGAGGTCTTCACGTTTGCCTCCGATATCCCTGGCGGGACGCACGTTCCGGGTTGAAAATCGGTGGTGGTTGCCCGCTGACGCCGGAGACCCATGGTCGCTGGAGGCCGTACGTTTGCCGGGCACTGGGAGCTGGCTCGGCTTGTGCAACGAGAGCTACATCGAGATAGAGGGGTACTCGGGCGATTTGCTGAACGTGCGCATGGGGCTGAACCTTGATCAGAGTTCCTGGCTGTACGGGCCGGTTCTGTCTGTCTTCGAGGGAGAGATCCCCTGGCCATGACCGGCGTGCCGGCGCCTGGCCCTGAAGGCGGCCACCCGACTGCGGTTCTGGCAGGTCAGTGAGCAGAACCGCTTGTGTCCGCCCGGTGACGAGTCGACGTACACGTCGGCACACCGTGCGCCGGCACAGAGCCCGAGCCGACGGCTGCTGCCCCAGAGGATTAGCTGCTGATACAGGGTGAGCAGGCATGCCACGAGAAACTGCTGCGAGGCTGGGGCCGTCCACGTCCCGATGAGCAGCCAACCATCGAGAACCAGCCGGGGCTGGGGTGCGCTACGGGCAAGCAGGTCGTTGACTTCGGCTACGACCGCATCCTCGGCCGGCGCCGAGAAGATCGGGGCCGAACCTGCCGCTCTTCTGGCGATCCGGGTGATCGGTGTCGGATACCTGCTGTGGCTCGGGTTCTCCACCCTGCGGTCCGCGCGCAGATCCTCGACTGGAAAGGATGTGCTAGTCCCGACCGGGCGGAATCTCGTTGCCCGGGGGATGATGACGAACCTCGCCAACCCGAAGATCGTGGTGTTCTTCGTCGCGTTTCTCCCGCAATTCGTACGTCCCGCGGGCAGCCCTGTCAGCCTGCAACTGCTGACCCTGGGCGGCTTGTTCCTGATGATCGGCCTTGCGGTTGACTCCCTGGTGGCTCTTACTGCCGGGCACCTCCGGCTGGCCCTGCGCCCAGGAGGACGGATGGCGACCGGACTGAGCATCACTGCCGGAATCGTCCTCTGCGTCCTGGCCGCCGCCCTTGCGGTCGAGGCTGCCTAGCGAGTGGCACACCAGCAGGTCAGCGTACCCGCAACGGACACCAATACATACAACGGGTCAGGTTCTCCGGCTGGCGGCCGGGCGCGTGGGCGGGCACGATGGACAGATCATGACGCTCGCCGACCAGCTCCCGACCGATGCCGATCCGGACGCGGTGTTCGAGGCATTCGCCGGCTGGGCGGCCGGGCAGGGCTTCACCCTGTACCCGCATCAGGAAGAAGCCCTGATCGAGATCGTGTCGGGGAGCAACGTCATCCTGTCCACCCCCACCGGGTCCGGCAAGAGCCTGGTTGCGGCGGGCGCCCACTTCGCCGCGCTGGCGGGCGGGCAGCGCACCTTTTACACCGCGCCGATCAAGGCGCTGGTGTCGGAGAAGTTCTTCGCCCTGTGCGAGCAGTTCGGGCCCGAGCGGGTCGGCATGATGACCGGCGACGCCAGCGTCAACCCCACCGCCCCGCTCATCTGCTGCACCGCGGAGGTGCTGGCCAGCATCGCGCTGGCCGAAGGGGACCGGGCGCAGATCGGCCAGGTGGTGATGGATGAGTTCCACTTCTACACCGACCCGGCCCGCGGCTGGGCCTGGCAGGTGCCGCTGATCGAGCTGCCCCAGGCCCAGTTCCTGCTCATGTCGGCGACGCTGGGGGACGTCAGCCGGTTCGAGAAGGATCTGTCCCGGCGGACCGGGCGGGCCACCGCCGTGGTCAGCTCGGCCGAGCGGCCCGTGCCGCTGCTGTACTCCTACGTCATCACGCCCCTGCACGAGACACTGGAGGAACTGCTGGCCACCCGGCAGGCCCCGGTCTACGTGGTCCACTTCACCCAGGTGGCGGCGCTGGAGCAGGCGCAGGCACTGATGAGCGTCAACGTCTGCTCCCGGGCGCGCAAGGACGAGATCGCGGCGGCGATCGGCAACTTCCGGTTCACGGCCGGGTTCGGCAAGACCCTGTCCCGGCTGGTCCGGCACGGCATCGGCGTGCACCACGCCGGGATGCTGCCCCGGTACCGGCGGCTGGTGGAGACACTCGCCCAGGCGGGCCTGCTCAAGGTGATCTGCGGGACCGACACCCTCGGCGTGGGCATCAACGTGCCCATCCGGACCGTGCTGTTCACCGCCCTGTCCAAGTTCGACGGCAAGACGACCCGGCTGCTGCAGGCGCGGGAGTTCCACCAGATCGCCGGCCGGGCCGGCCGGACCGGGTTCGACACCACGGGCTACGTGGTCGTGCAGGCGCCCGAGCATGTGGTGGAGAACGAGAAGGCTCTGGCCAAGGCCGGGGACGACCCGAAGAAGCGGCGCAAGGTGGTGCGCAAGAAGCCGCCGGCGGGCTTCGTCTCCTGGGGCCAGCCCACTTTCGAGCGGCTGGTCGCCGCCGAGCCCGAGCCGCTGAAGTCCAGCTTCATGGTCAGCCACGCGATGGTGCTCGGCGTCATCAGCCGCCCGGGCAACGCTTTCGCCGCCATGCGCCACCTGCTCACCGGCAACGACGAGGACCGGCCGGCCCAGCGGCGGCACATCCACCACGCCATCGAGATCTACCGGGCACTGCTCGCCGCGGGTGTGGTGGAACGCCTGCCCGGGCCCGACGAGCAGGGCCGCTGGGTCCGGCTCACGGTCGACCTGCAGAAGGATTTCGCGCTCAACCAGCCGCTGTCGCCGCTGGCGCTGGCCGCCGTCGAGCTGCTGGACGCTGCCACGCCCAGCTACCCGCTGGATGTCGTGTCGGTCATCGAGGCCACCCTGGAGAACCCGCGCCCGGTGATCGCGGCCCAGCTGTTCAAGGCGCGCGGCGAGGCCGTCGCGCAGATGAAGGCCGACGGGATCGAGTACGACGAGCGCATGGAACTGCTCGACGAGGTCACCCATCCGCGGCCGCTGGCCGACCTGCTGGCGGCCGCCTACGACATCTACCGCCGCGGCCACCCCTGGGTCGCCGACTACGAGCTGGCGCCCAAGTCGGTGGCGCGGGACATGTACGAGCGGGCGATGACGTTCACCGAGTACGTCGGCTACTACGGCCTGGCCCGCTCGGAGGGTGTCGTGCTGCGCTACCTGGCCGACGCCTACAAGGCGCTCCGGCAGACCGTGCCGGAGGAGGCCAGGACACCGGAGCTGGCGGACCTGATCGAGTGGCTGGGCGAGCTGGTCCGGCAGGTGGACTCCAGCCTCATCGACGAGTGGGAACGGCTGCGGGGCGGGGAGGTCCTGCCCGGAGGTGGCGGCTCCGGGATGGCCGAACGCCCGCCCGCGGTGACCGGCAACCCGCGCGCCTTCCGGGTGCTGGTGCGCAACGCGCTGTTCCGCCGGGTCGAGCTGGCCGCGCTGCGCCGCTACGGCGAGCTGGGCGCGCTGGACGAGCAGGCCGGCTGGGACGCGGCCGCCTGGGCGGAGGCGATGGAGCCCTATTTCGCCGAGCACGGCGAGCTCGGCACCGGGGCCGACGCGCGCGGCCCCGGGCTGCTGATCATCAGCGAGCTCCCGGGCCGCTGGGAGGTCCGGCAGATCTTCGACGACCCGGCCGGCGACCACGACTGGGGCATCTCCGCGGTGGTCGACCTGGCCGCCTCCGACGAGGCTGGCGAAGCCGCCGTCGACGTCACCGACGTCGGCCAGCTCTAGCGGGCCGACGACTTGTGGTCGCGGGGGAGCCACTGGTATATATGAGCGGTTTTGGCCCGTCTGCTCCTGGGTGGTGACATGCGCACCTCGGCAAGGCTCGCTGGATTAGTCCCGGTACTGCTGGCCGCCGGCTTCCTGGGCAGCCAGGCGGTGCAAGCCGCACCAGTGCCCGCGACGCTCTATGTTGACCAGTCCGCCGCCGGGTGCAGTGATTCGGGACCGGGCAGCCAGACAGAGCCGTTCTGTACCATCCAGGCCGCGGCGGACGTGGTGACGGCGGGGCAAACCGTGGCGATCAACGGCGGCAGCAACGGCTCTTTCTCCGCTGATTACAGCGAAGCCGTCACGGTGAAGAGTTCCGGCACCCCGTCGGCCCCCATCACCTTCACCACCGTCCAGCGCCCAGGGACGGCTATCGCCAACCTGAACCCAGCCTCAGGCGTCCCGATAACCCTCGACCATGTGCATGACGTCGTCATCTCCCACCTGATCCTGGTTCCGCGGGGCAATTCCGACGGCGCCGATGTCATCAGCTCGCAGGATGCAACGTTTGACAGCCTGATCATCAGCCAGCAGTCAACCACGGGTGCGCCCAATGGCATCACTATTGACGGCGCCTCGTCCGGCGTGACCATCTCCCGCAGCTACATCGTTGGCAGCTACGGATATGAGGTCCGCGCGGAACCGGGCGCACAGCACATCACCGTGACAACCGACAAGATCCTCTCCTCGGGAACCTCGCTCGGCGGCATCTCGGTCAGCGGCGCCTCAGGCGCTGCTGTCACCAGCAACTCCGTGCTGGCCATGTGCGGGCCGGCGATCAGCGTCGATGGCGGCGCGTCGGCGACGGTGGAGAACAACTTCCTGGGCGCCAACACCCCGTCGGCAACCTGCACGGCGCCGGCCGCCGCCCTGTCGGTCAGCGCGGACTCGGCCGCCAGCGTCGAGAGCGACTACAACGCCATCGTCACCAGATCCCCGCATGCCGCGTACTCGTGGGCGGGCACGGCCTACCCGGACGCTGCGGCCTTCGCAGCCGGGACCGGGCAGGGCACGCACGACATCGACGCCACCACCTGGCCATCCGGGGGCCCGCTGGAGGGCTCCCCGCTCATCGACTCCGCTGACTGCTCCGCGCCTGGTGAGCTGGCCACCGATCTGTACGGCCACCCGCACGTGCAGGACCCACTGGCAGCGCACACCGGCACCGGCACCTGCTACGCCGACCGGGGCGCGGTCGAGCGGCAGGACAGCCTGTCGGCATCATTCACCCCGACGACGCTGCAGGGGGCCGCCCCCCTGGACCTCGGCGTGACCGCGCCATCGGCCGCGACCAGCCCATGGAACGAACCGGTCACCTACACCGCGGACTTCGGCGAAGGCGGCGGGCCGGTCACCGCCCCGGCCGGCGGCACCGTCTCGCACACATACGCCACGCCGGGCCGGTATACCCTCACGTTCACCGCCGCCGACACTGGCGGGTCAGGCCAGACCGTGACCCGTCAGCTGGCGGTGGGCACGGCGGCGCCGCCGGACGTCACCTTCACTGCCGGGCCCGACGTCGTCGACCTGCCCGGCCCGTCCATCAACCCGGACGCGGCGAGCTTCAGCATCTCCGCCGGGCCGGACAGCTGGGAACTGGCTTCCGGCTCGATCGCGTTCGGGGACGGCACCAGCCAGGGGATCGGGACGAACCTCACCTGGACCCACCAGTACCCGCAGCCGGGAACCTACACCGCCACCCTCACCGAGACCGACCTGATCGGGCGCACGTCGACGGCCACGGCCACCATCACGGCCGGAGACGAGTACCTCCCGGTCGGCCCCTACGCGGACTATCCGGTCAGCTCGGGTGCAAAGGTCGCGGCACACGCAGTGCTCAAGCTCACGCTGGCGCAGCTGCATGCGGCTTTCACCGGTGTGCACGTGGCCGCGCTGCGGGTCGAGGTCACCAAACCGGGCGCGGCCGGCTCGGTCATCGTGTACCCGGATGGGACCGCCCGGCCGGCGGCGGGCAGCGTCGACTTCAGCTCCGGCAAGACCGCGTCGAGCCTGGTCCTGGCGAGGCCGGGGGCGGACCAGCTGGTGGACTTCTACAACAGCAGCGGCAAGGCGATCAGCCTCACCGTGGACACCTTCGGCATCCAGACCGGAGGTCAGTTCGGCTATACCTACGCGGCTGACGGGCCGGTCAGGGTGCTGGACACCGGCGCCGGGATCGGCGCCGCCAAGAGCCCGGTCCCCGCCGGCGGGGAGGTGAGCTTCGCGGTCGCGGGCAGCAACGGTGTCCCGGGCAATGCCAGCGCGGTGCTGCTGGATGTCACGGCCTCCGGCGGAAAGGCCGCGGGGCACCTCACCGCCTACGGCCACGGCACCGCCGACCCCGGCACGCCGGACGTGGTGTGGGCAGCTGGCCAGACCACCACCGGACTGGTCGTGGTGCCCCTGCAGGACGGGTCGGTGGTCCTGCACAACGCCAGCGCGGGCAGCGTCAGCTTCCGCGCCGACCTGGTTGGCTACGACAACCCGGGCGGCACGGGCTCGGTGTTCCTGCCTGCCGGGGGAAACATCACGAGCACCACGATCGCGGCCAAGCATGCCCTGAAGGTCCAGATCGGCGGTGTGAGCGGGATGCCGGCGACCGGGGTCAGCGGCGTGGCGGTCAGCCTGACGGCGAGCGGTGGCACCGCGGCGGGGTGCATCAGCGGCTACCCGGACGGGGCGGCGAACCCGCGGGCTTCTGCGCTGTGCTTCGCCTCCGGGCAGACCGTGGCCGGTGCCGCGATCATCCAGGTGGGCGCCGACGGCGCCGTTGAGCTCTATAACGGCAGTTCCGGCCCGGTGAAGCTGAGAGTGGATCTGGCCGGGGCCTACTACCAGTACCCGGCCGTTCCGTAGCGAGACCCTGGGGTGGCCTGGCGGCCCTGGCCCCCGAGGGATTCCGGGCCCCCGGGGAGTCAGTCCGCGTAGAGCTGGTCAAGGCCGACAAGACGGATGTCGTGGCTTTGGGTGGCTTGCAGTTCGCGGCTGAAGCCTGCGCCGGAATAGCAGCTGAGCACCGTGTCCCGGGTGTCGAATCCCTTAACGGCGAGCAGATCCCGCGCCCGGCGCAGGCGTTCGGCGTGGCGCAGATCCATGACCCGGTCCCATTTCGCCTCGCCCAGGGAGAGAATCTTGCGTGGGCGCCCAGGCTCGGCCGGAGCGAGCACCACGACGTCAACCTCGATCTGGGTCCGGTTCGCAGGATCCGGGACGACCCCGGATCCCACCTCGCCTGGCAGGCCGCCGAAGACGCCGGGATCGGCCGCGATCGCGTAGTCGCGGCAGATCGCTTCGAAATGTGGTCCTGTTACCTGCGACAGGAAACGTGCCCGGGCTCCGGGCCAGACTGTCGGCCCGCCACCGAGCTCAAGTCGTGCCCATTCCCGGCTCATGATGGCCTGATAGAAGGTGATGAGCGGCTCGGCGATGCGGTACCTCGCCCGGCCCGACCTGAACAGGTCGGGCTCTTTGATCAGCAGCCGCCAATCCTCGAGTACATGGAGCGGATGCGCTACCTCGTTGGACTTCCGGCCAATATAGCTGGCGATTCCGCCGGACGTGTTATTTCCCTCGGCGACGGCGGCGAGCACTGAATGGTACAGCGACGGGTCGCGTATCTCGGTCTCCTCGGCGAGCAGGTAGCGGGCTTCCCGGAATAGCGGGGTCTGTGGATTCAGCACGGTCCGGATCACCCACGCGTCAAAGTCGGCGAGATCCGCAGGGGTGTCTTCCCGCACGAGCTCCCGGCGGTAAGCGGGAGTTCCGCCCACCACTGAATGCACGAGCACGGCCAGCCTCGGGTCGGAGATCTCCCAGAACCGTGCGGCATCCCGGTAGCCGAACGGGTGCACGATCAGCTCAAGGCCTGCCCGTCCTCGCAGCGGCGCCCGCCCGGAAAGCAGCCCACCCATCACTGACATGGCGGAGCCGCACAGCAGGAGCCGTGCCCGGCTCGCGGATCCGCTCCCCCCGGGACCAAGCTCCCGCTGGATGATCGATGGCAGGGCGGATGATGCCTTGACCAGGAAGGGGAACTCATCGATGACCACCGGGACGCTGCGGTCCCCGGTGAGCCTGAAAAGGTAGGGGATGGCGTCAAGCCAGTCCCGGAACGGCGGGACCGGCGATCCGCTGAAGCGGATGAGCTCGTCGGCGAACAGCCGTAGCGAAACCGCCTCGGTCAGTTCCAGGGCCGGGAAGTAGATCCCGCCCATGGCAGCCGTCAGCGCCTGAAGGAGATAACTCTTGCCCTGCCGGCGGCGCCCGCTCACCACGCCCAGCGTGGCGCCAGGACGGGCATCGGCGGCGAAGGAGACTAGCCCTTTCCACTCGGCGTCCCGGTCGAACATGTGGGCCGGCCTAGGAGCTGCCCGGACCGGTGAGGCGTACATGACCGAAGTATAGTTGACCGGACTATACTTCGAAGTACTTGTGGGCGTTCACGTCCACGGCCGTTCCCGCTCATGGGGAAATCCGGTGTCCGAGGCCCGAGGCATGCCCGGCGCCGATGCTCCAACAGGCGCCGGGCATGCCAGGAGGTGACCGCTGCCTCCGCCCCCGCAAGTGCGGAGACTGCGGCCACCGGCTCCACGAAAGACCTCACACCACGGCACGGGGCCGTTCGCGGGGCCGGGCAGGCGGATGTGGTCGGATCAGGGCAGCGCCGTTCGGTGCTGCCCTGGTCCAGGGCCACCCGCGGACTGCGCCCCCGCCAGGCGGTCCGCGGCTGGCACTGGGTCCGCCAGCCGGCCATTTCATTCGCCGTGGCTGAAAACGAGCATGACAGGCCGATCTTGAGTCACGATTAACTAGTGATTGAGCCGGCTGGCCAGATGCGGTTCCGCATCCTTGGCCCGCTCGAGGCCTGGAACGGCCGGGAGTGGGTCAGTGCCACCGCGCCCAAATGGCGGGTGGTTTTGGCGACGCTGCTGCTCAATCCGGGTCAGCCGGTCTCCACCGAGCAGCTGATGGACGAGCTGTGGGGGGGCAAGCGGCCGGCCAAGCCCCGGAACCTGGTCAGCGTGTACGTGCACCAGCTGCGGCGGCTCATCGGGGACGCCGATGGCAGCGTGCTGGTCACCCGGGCGCCCGGCTACCAGCTTGTGCTGAAGCCGGGAGAGGTGGACGCGGAACGCTTCGCCGGGCTGGCCGCCCGCGGCCGGGCGGCGCTGGCGGCGGGCGACCATGAGCAGGCGGCGGGCCTGCTCACCAGTGCGCTCGGGCTGTGGCGCGGCCGGGCGCTGGTGGACGTGCCCGCTGGCTCCCTGGTTGCCGCCGAGGCCGACCGGCTGGAGGAGTCCAGGGTCCGGGCGCTGGAGCTGCGGATCGAAGCCGACCTCGGCTGTGGCCGGCATGACGAGGTGATACCAGAGCTCCGGCGCCTGCTCGCCGGGCATCAGCTGCAGGAAGCGCTGTGGGCGCTGCTCATGCGGGCGCTGTCCGGTGCCGGCCGCCAGGCCGAGGCGCTGGAGGCGTACTCCCAGGCCAGGGATGCGATCGTGGCCGAGCTCGGGGTCGACCCGGGGGCCGGCCTGAAGCAGCTCCACCAGGACATACTGAACGCAGATGCCGCCAACGCCGTCCTTGGCACCATGGGGGCCGCCGCGGCGGGCAGGGCTGGCCCGGCACCAGCCCAGCTTCCCGCCGACATCGCCGACTTCACCGGCCGGTCCGGCCAGGTGGCGCAGCT
>Ga0307373_10007292_pt1 | contig 17301 bp, 14 predicted proteins | sample OX2MG_FD_202534 | JGI IMG/M metagenome (GOLD analysis project Ga0307373, IMG submission 202534) | Soil microbial communities from Risofladan, Vaasa, Finland - OX-2 | ecosystem: Environmental > Terrestrial > Soil > Coastal area > Acid sulfate soil | place: Finland: Risofladan, Vaasa | collected... | reverse complement strand
TGGCCCACGGCTGGCTGCTGTTCGACCAGGAGAAGATGTCGAAGTCGGTGGGCAACGTGGTGCGCCCGGCGGGGATCCAGCAGGTGCTGGGGGCGGACGCGCTGCGCTACTTCCTGCTGCGCGAAGTCAGCTTCGGGCAGGACGGGAATTTCAGCTTTGCCGCGCTGGTGGCGCGCTACAACTCCGACTTGGCCAACGGCTGGGGCAACCTCGCCAGCCGGACCCTGACCATGATCGGCAAGTACCGCGCCGGCGTGGTGCCAGCGCGTCGTGCCACGGGCGGGGCTCGGCCGCCAGCGGGGCCGATCTTCGAGGAGTTCAAGAAATGCTTCGACGATTGGCAGTTCTCCCGGGCGTTGGAAGCAGTCTGGGAGTTGATCACGCTGACTGACCGTTACTTGTCGGGCATGAAGCCCTGGGCGCTGGCGGAGAGTTCCGAGGCGGGTGCCAGCGAGCGTTTGGACGATGTATTGCGCGATGGCTATGAAGTATTGCGTTGGTCGGCGGTGATGCTGTCCTCGGCAATGCCAGAGAGTGCCGCCAAGCTTTGGGCGCAGTTGGGGCTATCCGGCGGCCCCAATTTACCGTTCGACAAGCTGGACTGGGACGAAATTCGCCCCGGGCAGAAGATCGGCGTGGTGGAGGGGCTGTTTCCGCGCCGCGACAAGGAGAAGACGGTGGAAGAACTACGCAAACTGGAAGAAGCACCGGCGGCGGCGGTGGTGGCGCAGCCGGAGAAGATTGGCATCGAGGACTTTGCCAAGGTGGACCTGCGGGTGGGCGAGGTGTTGACCGCCGAGCGCATCAAGGGGGCGGACAAGCTGCTCAAGCTGACGGTGGATATTGGCAGCGAGGTGCGGCAGATCGTGGCCGGCATCGCCGCCGCCTACGATCCCCTCACGCTGCCGGGGCGGAAGGTGGTGATCGTGGCGAACTTGGCGCCGCGCAAGCTGCGCGGGGTGGAATCGAACGGCATGATCGTGGCGGCGGCGGTGGGCGAGGCGGGGACGCCGCAACTGGTGAGCGTGCCCGCCGACACCCCCAACGGCGCGCGGCTGCGCTAGCCTTTTGTGCTGATCGATTCCCACTGCCACCCCGACGACGAGGCCTTTGCGGGCGAACGCGAGGCGGTGCTGGAGCGCGCCCGCGCCGCCGGGGTGGAGGGGGTGGTCGCCATCAACGCGCCGCAGTTCGCCCGCGACCACCAGGGGCTGCCGGGGCTGCGGGTGTGGGCCACGATCGGGGTGCATCCGCACCAGGCGGCGCAGGCCACCGCAGGCACCTGGGACGAACTGGAAGCCTGGGCGGCCGCGCCGGAGGTGATCGGGGTGGGCGAGGTGGGCTTGGATTACCACTATGACCATTCTGCGCGCGCGGTGCAGCAGGCGGTGTTCGAGCGGCAGTTGGAGTTGGCGGCGGCTTGGGGCTTGCCGGTGGCGGTGCACTGCCGCGAGGCCTTCGCCGATTGCCTGGCCCTGATCGCCGCCCAGAACCCGCCCGCCCGGGGCGTATTCCATTGCTTTGCCGGCAGCGGGGATGAGGCCGAGGCGGCGCTGGAATTGGGCTGGTATTTGTCGTTCTCCGGCATTTTGACGTTCCCCAAGTTGGAGGCGCTGCGCCAAGTGGCGGCCGGGGCGCCGGCCGAGCGGCTGTTGGTCGAGACGGACGCGCCCTATTTGGCGCCGGTGCCGCACCGCGGCCGGCGCAACGAGCCCGCCTGGGTGGCGGAGACGGCGGCGGTGCTGGCCCGGGAGCGGGGCATCTCCGCGGCCGAGGCGGCGGCGCTGACCCGGGGCAATTTCTTCCGCCTGTTTCCCCGCGCGCTTGCGGGATAATAGCTCATGGCCGCCAACGAAAACTCCTTCGACGTCGCCAGCGAGGTCAACCTGCCCGAGGTCGCCAACGCGGTGCAGCAGACCCTGAAGGAGGTCACCACGCGCTACGACCTCAAGGGATCGAACACCATCGTCGAGCTGGACGCCAAGCAGGCGACCCTCGCCCTTGCCACCCAGGACGAGTACAAGCTCAAGGCGGTGACCGAGATCCTGCAGCAGAAGCTGTTCAAGCGCGGGGTCTCGCTGCGGGCGCTCACCTATGGGGTGGTCGAGTCGGCCTCCGGCGGCACGGTGCGCCAGACCATTACCCTGCAAAACGGCATCACCAGCGAGAAGGCGCGCGAAATCGTGCACCTGATCAAGGACTCGAAGAAGAAGGTGCAGGCTTCGATCCAAGGCGAGGTGGTGCGGGTGGCGGGCAAGGATCGGGATACACTACAGGAAGTGATCGCCCTGCTGCGCGGCCACGACTTTGGCATTGACCTGCAGTTCACCAACTTCCGCAGCCAATGAACCCCGCCGCGCCCACCCTTGCCGAGCTGGAAGCCGACCTGCTGGCGCCGTTTCGCTTGGTGCGGACCGAACTGGAGCAAGTGGAGGCGGAGCTATTGGCGGGGGGGGAGAGCCGGGTGCCCGCCATCACCGCCATTGGGCGCCATTTGCAGCAGAGCGGGGGCAAGCGCATTCGCGCGGCGCTGGTGCTGCTGGCGGGCCGGCTGGCGGGGTGCGAGCCGCGGGCGCGGGTGCGCTTGGCGGCGATCGTGGAGATGATCCACGCCGCCACCCTGATCCACGACGACATCATTGACGAGGCGCCGACGCGCCGGGGCCGGCCCTCGGCCAACGCGCGCTGGGGCAACCCCATGTGCGTTTTGGCGGGCGACTGGCTCTACATGCAGTCCTTCCGCCTGGCCCTGGGCGAGCGCCACTTTGGCGTGCTCGACGCCCTGATCTCCCTGACCCAGGATATGGTGGAGGGCGAGCTCTTGCAGTTGGAGATGCAGCAGCGGGTGGTGACGGCGGCCGAGCACACCGAGTTGATTGAGCGCAAGACGGCGCGCCTGTTCGAGGTTGCGGCGCAGTTGGGGGCGATGGCGGCGGGGCAGCCGGCGGCAGTGATCGCCGCGCTGGGCGAGTTTGGCATTCACCTGGGGCGCGCCTTTCAGATGGTGGACGATCTGCTCGACTTCACCGCCGCCGCCGCGGCGCTGGGCAAGCCGGTGGGCAACGATCTGCGCGAGGGCAAGATGACGCTGCCCGCCATCTACGCCCACCAGGCCAGCGACGCCGCCGGCCGGGCGCAGCTTGAGCAGGTGATGCGCGAGGGCGGCTACCAGCAGGTCGGCTTCGAGCAGGTGCAGGCGTTGGTGGCCTCGACCGGGGGGCTGGAGCGGGCGCGGGGCGAGAGCCGCCAGCAGGCGGCGCTGGCGCTGGCTGCGCTGGAGGCGCTGCCGGCCTCGCCCGAGCGCGAGGCGCTGGCGCTGCTGCCGGCGCTGGTGGTCGAGCGCAGCCAGTAGCTCCCACCGCGGGTCATTCCCCATGGCGCGCGAAGAGATCGAGCTCAAGTTTCGGGTGGAAGAGGCGCTGGCGCTGCGCGCGCGGCTGCGGCGGCTGGGCTTCCGCGTGGCGGTGCCGCGGCGGCGCGAGACCAACTGGATCTTCGACGACGCGCTGGGGCGCCTACGGGCGGGGGGCTTGCTGTTGCGCCTGCGCCAGTCGGGCAACAACACCTGGCTGCTGACGGCGAAAGGGAAGCGGCGCGCGGGGGCGCTCAAGCGCCGGGTGGAGTGGGAGACGGCGGTGGGCGACGGCCCCGCCTGCCAGGGACTGTTGGAGTTGCTCGGCTACCGCCCCACGCTGCGCTACGCACGCTGGCGCACGGTGCTGCGCCGGCCCGGGCAGGTGGGCGAGGTGGCGTGGGACGAGACGCCCTTTGGCCGCTATCTGGAGATCGAGGGCAGCGCCGGCTGGGTGCGGCGCACGGCGCGCGAGCTGGGCTTGGCGGTGACTTCGGCCGAGCCCCGTTCCTACCCGGAGCTCTATTCCGCCCGCCGCTAGAGCAAAAACAGCATCGCTGTAGCCCGCTGCCGGGAGAGCCCGTGCGGCTTATCCTGATGGAAAAGCCGCATGCGGGCCCTGGGGCCAGGCTACACCAAGGCGTTTTTGCTCTGACGCGACCGCCTCCTCCGGCTGGACATCGGGAGCTACGTGCCGTATGCTTCCCCTGGCCGTTTGAGGGAGCGCTGGAACACGGGCGACCCGCAGCGAAGGCGGCGGCATGCGGCAACCCGGTTGCATCATAAGGAAGGTTATCCCCCAGGGAGGATGCGATGCGACTCCAGGTTGTGCCCGCTTTCGCGCTGTTGGCAGTGTCCGGGCTGCTGGCGCGCCAAACCGTGACGCCACTGAACATCCAGACCGGGTTGTGGCAGACCACCTTGAAGCAAACCAACCACGGGAGCCTCGGGATTCCTCCGGAAGTGGCTGCGCAGTTGTCGCCGATGCAACGAGCGCGAGCGGCGGCGATGCTGAAGGCGATCACGCCACCGCCCAGTCAGACCTACACGAGATGTGTGACCCAGAAGGATTTCAACCAGGATCCGTTTCCGGACAAGAGCCGCCAGAGCTATACGCAGTGCACCGAGACGGTGCTGAGCTCCTCCAGCAGCGCCGCGCAGATACACGAGGTCTGCAAGGGCGAGGTAGAGGTGGACGCGACGATTTCCTACCAAGCCAGCGATCCGCAGCACATGGCCGGGACCGGTCATGCGGTCATCGCGGTGGGCGGGCAGCAAATGACGACCGACAGCACGCTGACTTCGCACTGGATCGGGGCGACCTGCCCAAAAAACTAAGAGGGGGCGGCCGCAGACCTAGTGCTCGTCGGCCGAGGGCCCGTAGGTGGAGGGCACGGGGACGCCGAGCAGCCGTAAATACACCCCCAACTGGGCGCGGTGGTGCACCAGGTGGTTGAGGTACATGGCGCGGTAGGCGGCGAAGCGGCTGCCGGAGAAGAACACCGTCTCGCCCATGGAGAGCTTCCAGGGCTCGCTCCAGGCGGCGTCGGGGGTGGCCTGGAGGGCAGCCTTGACGGCGACCACACCCTTGTCCATCTCGGCCACCAACTGGGCGGGCGATTCGAATACCAGCGGCTTCATGTTGGCGGTGGCAAAGTCGAGGCCGGGGCCGTGGAGAATCGCCACCCCGAAGCTGTTCAGTTGCGCGACATGGGCGGCGAGCTTGCCCAGCGGCATGGACTTGTCGTGGGGCTTATAGGCGGCTTGGTCGGCGGGCACGCGCCCGAGCGCCGCCCGGGTCTTGGAGGCTTCGGTCTCGACCTCGGTCACCAGGAAGTCGTGGATGGGCATGAATTCGCGTCCTTTCGTTTCAGTCTGGGGGCTCAGCCGACCTCGACCGCCCCGTGGCACTTCTTGTACTTCTTGCCGCTGCCGCAGGGGCAGGGATCGTTGCGTCCGACCTTGTCGTCGTTGCGCACCACGGTGGCCACCGGGGTGGGCTCGGAGGCGCCGGAGAAGCGCAGTTCGCGCGCCTGCTTCTGCTTGCGGCGCTCCATCTCGCGCTCGTAGTCGCGCAGCGCCTGGGTCTCGGCCTCGCGCCGCGCCGTCAACTCCTGTTCCTGCTCCTCGCGGGTCTGGATGCGGGCCAGGAAGACGGTGCGCACGCTGTCGCCCTCGACGCGCTCCATCAGGTCCTGGAACATGTCGAAGGACTCTTTTTTGTACTCGATGAGGGGGTCGCGCTGGCCGTAGCCGCGCAGGCCGATGCCCTCCTTGAGGTGGTCCATGGCCAACAGGTGGTCCTTCCACAGGTTGTCCACGATGTTGAGCATGACCAGGCGCTCGAAGTGGCGCAATTGGGGAGCGCCGATGAGGGCTTCTTTCTCGTCGTACTTCTGCCGCAGCAGGTCCATCAGGGCGTGGCCGAGCTCCTGGAAGGTGAGGGTGTCGGCGTGCACGGCGCCCTGGAAGTCCACGCCGAAGCGCTCTTTGAGCGATTGGCGCAGGCCGGCGAGATCCCACTTGTCGGGATGGACGTCGCGGCCGCAGAAGGTGTCGAGGTCGGCCTCGACCGAGCCCTCGGCGACGCCCATGAGGAACTCCTTCTGGTCGAGGCCGGCGAGCAGGTCGTGGCGCATGCCGTAGATGGCCTCGCGCTGCTTGTTCATGACATCGTCGTACTCGAGCAGGTGCTTGCGGCTCTCGAAGTGCTGGCCCTCGACCTGCTCCTGGGCGGCGGCGATGCGGCGGCTAATGAGCTTGCTCTCGATGGGCTGGCCCTCCTCCATGCCGAGGCGGAGCATCAGGCCGGAGATCTTCTCGCCGCCGAAGATCCGCAGCAGGTCGTCTTCGAGGGAGAGGTAGAAGCGGGAGGCGCCGGGGTCGCCCTGGCGGCCGGCGCGGCCGCGGAGCTGGTTGTCAATGCGGCGGGACTCGTGGCGCTCGGTGCCGATGATGTGGAGGCCGCCGAGAGAGACCACCTCGTCGTGCTCGCGGTCGGTCTCGGCCTTGTAGGGGGCGAGGGCGGCCAGGCGCTCGTCGCCGGGGAGCGCGTCCCAGTTGACGCCCTTGCGGGCCAGGGCGACGCGCGCCATCTGCTCGGGGTTGCCGCCCAGCAGGATGTCAGTGCCGCGCCCGGCCATGTTGGTGGCGATGGTGACCGCCGCCTTGCGGCCGGCCTGGGCGACGATCTCGGCCTCCTTCTCGTGGAACTTGGCGTTGAGGACGACGTGGGGCACGCGCGCCTTCTGCAGCAGGGCCGCGACGCGCTCGGACTTTTCGACCGAGATGGTGCCGACCAGCACGGGCTGGCCGCGCTGGCTGCAGTCCTTGATCTCTTCCACCACAGCGTTGAACTTTTCCCGTTCGGTGCGGAAGACGACGTCGCGGTTTTCCAGGCGGATCAGCGCCCGGTTGGTGGGGATCACCGCCAAATCGAGCTTGTAGGTGGAGTGGAACTCGTTGGCCTCGGTCTCGGCGGTGCCGGTCATGCCCGCCAGCTTCTTATACATGCGGAAGTAGTTCTGGAAGGTGATGGTGGCAAGGGTTTGGTTCTCGCGCTCGATCTTCACCCCCTCCTTGGCCTCGACCGCCTGGTGGAGGCCGTCGGACCAGCGCCGGCCGGGCATGAGGCGGCCGGTGAACTCGTCCACGATGAGGACCTTCTTCTCCATCCGCCCGGTCTGCGGGTCATTCTCCTCCTTGACCACGTAGTCCACGTCGCGCTTGTACAAAGTGTGGGCGCGCAAGCCCTGGTAGACGTGGTGGATGAGCTCCATGTTGGCGATGTCGTAGAGGTTGTCCACCCCCAGCGCCTCTTCGCACTTGGCCACGCCCTCTTCGGTCAAGGTGGCGGTGCGCTGCTTTTCGTCCAGGTAGTAGTCCCCGGTGGCCGGCTTCTCGTCTTTCTCGGGCGGATCGCCGCGCTGCAGCCGCGGGATTATCCGGTCAATGCGGTAGTACTTGTCGGTGGACTCCTCCGAGGGGCCGGAGATGATGAGCGGGGTGCGGGCCTCGTCGATCAGGATGGAGTCCACCTCGTCCACGATGGCGAAGTGGTGGCTGCGCTGGCAGCAGTCGGCCAAGTCGAACTTCATGTTGTCGCGCAGGTAGTCGAAGCCGAACTCGTTGTTGGTGCCATAGGTGATGTCGCAGGCGTAGGCGGCCTTGCGGTCCTGGTCGGCGAGGTCATGCACGATCACCCCCACCGTGAGCCCGAGGAACTTGTACAGCCGGCCCATCCATTCCGAGTCGCGGTGGGCGAGGTAGTCGTTGACGGTGACGACGTGGACGCCGCGTCCGGCGAGGGCGTTGAGGTACACCGGCAGGGTGGCGACCAGGGTCTTGCCCTCGCCGGTCTTCATCTCGGCGATGCGGCCCTGGTGGAGCACCATGCCGCCGATGAGTTGGACGTCGAAATGGCGCATCTGCAGGACGCGGCGGCCGGCCTCGCGGACCAGGGCAAAGGCGGGGACGAGCAACTCGTCGAGGGCGGCCTTCTCGGCGGCGCGCTTTTCCTCGTCGGTGGAGGCCTCGGCGCTGCGCTCGCGCACCTGCTGCAGGAACTCGGCGGTCTGGGCGCGCATCTCGTCGTCGGAGAGCGCCTGCATGGCGGCCTCCAAGGCGTTGATGGCCTGGACTTGGGGCCGCAACCGGGCGATCTCGCGGTCGTTCTTGGTGCCGAAGACTTTGGCGACGATGGAAGGCATAATCGAGGTAGGAACACCCAATTTTACCATTCCGGGCGGGGCGGGGTGGCGCGCCCTTTGCCGGCAGTGTCGCCGGCGGGGGGCCGGGCCTAGTGGGAGTCCACTCGCAGCGGTTCGCGGATGGCTTGGGCTTGGCGGCGGGAGATGGAGCGTTCGGCGAGTTCGGGGTTGGCGGCCAGGCGCAGGGCGACGGCCTCCCGCAAATTCTCCCGTGCCTCCTCCCGGGTCTTGCCTTGGCGGTTGGCGCCCGGGATTGCTGCGACGTGGGCGACAAAGCCGCCCTCGGCCGCCTGCTCGAACACGCCGGTCAGCTTCATGCAGCGATTATAGGCCCATGCCCCCGCCTTTGGCGGGAGCGCAGAGCGCGATTGACCCCGACCCCGCCTGCGGCTTACAGTTCGATCCATGCGCAAGCTCCTTGGGCTAATCCTGCTGGCGGCCGTGCCGCTCTGGGCCGACACCTATCCGCGGCCGGCCGGCTTTGTCATCACCCATTACGATTTCGCGGTCACCCTGACGGACGCCAATAACGCGATCACGGTCACCGACACGGTGAGCGGGCGCTTCACGCAGGGCGGGGTGCGCCAAGTGGGGCTCGACCTCTGCCAGCTTCGCACCGCGGCCGCGCCCGCCGACCGCAGCAATCCCTGCCTGGTGCGCACCCCCTACGGGCTGCGCGGCGGCGCCGCCGCCGCGGTCAGCTCGGTGGGGCGGGGCATGGTGGTGACGGCGGTGACCGCCGCGGGCGGCGGGGGGCTGCGCTTCCGCCAGGCCCAGGACCGGCTCCTGGTGGAGTTGGCCCGGCCGGGTCGGGCGGGCGAGGCCTTCGCCTTCACCGTCGCCTACCACGGCGTGCCCGCCAACGGGCTGCTGATCGGGCCCAACCGGTACGGCGACCGGGAGTTCTTCACCAACGAGTGGCCGGACCTCGCCCGCAATTGGCTGGCGGTGGTGGACCATCCCGCGATGAAGGCGACCAAGACCATCCGCGTGGTGGCGCCGCGGCATTACCAGGTGATCTCGAACGGGACGAGGACGGAGGAGACCGACCTGCCGGGCGATTTGCGGCGCACCGTCTGGCGCGAGGACGTGCCGATCTGCACCTGGCAGTTTTCGCTGGGGGTGGCGCCGATGGCGGTGAGCGACTTTGGCCAGGTCCACGGCATTCCGCTCTCGGCCTGGGTGTTTCCGCAGGAGCGGGCAACGGGCTTTGCCGACTTCCAACGCTGGACACAGCCGATTCTGGAGTTCTACATTGACCACATCGGGCCGTACTCCTACGAAAAGCTGGCGCAGGTGGAGGCGAACGGGACGGGCGGGGGCATGGAGCTGGCCTCGGACATTTACTACGGCTATCCACCGAGCGGGCCGAGCCGGCAGTTGCTCGCCCATGAGATGGCGCACCAGTGGTTTGGCGACTCCGCCACCGAGAAGGACTGGGATGACGTCTGGCTGAGCGAGGGCTTCGCCACCTATTTCGCCCTGCTCTACACCGAGCACCAGGACGGCCGCGACGCCTTCCTGGCGGGGGTCAAATCCAGTGCGGCGGCGGCGCGGCGCTACGCCGAGCAGCATCCCGACTCGACCGTGGTGCACAACAACCTCAGCGACATCAGCCAGGTGATCGCCAACAACGCCCAGATCTACCAGGGGGGCGCGCAGGTGCTGCACATGCTGCGCGGCGTGCTGGGGACGGATACTTTCTGGGCGGGCATCCGGCTCTATTACCACCGCTACCAGAACGCCAACGCCAGCAGCCTCGACTTCCAGCACGCCATGGAAGAGGCCTGCGCGGCCGCGGCGGCCTGCCCCAGCTACGGCCGCGACCTGAGCTGGTTCTTCTCCGAATGGCTGCACCGCGGCGGGCTGCTGCGGGTGCACGGGACATGGCGGTATGACGCCGCAAACAAGCGGCTGGACGTCACCCTGGACCAAACGCCGAATCAGGGCCAGCTCTACCAGATGCCGTTTCAAATCGGCATCACGCTGCCGCCGGCCGCCGCTGCCGCCGCCGGCCGGGGGGGGCGGGGCCGCGGAGGCCGCGGTGGGCGGGGCGCGCCGCCGCCGCTGCCGGTGTTGATGCTGCGCGCTGCGCACAACACGCTCGCCATCCCGCTGGCGCAGGCGCCGGCCGCCGTCGTCCTGGACCCGGGGACTTGGGTGACTATGGCTACGGTGGCCTTCGGTCCCCGGGCGGCTGCAGTGGCCTTCGGCCCGCAGTAGGCTGCGGTGGCCTGCGGCCCGCAGAAGGCGCAGGCTACAATGCAGAAGCCATGCCAGCCGAGCCGCCCAGCGTTCAGACGCCGCTCATGCGGCAGTACAGCGAGGCCAAGCGCCAGCACCCGGAGGCGCTGCTGCTGTTCCGGCTGGGGGACTTTTACGAGCTCTTTTACGACGATGCGGTGACGGCGGCGCGGGCGCTGCAGATTACCCTGACCAGCCGGAACAAGGAGCGGGGGGCGCCCATCCCCATGTGCGGCGTGCCCTACCACGCCGCCGAGGGCTACATCGCCAAGCTCATCCAGCAGGGCTACAAGGTGGCGCTGTGCGACCAGATGGAGGACCCGCGCCAGGCCAAGGTATTAGTCCGGCGCGAGGTGACGCGGGTGCTGACGCCGGGGACGGCGGCGCTGCCGCAGGCGGCGGGGGACAACACCTATCTGGCGGCGGTGGCACGTGCGGGGGGGAAGGGAGGCGGCGCGGCGCTGGGCTTGGCGGTGCTGGACGTCTCGACCGGGGAGTTTCGCGCCACCGAGTTCAGCGGCGAGCACTCCGAGGCGCGTTTGGCGGAAGAGCTAGCGCGCTGGCGCCCGCGCGAGCTGCTCTACGCCGCGGCGAGCGGCGAGGACGCGCCGCTGTTCCGCGGGCCGCGGCCGGAGGAGCTGGCGGCGGCGGTGCTGACCCCGCTCGAGCCCTGGATATTGGAGCCGGGCTTCGCCCAGGGGGTGCTGGAGAGCCACTTTGGCGTGCTCTCGCTCGAGGGCTTTGGGCTGGCGGGCAAGCCCTGGGCGCAGGCGGCGGCCGGGGCGATTGTGCACTACGTCAAGGAGACGCAGCGCAGCCAACTGGCGCACGTGGACCGGCTGGGGTATTACGAGCGGCAACAGGGGCTGGTGCTGGACGCGGTCACGGCGCGCAACCTGGAGCTGGTGGAGCCGCTGTTCCAGGGCACGGAGGCGGCCACGGTGCGGGCGGTGCTGGACGCCACCGTGACCGCGATGGGCAAGCGCCTGCTGCGGCAGTGGCTGCTGCGGCCCAGCGGCGAATTGGCCGAGATCCAAACCCGCCAGGAGGCGGTGGCCGGCCTGGTGGAGGATTGGGGACTGCGGCAGAAGCTGCGGACGGTGGCGGCCGGGGTGCAGGATTTGGAGCGGTTGTTGGGGCGGGTGGCGCTGGCCACGGCGCTGCCGCGCGACCTGCAGGCGCTGGCCGCCTCGCTCGACCGGGTGCCGGAGCTGGCGCGGCTGTTGGCCGCGGCGCCCGCCGCCCGCTGGGGCGAGATCGCGGCGCGGCTCGACCCCTGCGACGAACTGCGGCAGGCCATCGCCGCGCATCTGGTGGAATCGCCGCCGGCCACGCTGGCCGAGGGCGGCTACATCCGCAGCGGGGTGTCGGCGGAGCTGGACGAGCTGCGCGCGCTCAGCCACAACGCCAAGGGGGCGGTCGCCCAGATCGAGGCGCGCGAGCGCGCCCGCACCGGCATCGGCTCGCTCAAGGTGCGCTTCAACCAGGTGTTCGGCTATTACCTGGAGATCTCCAAGGCCAACCTGCGCCACGCCCCGGCCGACTACGAGCGCAAGCAGACGCTGGCCAACGCCGAGCGCTACACCACGCCGGAGTTGAAGGAGTTGGAGGCGAAGATTCTCAGCGCCGACGAGCGCAGCCGGGAGCTGGAGCAGAGCCTGTTTGTGGCGCTGCGAGCCCGCGCCAGCGCGCAGGCGGCGCCCATCCGGCGCAACGCCGAGGCGCTCGCCGAGCTGGACCTGCTGGCCAACTTCGCCCATGTCGCCGCCGAGCAGAACTTCTGCCGGCCCGAGGTCGGGGCCGAGGGCTTCGACATCCGCGACGGCCGCCACCTGGTGGTGGAGCGGCTGGGCTGGGAGGCGGCGGCCGACCGCTTTGTGCCCAACGACCTTTTTCTCGACCGCGAGCGGCAGCGGGTGCTGCTGATTACCGGACCCAACATGGGGGGCAAGAGCACCTACCTGCGGCAGGCGGCGCTGCTCGCCATCCTGGCGCAGATGGGGAGCTTCGTGCCCGCCCGCAGCGCGCGCCTGCCGCTGCTGGACCGCATCTTCACCCGCATCGGGGCGAGCGACAACCTGGCGCGGGGGCGCTCGACCTTTATGGTGGAGATGACCGAGGCGGCGGTCATCCTCAACCAGGCCACGCCGCGCAGCCTGGTGATCCTGGACGAGATTGGGCGGGGGACGGCGACCTATGACGGGCTGGCGCTGGCCTGGGCGATGGTGGAGTACCTGCACCAGCGCAGCGGGGCCTTCACGCTGTTTGCCACCCATTACCACGAGCTGACCGAGCTGGCACGCCACTTGGAGGCGGTGCAGAACGTGCACGTGGCGGTGCAGGAGTCGCCGCAGGGCATCGTGTTTTTGCGCAAGGTGGAGGCGGGCGAGGCGAGCCGCAGCTACGGCATCGAGGTGGCGCGGCTGGCGGGGCTGCCGCGCGAGGTGCTGCAGCGGGCGCGCGAGGTGTTGCGCCACCACGAGCAGGCGGAGACGCGCACCAGCACCCAGCTCGAAGCCCCGGCCGAGGCGCGGCTGCAGTTGACGCTGTTCACCCCGCTTAGCCAACAGGTCGCCGACCGCGTCGCCGCGGCCGAGCTGGAGCGACTGACGCCGCTGGAGGCGCTGAACCTGTTGGCCGAGCTGCAAAAGAACTTGCGGGGGGAGGGATGAAGGGGCAGGCGCGGCCGCGGATTGTGGCCGGGGTGATGACCGGCACCTCGGCCGACGGCCTGGATGTGGCGGTGGTGCGGGTGGAGCCCGATTGGCGCTGGCAAATGCTGGGCTTTCACCATGCCAGCTACGCCGCGCGCGATCGGCAGGCGATCTTGGCGGTGGCCGAGGGCGAGGCCACGGTGGCCGAGTTGGCCCGGCTGGACGTATGGCTGGGGCGGCGGATTGGGGAGGCGGTGCTCGATGCGGCGCGGATTGCGGGCCTGAAGCCGGCGCGGCCGGATATCATCGCCTCCCACGGGCAGACGGTGTTCCACCAGGGGCGGGTGGCGACGTTGCAGGTGGGCGACGCCGCGACCATCGCGGCGGTGGCGGGCGCGCCGGTGATCAGCGATTTCCGCTCCGCCGACATCGCCGCCGGGGGCGAGGGCGCGCCGCTGGTGCCGTGGGCGGACTGGCGGCTGCTCACCCACCGCCGCCGCTACCGCATCGCCCTCAACCTGGGCGGCATCGCCAACCTCACCCTGCTGCCGCCGCGCGCCCGGGCCGAGCAGGTGCTGGGCTTCGACACCGGCCCGGGGAATATGGCCATGGACGCCTACATGCAGCAGCTCAGCGGCGGCCGCCATAAGTTCGACCCCTGGGGCGGGCTGGCCAGCAGCGGCCAAGTGAATCGCCCATTGCTGCGGCGCCTGCGGCTGCATCCCTTCTTCCGCCGCCGCCCGCCCAAATCGGCCGGGCGCGAGCAGTTTGGCGCCGCCTTTGTCGCGGGGGCGGTGAAGCACGCGCGCCGCCTGTCAGCGGCCGACGTCATGGCCACGCTGGTGGCGCTGACCGCCGAGACCGTGGCCGCCGGTTTGCGTTTCGCCGGTCCGGAGGGGCAGGCGGCGGAGGTGATCGTCTCCGGCGGCGGGGTCAGCAACCTGGCGCTGATGCGCGCCCTGCAAGCCGCCGCGCCCGGCTGCCGCTGGCTGACCTCCGACCAGGTGGGCGTGCCCGCCCAGGCCAAGGAGGCCATCGCCTTCGCCCTGCTGGGCGAGGCCTACCTGCGCGGCGAACCGGGCAACTTGCCCACCGTCACTGGGGCCGACCGCGCCGTGGTGCTGGGCAGCTATACCCCCGCCCCTGCGGGCAAGCCGGGCTAGCAGCCCGTGGCGAATCTGTTGTTTCGCCTTTTCGGGACACGCGAAACCCGCTCTGGGCGCGGGTCTCGTACGGGGCCGTGGCGGGCGCGAGGTAGTTTTGCCACGGGCTGCTAGCCCGCTCGCCGCGCGCCTTTTTCCGCGGCGGCTGCGCCGCTCATCCGGCTGAGCGGCCGTTCATCCCAATCTTCGCCTCTGCTGCCCACACGCCTGCCAGGGTGGACACAGGAGGAAGTTATGCCCAGGCTTTATCGTTCGCTGCGGCCCGCCCTGCGCGGGTTGGCGCTCGCTGTTTCGCTCGCCACGGCGGCTGCGGCCCAGACGCCCACCGCCTTTCGGGTGCAGGTGGCCGGCCACGGCCCCGCCATGGTCCTGCTCCCCGGCCTCGCCTCTTCGGGCGCGACCTGGGACAGCACCGTGGCCCACTTTCAAGCCCGCTACACTTGCTACACCCTCACGTTGGCGGGCTTCGCCGGCGTGCCGCCCATCGCCCAGCCGTTGCTGGCGACCGCCCGGGTGCAACTTGCCGCCTATATTCGCGCCCACCATCTCGCGCCGGCTGTGATGGTGGGGCACAGCCTGGGGGGAACCTTCGCGCTCGACTTTGCCGAGCACTATCCCCGGCTGGTGGGGTCGCTGGTGATTGTGGACGCGCTGCCGTTCTACGCGGGCGCGTGGTTTGGCGTGAAGAACCTGGCGGCGGCCCAGCCCATTCTGGCGCAGATGCGGGCGGGGATGGCGCAGGAGACCCAAGCCGGGTATTTGGCCAGCGCCCGCTCGGGGGCGGCGACCCAGCCGATGACCCGCAGCCGCGCCCACCAGCAGGAGTTGGTGGCGTGGGGCGTGGCATCCGACATGGGCACGGTGAACCGCGCCATGGAGGAGATGCTGGGCGCGGACCTGCGCCCGGGCCTGACCACGATCGCCTCGCCCACGCTGGTGCTGGGCACCTGGAGGGGCTGGCAAGAGTCGCTGGCGGGGCGCGGGGTGGCGCTGCAGCGGGCGGATTTTGTCCACACTTTCGCGCAGCAGTACGCCGGGCTGAAGCGGATGCACTTCGCCATGGCCGACCACGCCCGCCATTTCGTGATGTGGGACGATCCCGCCTGGTTTTTCCAGCAACTGGATGCCTTCCTGGCCCGCCCGGCGGCGGGGGTGCGGGTGCGGGGATTCTAAGCTACCGTAGGGGGAGCCGCCATGAACCGACGCTCGCACGCGCGCGCCTATTGGACCTGCCAGCTCGTGGGCTGGACCGCCTATGCCGCCCTCGGCCTGGTGTTCATCGCGCTGTTTCCTCCCGGGCCGGCATTCTGGCGCTTCGCCCTCACCTACGCCGCTGCCGCCGCGATCGCGGTGGGCGCCACCCACCTCTATCGCGGCTGGATGCGGCGGCGGCAGTGGCGGCGGTTGCCGCCGCAGCGGCTGCTGCCGCGGGTGGGGGCGGCGAGCGCGCTGCTCGGCGCGGGCATCACCGCCTTGCTCGCGCTGGTCTATCCGCTAATGTTTGCCCGCCCGTTCCTGCAGGCGGGGGGCTGGAGCTGGCTGTTTCCCGCCCTCTGCACCTGGATGGGGGCGGCCTTTTTCTGGAATGTCATCTACTTCGGTCTGCACTATTTCGAGCAGTACCGGGAGGCCGAGATCGGCGCGCTGCGGCTGGCGGTGGCGGCCAAGGATGCGAACCTGCGGGCGCTGCAAACCCAGCTTAACCCGCATTTCGTCTTCAATGCCCTGAACAGCGTGCGGGCGCTCGTCAGCGAGGACCCGGGGCGCGCCCAACTGATGGTCACCGAGCTGGCCTGCCTGCTGCGCTACACGCTGTCGGCCGAGCGCCGCCCCACCGTGCCGCTGGCCGAGGAGTTGGAGGCGGTGGGGGCGTATCTCAAGCTGGAGGGCATTCGACTGGAGGAGCGGCTGCGCGTCGAGATCGCCGCCGACCCGGCCACCTTGGCGCAGCCGGTGCCCATATTGCTGCTGCAAACCCTGGTGGAGAACGGGATCAAGCACGGCATCGCGCCCCTGCCGCAGGGCGGGCGGCTGCGGATCACGGCCCGGCTCGCGGGGACGCGGCTGGAGGTGGAGATTGTCAATTCGGGGCGTTGGCCGGGCGCCCGCACGGCGGGCGATCGCCAGCCCGGCGGAGTGGGGCTGGAAAACGCGCGCGCGCGGCTGCACCTGCTCTATGCCGGGCAAGCCCGGCTGGAGATCGGCGATCAGGGCGCGGGCGAAGTGATGGCCGCGGTTTCGCTGCCGCTGGCGGGCGGCGTGGGGGCGGCGCAGTGAAGGCGATGATCGTGGACGACGAGCGCCTGGCGCGGGCGGAACTCCTTCGCTTGCTGCGCGCCCATCCCGAGGTGGAGGTGGTGGGCGAGGCCGCCAACGCCGCGCAGGCAGAGGCGCTGCTGGCCCGCCTCCGGCCGGAGGTGCTGCTGCTCGACGTCGCCATGCCCGGCGGCGACGGCTTTGCCCTGCTGGAGCAGCTCGAGGACGTGCCGGCGGTGGTCTTCACCACCGCCTACGACCACTTCGCGCTGCGCGCCTTCGAGGTGAGTGCGGTGGACTACCTGGTCAAGCCGATCGTGCCGGCGCGCCTGGCGGCGGCGCTGGCCAAGGTGGCGGCGCGGCTGGCGGCGGCGCCGCGGCCGGCGCTGGCGGCGGATCGGCAGATCTTTGTCCGCGACGGCGAGCGCTGCTGGTTTGTGCGGCTGCGCGACATCGCGCTGCTGGAGTCAGAGGGCAACTACACCCGGCTGCGCTTCGGGGCCGAGCGCCCGCTGCTGCTCCGCTCGCTCAACCAACTGGAGCGGCGGCTCGACCCGGAGCTGTTCTTCCGCGCCAGCCGCCGGCATCTGGTCAATCTGGAGGCGATCGAGGGGCTCGATCCCTGGGTCAACGGCGGCCTGCGGGCGCGGCTGCGCGGCGGCCTGGAGGTGGAGCTGTCACGCCGGCAGGCGCTGCGCTTCCAAGAGCGCCTGCGCCTGTGACGCAGCCCGGGTGTGGCCTGGCCCCAGGTCTGCGTGCGGCTTTTCCATCAAGAAAGCCGCACGCATTCTCCGGGCGCGTGCTCCAGCAACGCTGCTTTTGCTCCTAGGAGCCTGTCGTGGATAGGGCCGGCGCGTCTTCCCTTGGTGCGGGCGAGTGGCTGGCATTTGGGAGCAGGGCGCGGGCTTGACCCGGAGGTCGAT
>Ga0307373_10007291_pt1 | contig 17303 bp, 14 predicted proteins | sample OX2MG_FD_202534 | JGI IMG/M metagenome (GOLD analysis project Ga0307373, IMG submission 202534) | Soil microbial communities from Risofladan, Vaasa, Finland - OX-2 | ecosystem: Environmental > Terrestrial > Soil > Coastal area > Acid sulfate soil | place: Finland: Risofladan, Vaasa | collected... | reverse complement strand
CCTGCCCCGCCAGGCCCTTCGCACCATCCGGCCCCCATCGTCTAGCGGCCCAGGACGCTGCCCTTTCAAGGCGGTAACACGGGTTCGAATCCCGTTGGGGGTGCTGAGAGGTCTTCACGTTTGGACCTCACCCATCTTCACGTTTGGTTGTAGCAGGGGGTTGTGTCGCGCCCCGACGCCCGTTCGTGACCGTCAGTTCGCTTCCGGTCCCTCGCCCGGACGCGTCTGGTCAAGCGCTGCCGACGGAGCAGGGTCCTTGATCGTCGAGTTGGCCCGTCCGGCCGCCGAGCGCCGCCCACCGCTCCTCCTACGGGCGGCGGAGGGGTAGGGGTGCTCCTGACGGGTCTTGGCGTTGACCGTGGGCGCGACGGTGATGGTCGCCTGGGTGCAGCACCCAGGCGGGTGCTCGGGCGGGATCCCCCGTCAGTAGGCGGAGCGTCTTCGTGACCCGGGTCCGTGACGGGGTCATCGTCGACTCGAGGAACCGGAGGAGCCGCCCGATGCGGCCGGTGCGGCCGACGCGGGCTGGGCGCCGAGCGCGACCGTCGTGCTCTGCGAGCGACCGTTGCGCTCGTAGGTGACCGAAACGGTGTCGCCCGGCTTCTTGGTCAACGTGATCGCGGCCAGCTGGGTCGGGTCCGTCACGGCCTCGCCGTCGAGCTCGGTGATGATGTCGCCGCTGCGCACGCCGGCGCGCGCAGCCGGACCACCCGGGACGACCCCGACGACGTACAGCCCCTCGCTCGTCCCCGCCTGCTGCGCCGCGGCCGCCGGGATCTGGTCGACCTCTATCCCGAAGTAGGAATGGGTCACCGTGCCCGTCGCGATGAGCTCGTCGGACACCGACCTGGCCAGGTCCACCGGGATGGCGAACCCGAGCCCGACGCTCCCGGCACTCGACTGGCCCGATTCGTTCGGCACCGACGCCCCGGCCGACGGGACGCCGATCAGGTTCCCCGAGCAGTCGGTGAGCGCGCCGCCGCTGTTGCCCGGGTTGATGGCGGCGTCCGTCTGTATGGCGGACACGAGCAGCGCGTTCTGCCCGTTGTCCCCGGGAACCTCGATCGTCCGGTCGAGCGCGCTCACGATGCCGCTCGTTACGGTGCTCGAGAGCCCCAGCGGAGCGCCGAGGACGACGACGGGCTCACCGACCTGCAGGTTGCTCGACGACCCGAACGGGATCACCGGGAGCGACGTCCTCCCACTCACCTTTATCACCGCCAGATCGGTCTGCGGGTCCCGGCCGGTGATCGTGGCCGGTGCCGTGGTCCCGTCGCTGAAGAGGACCTCCACCGATCCGCCGTTCGCGGCGACCGAGATGACGTGGTTGTTCGTCAGGATGTACCCGTCGCTCCGGATGATCTCGCCCGAGCCGGCTCCGCCGCTCGTTCCCCTCCTCGCCGAGATGGTCACCACCGAAGGCAGGACCCGGTCGGCCACGCTGGTCGCCGCGCAGGCGCCCGAACCCGAGCCCGACGAGTCCGTCCCGGCGACGACCAGGCCTCCGGCCACCCCTCCGACGAGCACCGCCACCGCGAGCCCGGCCCAACGCACCGACCGCCGCCTTCGGGGACCGGGGGGCCGGGCGTCACTCATGACAAGGCCGTTGGCCTGGTGGGCCCGACGTGTGACGAAGGAGATCCTCCTCATGCCCGGTCGGCGTGCACACGGACGATGCTACCGAGTCACGGTTCCGCCGTCCTGGTCGCTCCGGACCGCCGGCCTGGTCGCTCCGGACCGCCGGCCGGGACCGCCCGGACCGCCGTGGTCGATCAGGTGCGCCGTCGCGGCGTCGGCGATCTCGGGCCGGTCAGGACCCCACGCGCCGCGCGAGCTCGCCCATCAGCTCCACGCCGGTGAGGTCCTGGCGGTCGGGGTGCTGGAGGAAAACTCGCTCCACCCCCGCCTCCCGGAACTGGCCGAGCACGGCCGCCATCTCCTCCACCGTGCCGGCGCGTGATCGCTCCCGCGGGCCCCGGAAACGCTCGAGCGCACGCGCCAGGCGCTGCCGTGCGTCCTCCTCGTCGTGGCCCGGCGTCATCAGTGTCATGAGGGACAGGGGAAGGCTCGCCGGGTCCCTGCCGGCGACCCGGCAGGCGTCATCGAGCTTGGACCGGAGTTGGCGGCAGTCCTCGGGATCGAGGAAGGCACAGTTGTACTCCTGGGCGAACCTGGCAGCCAGGGCCAGCGAGCGGGGACCGCCGCGGCCGCCGAAGATCAGCGGAGGGTGCGGGGACTGCACGGGGGGCGGGAGCGCGCGCTGCCCCTGCAGGACGAAGTGCTTCCCGTCGTAGTCGAAGGGATCGGCGGTCCAGCTTTGGAGGAGGACCTCGACGTACTCGGTGAGCCGGTCCATCCGCTCGACCACGGCGGGGAAGTCGAAGCCGTTCTGTCGGTGCTCCTGTTCGAACCAACCGGCGCCCACCCCGACCTCGACCCGACCGCCGGAGACATGGTCGGCGGTGACGGCGACCCGGGCCAGCTCGCTCGGATGCCGGAAGGTGGCGGGTGAGACGAGCGTTCCCAGTCGGATCCGGCTCGTCACCGAGGCCAGGGCGGCCAACGTCGCCCAGGCGTCGAGCGCGGCGCCGGGGGGTCCGTGGAACGACGTGTAGTGGTCCGACCGGAACAGCCCCTCGAGCCCCGCCGACTCCACCGCTCGGGCGAGGCCCAACCACTCGTCCCACGTCACGCCCTCCTGTCCTTCGATCATGAGGCACACCCGCATCGCTAATTCCCCTCTCCGTGGTCGATGCCGAACATGTCGAGACACCCCTCGAGCCCGGCGATCCGAATGTCATTCCTTCGCAACGCGAGCCAGTCGGCGCGCCCGAGCCGGACGTTGACCATCCGGGCCGGGCGCCCTCGCCGGAGCTCGAGCTGCTCACCGTTGGCCGAATAGCCGAGCGACCTCGACACCCCCAGCGAGGGCCCGTTATCGTCGAACGCCCCGCTGTGGGCGACCTCGGCACCCAGGCCGTCGAACGCCAGGTGGAGGATGGCGGCGCGCATCTCCTGGCCGAGGCCCCTCCCCTGGTGGCGCCGGCCGAGCCACGATCCGGTGGCCACCGTCCGCAGGGTCGCGAAGTGCTTCGCCGACAGGTCCTGCACCCCGACGGGCTCGCCCTCGACGAACACCGCACCCGTGAACGACCAGTCGTCGGGGCGCCACTGCGCCCGGCGCCCCCACCACCACTGCAACGACTCCCTCGCTCGGCGCGGCGCGGGCGCGTCGGTCCACGGGGTGGCGAAGGGCATCGTCGCCGGGTCGTGCACCCCGTCGTCGACGAGGGCGACGAGCCGGTAGAGGTCCTCGTCGGTCGGGAGCCGTATCTCGAGTCGGGGCGTCCGGACCCTCACGTCGAACAGCGGCCAATAGGGGTTGCCCATGGCGGCGGACGCCCTGCCCGCTCAGCTGGGATCCGGACCGGGGGAGCCCGCCGGGACCGGTCCCGGCGGGGCGGGACCCTGCGGGGCGGAACCCTGCGGGGCGGGACCCGGCGGGGCGGGACCCGGCAGGGCGGGACCGGGACCGAGAGCCTCCACGATCGCCGAGAAGTCCGGCCACTCGTCCCCCGAGTCGATCACCGTGGTCAGCAGTGCCTCGGCCGCCGCCCCGAGGCGCGCCCCGACCCGCCCCTCGCGGGCGAGGGCGATCGCCAGGCGGAGGTCCTTGCGGGCCAGCGCCGGGGGGAACCAACCCGGGTGCTCGGGCGCGAGGATCGAGTCGAGCCGGGCCCTCGAAGCGGTGCTCACCACCGCGCTGTCCGAGAACACGCTCCGCAGGAGGTCGTCGTCCACCCCGTGCTCCCTCGCGGTGGCGACGGCCTCGGCCAGGACGCCGACGCCGACGACCAGCTGGAGGTTGGACAGGATCTTGACCACCGAGGCGCTGCCGACCGGTCCGCAGTGCACCTGGCCGGCGCTGAGGTCCGACCACAGCGGCTGCAAGCGGTCCATCGTCGCTACCGGCCCGCCGACGAGGAGGCGTCCCTCCCCGCGCCCGATCGCCGCGGGACCCCCCATGACGGGGGTGTCGAGAACCGCGTCCGGCGGGCCGGCGTCGGCGAGGCGGCGGACGGTCCCCGGCGACACGGTGCTGACGTTGGCGAGCACGGCGCCCGCCCGCAGCGCAGCAAGGGCGCCGCCGCCGCTCGACCCACCGCCGAGGCAGACCTCCTCCACCGCGGCGTCGTCGGCGACCACCACCAGCACGACGTCGGCCTGACGGGCGGCGTCGGCCGGGGACGGCGCCTCGGTGGCGCCCGCCTCCACCAGCTCGGGGACCCGGCCCGGCGACCGGTTCCAGACCGCGACCCGGTGCCCCCGGCCGAGGGCCCGGCCGGCGAAGGCCCGGCCCATCTGTCCCATGCCGAGCACCGCGACGCGCATGGGCCGACGGTACCGCTACCGGCGACCCGTCGGCGAGGCGCCCGGCCGCCGGCCGGCGATGGCATCCGGCCGCCGGCCGGCGATGGCATCGACCAGATCGGTCAAGGCGTGGAGGGAGTGACCGCTCAAGAACGCGTCGACGTGGGGGAGGGCCGCGGCCATGCCGCCGGTGAGCGGCTCGTACCGCTCCCTCGCGCTCCGGGGGTTCACCCAGATCAGCCGGTGGGCCAGCCGGCCGAGGCGGCCGAGCTCCCGGGCGAGCAGATCGGGGTCCCCGCGTTCCCACCCGTCGGAGAGGATCACCACCACCGCGCCGCGCGCCGTCCCCCGCCGGCCGTGGCGGTCGTTGAACGCCTTCAGCGCCTCGCCGATCCGGGTCCCCCCGGACCAGTCCGGGGCGGCCCGGCCGGCCCGTTCGAGCGCGGCGTCGGGGCTGACGTTGCGCAGGACCCGGGTCAGGCGGGTGAGCCGGGTGGCGAACACGAACACCTCGGCCTTGGGGCCTCCCGCCGCGCACACGAGCAGCTGCAGGTAGGCGCGGGCGTACCCCTCCATCGACCCGGAGATGTCGCAGAGGAGCACGAGCCGGCGGGTCCGGGTGCGGCGGCGGCGGCGGACCCGGTGCACCGGGTCGCCGCCGGTGCGGCGGGCCCGCCGGAGGGTGGCGCGCAGGTCGACCGCGGCACCCGACGGCGAGCGGGCGTCGCGCCGGGAGGGCCGCGGGGGCGGGGCGAGTGAGAGCCGCCCCATCAGATCGGCGAGGAGCCGGAGCTCGTCGGCGTCGAGCCGGTCGAAGGCCTTCGACTTCAGGCGCTCCTCGGTGCTGGCGGTGGCGAGCAGCGCGCTCGACCGGGCCTCGTCGTCACCGGCCGGCGGGCTCTCGCCGGCGCCGGCCGGGCCCAGCGGGGGCGGGGAGGCGTTCCCCGCCCGGCTCTCCTGGCGCCGGGCGGGCTGCCGGTCGCTCGGTTCGGGCGGGGGCCGCGCCGGGGGCGGCGGCTCGCCCCGCCACTCGGCCGGGTCGCCCATCCCCCCGAACACCTGGGCGAAGACGGCGTCGAACGCGGCGATCTGGCTGCGGGCACCGAGCAGGGTCACCCGGGCCAGCCAGTACAGCTCGTCGACGGTGGCGGGGGCGGCGATCGCCACCGCGGCGGCCAGGCGGCCGGCGCGCTCGGGTGGCACGGGCACCCCGGCGGCGCGCAGGAGCAGGCCGAACCGGGCCGTCACCGCGGCCAGGTCGTTCGACTCCAACGGGCTCACGAGCCGGTGGCGACCCAGGCCAGACCGCGATCGCGGGCCGACTCGACGTCCTCGCGGTACTTCAGCACCGACCCGAGCGTCGCCCCCGCCGACTCCGCCCCCAGCTGGTGGAGGCCGAGCAGCTGCAGGGTGAGGGTCCAGTTGATGGCCTCGGCCACCCCGGGGGGCTTCTGCACGTCGAGGGTCCGCAGGCGCGCCACGGCTGCCGCCACCTGCGCGGCGAGGGACATGGTGCTCGCGGGGACGCGCCGGCGGATGATGGCGACGGTGCGGTCGAGGCTCGGGTAGTCGATCCAGTGGTAGAGGCAGCGGCGCTTGAGCGCGTCGTGCAGGTCGCGGGTGCGGTTGGAGGTGAGCACCACGATGGGCGGGTGGGCGGCCCGCAGGGTGCCGAGCTCGGGGACCGTGACCGAGGACTCGGCCAGCAGCTCGAGCAGGAACGCCTCGAACTCGTCGTCCGCCCGGTCGACCTCGTCGATGAGGAGCACCGCGGGGAGCGGCCCGGGGTGCTCGATCGCCCGGAGGAGCGGGCGCTCCACCAGGTACTCGCGGGCGAAGAGGTCCGCCTCGGGGAGCGCGACGCCACCTGCCTCGGCCGAGCGGATGGCGAGGAGCTGGCGGGGGTAGTTCCACTCGTACAGCGCCTCGGAGGCGTCGATCCCCTCGTAGCACTGCAGCCGGATGAGCGGGGTGCCGAGGACCTCGGCGAGCGCCTTGCCCGCCTCGGTCTTCCCGACGCCCGCCTCACCCTCGAGCAGCAGGGGCTGGGGCAGGCGGACCGCGCAGAACAGGGCGGTCGCCATGCCCTCGTCGGCCAGGTACCCCACCGCCTCGAGCCGTTCGGCCAGCGCCTCGGGCGACGGAACCAGCTCGGCGAGCGAGCCCGTCCCACCGGAGGGTCCCGCGCTCACCTCGCGTACGCGGCGGGGTCGGCGGCGAACGCCTGCCGGCACCCCCGGCCGCAGAACCACACGACGGAGCCCTCGTGCTCGAGGTGGAGCGCGTCGTCGCCGGCGGCCACCGACATGCCGCACACCGGGTCGATCCCGGCGATCACGGTCGTGGCCCGCCCCCCCGGCGCGCCGGCGGCACCGACCCCCACGACGGGCGCACCGGAGGCTCCGTCGGCGCCGGTCCCCGCCCGGGGTCGCAGCGCCACGATCTCGGCCAGGATCGAGAGCGCCACCTCGTGCGGCGTCCTGGCCCCGATGTCGAAACCGGCCGGGGTGTGTACCCGGGCCTTCATCTCGTCGTCCACCTCGAGCGATGCCACCACGGCGCGCCCGCGGGTGGGGCTGGCCACCAGCCCGACGTAGGGCACGCCGGCCTGCAGCGCCGCGGTGAGCGCGTCCTCCTCGGCCCGGCCGTGGGAGGCCACCACCAGGGCGGCGGTGTCGGCGGCCACCTCGCCCTCCCACGAGCGCAGGTCGCAGCCGAGCCAGCCGCCGAGCGAGCGGAGGGCGTCGGCGATCGGGGCGCGCCCGACGACCAGCACCAGCGGTCGCGGGAACGACGGCTCGAGAAAGAGCTCGAGCGTGCCCCCCGACAGGCACGGGTTGTGCACCACCCGCTTGCCCGGCTGGTCGTCCTCGGGGACCGGGGTGATCCGCAGCACCAGCGTGTCGCCGGACTGCAGCAGCGCCAGGGACTGGTCCCGCACCGTCGACTCGGCGCAGGTGCCGCCCACGAAGCCCTCCATACTGCCGTCGGGGAGGACGAGGGCCTCGTCGCCCGGCTTGGCCGACGTCGGGCGCTCGGCCAGCACGACCAGCGCCCGCACGAACGGGACCCGGGCGGCGCGCAGCTCGGCCGACCGGGCGAGCACCTCTGCGTTGGCCACCGGGGACGCCCTGCCTACTCGATCGCCAGGTCCGGGCGCAGGGGCCGGCCCTGGGTGGCGCGCCAGACGGCCGCCGGCGTCAGGGGCATGTCGGCGTGGCGGATCTGCAGGGCGTCGACCACCGCGTTCACCACCGCGGCCGGCGAGCCCACGGTGGCCGACTCCCCCACGCCCTTCACCCCGATCGGGTGGTGCGGGGACGGGGTGACCGTCTGCCCGAGCTCCCAGCTCGGGCACTCCATCGACGTGGGCAGCAGGTAGTCCATGAACGAGCCGCCCAGGTTGTTCCCGTCCCCGTCGAACGCGATGACCTGCATGAGCGCCATCCCCACGCCGTCGGCCAGCCCACCGTGCACCTGGCCCTCGACGATCATCGGGTTGATGCGGGGCCCGCAGTCGTCGACGGCGATGAACCGCCGCACCTTCACCACACCGGTCCCCGGGTCGACGTCCACCACACAGATGTAAGCACCGAACGGGTAGGTGAGGTTGGGCGGGTTGTAGACGACCGAGGCGTCCAGGTGGCCCTCCACCCCCTCGGGCAGCTCGAGGCTGCCGTGGGAGGCCAGGGCGACCTCGGCGATGGTCTTGCCCTGCTCGGGGTCCCCCTTCACGAACCAGCGTCCGAGCTCCCATTCGAGATCGTCCGGTGAGCATTCGAGGGCGGCGGCGGCGATGAGGCGCGCTTTCTCCTTCACCCGCTGGGCGGCCACCGCCGCGGCGGCGCCGGACACCGGGGTGGAGCGCGACCCGTACGTGCCGAGCCCGAACGGGGTGTTGTCGGTGTCGCCGTGGATCACCTCGATGTCCTCGGGCGGGAGGCCGAGCACGTGGGAGACGATCTGGGCGAAGGTGGTCTCGTGGCCCTGGCCCTGGGTCTGCACGCTCAGGCGCAGCTGGGCCTTGCCCGTCGGGTGGACGCGTAGCTCGCACCCGTCGGCCATCCCGAGCCCGAGGATGTCCATGTGCTTGCGGGGCCCCGCCCCCACCCCCTCGGTGAAGAACGAGACCCCGATACCCATGAGCGGCTCGGCCGCCGCCCCCCCTGCGCTCTCGGCCGTGCTCGACGCGGCGGCCCGGGCGCGCCGCGCGGCCTGCTCGGCCCGCAGCTCGTCGTAGCCGGCGATGCGCATCGCCTCGCGGAGCGCCCTCGGGTAGTCCCCCGAGTCGTACTCCCACCCGGTCGGCGTCGTATAGGGGAACTGCTCGGGCCGTAGCAGGTTGCGCATCCGCAGCTCGGCCGCGTCGACGCCCAGCTCGTCGGCCAGGCAGCTCATCATGCGCTCCACCAGGTACACCGCCTCGGTGATGCGGAAGGAGCACGCATAAGCCACGCCGCCGGGCGCCTTGTTGGAGTAGACCGCGGTCACCTTGCAGTGGGCCGCCGCGTAGTCGTAGGAGCCGGTGAAGATGTGGAAGAAGCCGGCGGGGAACTTCGTCGGCTGGGCCACCCCGTTGAAGGCGCCGTGGTCGGCGAGCACGTTCACCCGCAACCCGAGGATCTTGCCCTCGCGCGTCGCCGCGATCTCCCCGTGCATGTGGTAGTCCCGGGCGAAGGACGTCGACATGAGGTTCTCGGACCGGTCCTCCACCCACTTCACCGGGGCGCCGGTGACGATCGAGCCCACGATGGAGCACACGTACCCGGGGTAGATGCCGACCTTGTTGCCGAAGCCGCCCCCGATGTCGGGGGAGATCACCTGGATCTTCTGCTCGGGCAGCCCGGCCACCAGCGCGTAAATGGTCCGGTGGGCGTGGGGGGCCTGGGTGGTGGTGTACATGGTGAGCTTGCCGGTGATCTTGTCCATGTGGGCCACCGAGCCGCAGGTCTCGAGGGGCGCGGGATGCACCCGCGGGTAGATCATGTCCTGCGCGACCACCACCTCGGCAGAGCGGAAGACCTCGTCGCACTTGGCCTCGTCGCCCGCCTCCCAGTCGTAGATGTGGTTGTCGGTGCGACCCTCGAGATCGTCGCGGATGACCGGGGCGTCAGGGTCGAGCGCCCGGCGGGCGTCGACGACGGCGGGCAGCGGTTCGTACTCCACGTCGATCAGCTCGAGGGCGTCGCGGGCCGAGTAGCGGTCCTCGGCCACGACGAAGGCCACCTCCTGGCCCTGAAAGCGGACCTTGTCGGTCGCCAGCACCGACTGCACGTCACCCGAGAGGGTGGGCATCCAGGCCAGCCCGAGGGTCTCGAGCACGGCTCCGGTGAGCACCGCCTTCACCTTGGGGTGGGCCTCCGCCGCGCTGGTGTCGATGGAGACGATGCGGGCGTGGGCGAGCGGGCTCCGGAGCACGGCACCGTGCAGCATCCCGTGCAGGTTCACGTCGTCGATGTAGGTGCCGTGGCCGCGGACGAAGCGGGCGTCCTCCTTCCGCAGCATGCGGCCGAACCCGAGCGGGTTGCCGCCCGGGCTGCGCGAGACGTCCGCCATCGGCGCGTCGGTGGTGGTCATGCGGTCGCCTCCTGTGTGATGTCTGCTCCGGCCGCGGCGCCGTCGCCCGAGCCGGAGCCGTCGGGGTGCTCGGCCGCCCAGCGGACGGCCCGCACGATGTTCTCGTAGCCGGTACATCGGCAGATGTTGCCGGAGATGGCCAGGCGGATGGTGGCCTCGTCGGGGTCGGGGTCGTGGTTGAGCAGCCAGCGACCGGTCAGGAGCATCCCGGGAGTGCAGAAGCCGCACTGCAGGCCGTGCTGCTCGACAAACCCCTGCTGAAGGGGGTCGAGTGCCCCGTCCTCACCGAGTCCCTCCACCGTCGTCACCTCATGCCCGTCGGCCATGACGGCGAGGCACGTGCAGCTCTTCGTCGGCAGGCCGTCCAACCAGACCGTGCACGCCCCGCAATTGGAGGTGTCACAACCCCAGTGGGTGCCCGTCAGGCCGAGGACGTCGCGCAGGTAATGGACGAGCAGCAGCCGGGGCTCGACGTCGTGGGTCGTCTCCTGCCCGTTCACCGTCACCGTCACGTTCATCAGGCGTTCCCCCCTCGTGCTCGCACCGCCGCCCTGGTCAGGGCGCGCCCGGTGAGCACGCCGACCAGATGGCGCTTGTAGTCCTCGGGACCCCGCTGGTCCGACTGCGGGCTGCACGCCCGGGCGCACACCGCCGCCGCCGCGGCGAACTGCTCGGCCCCGGCCGGCCCGCCCCGCAGGAGCTCCTCGGCCTCGGTGCAGGTGAAGTGCTGCGCCCCCACGGCGGTCATCCCGATCCCCACGTCGGCGACGTTGCCGCCGTCGAGCTGCACGAAGACCCCGGCGGCGGCCACCGCCCAGTCGCCGGCACGGCGCTCGACCTTCTCGTAGGCCGAGCCGATCCCGGTGCGGATGGGCACCCGGACCTCCACGAGGATCTCCCCGTCGCCGACGACCGACTCGTAGGGCCCCAGGTGGAACTCGCGGATGGGGACCTGCCTCGTCCCGGCTGCGGAGCGGACCACCGCGGTCACCCGGAGGGCCGAGCACACCGCCGAGAGGTCCTCGGAGGGGTCGGCCTGGCACAGCGATCCGCCGATGGTGCCCCGGTTGCGCACGATCGGGTCGGCGATCACCCGCTCGGCGTCGGCGAAGATCCGGTAGTGCTCGGCCAGCACGGCCGAGTCGAGCAGCTCGGCATGGCGGGTCATGGCGCCGATGGCGATGGCGTCGCCCTCCACCCGGACGTAGCTCAGGTCGGTCAGCCCGTTGATGTCGACCAGGGTCTCGGGCCGGGCCAGGCGCAGCTTCATCATCGGCAACAGGCTGTGCCCTCCGGCGATGACCCGGGCCTCGGGCCCGTGGCGCTCGAGCAGGGCGATCGCGTCGTCGACGCTCGACGCCCGCTCGTACTGAAACGGCGCTGGAACCTGCATGTGAACCCCCGATACCGCCGCACCGGGGCGGCCGCACCTCTGATCCTGCGCCCTCCCGGTGCCGGGATCAACACGGGCCTAAGCGATCGCTTAGGCCCGTGCCGCGGGCATCGCCTGAGCGACCGCTCGGGCCGGGCCCGGCGTGGTAAGCCTGGCGGCGGTGAGGTCCTGGTGACGCTGACCCAGCTCGAGGCGTTCGTGCTGGTCGCGCGCCTCGGATCGGTGCGGGCCGCCGCCGACGCCCTCGGGGTGAGCGAGCCCGCGGTGTCCGGCGCGCTGGCCGCGTTGCGCAACCACCTCGGCGATCCGCTCGTCACCCGGACCCCGACGGGCATGGTGCTGAGCCCTGCCGGGCAACGCCTGGTGGGGATCGCCTCGCAGATGGTCAACCTGGCGGCCGAGGTGGAGCCGGCCATCCGCCAGGCCCAGGGCGCCCCGGTCCGGCTCCGGGTGGCGGCGACCAGCACCGTGGCCGAGTTCGTGGCCCCGCCGCTCCTCGCCGCCTTCACCGCCCGGACACCCTCGGTGGAGGCCAACGTCGGCACGTGCTCGTCGGACGAGATGGCCGCCCTCCTGCACGACCGGCTGGCCGACGTCTGCTTCGGGCCCCGGCTCACCGGAGAGCAGGCGCGGGGGATCGACTGCGAGCCGATGATGCGGTACCGGCTGGCCGTCGTGGCCTCTCCGGCCCATCGCCTGGCCGGGGCGGACGGGTTTCCCTGGCAGGCCCTGGTGGACGAGGACTGGCTGGTCGACCCCTCGGGCACCGACCGCTCGACCGAGGTCGGGATGCTGCTGGAGCACCTGCACGTCGGGCCCGAGCGGGTACGGGTGTTCCCCAGCCTCACCGCCGCCTGGCTGGCCGCGGCCGAGGGCGAGGGCGTCGCCCCGGCCATCGCCCACCTGGTGCTCCGGGACCTGAAGCGCGGCGCCCTGGTTCAGCTGAACGTCACCTCCACCCCGGTTCAGCTGCTCTGGCACGTGAGCACGCTGCCGGCACCGCGGCAGTCCCCCGGAGTGGCCGCGCTGCGACGGTTCCTCGGGACCCCCGAGGCCATGCAGGCGATGCACCACAGCGACGGCGGGGTCCCGGCCAGCCGCTTCCGACCCCCTGTGTACGTCACCCTCTGGAGCTGAGCAAGCTGCCGGGAGCCGGCCGCGGTGACCTCCTCCGGCGGTGACCTATAGTTGTTCTTCGCCCTCCCCCGGCGCCTTGTCGGGAGTGGTCGCAGCAACTGAGGACCTGTGGTGCAGCTCGGAGTGCACGCCGCCCTGTCAAGGCGGAGGTCGCGGGTTCAAATCCCGTCAGGTCCGCCACCAGGCGCCCCTCGTCGCCGCGAGTAGCCTGGCCCGTACGGTCGGGTAGCTCAGTTGGTAGAGCGCGCGCCTGAAAAGCGCGAGGTCCGCGGATCGATGCCGCGCCCGACCACCGAGAAAGTGCTGGTGGAAGCGCTAGACGGCGCAGCTCGTCAAAACGAGCCCCGAAGTCGTGCCACATCCGTGCCACATTGAACCGCCCCGGGATTGGCGACTGCATTTGGACCAACGCTCAGGAACCGGTCGGTGACCGGGTCGTAGTAGCGGTCTACCAGGTAGACGGGGCCACCCGGTTTCGTGTCCGCAAAGGCGGGTCAACCCCACTCAGCGAGGTCGGAGCTCAGCAAGGTCGTCGGCGATCTTCGCTGTGGTTGCATCATCAACGCCCGCTTCGCTCGCGGCATCGGGCCAGGTGTCCACGGCGGCGGCGACCTCGGCGAGAATGCGATTGGTCGCGGGCACCTCGAAGCGGTCGGCCAAGGAACGCAGGTCGGCACAGCTCGCCCCGGCGTACGACGTCACGCACTCGAACTGGGCAGGCGAGTGGACCCAGGGTCACCAGACGAGCGTCAACGGCAAGTTCACCGGGCGGTGACGAGCCAACTGGCGTAGGAGTGGGTCTTCGCTCATCGCCCGCCGGGCTCGTGGGTTCGCAAGCCGAGTCGACCGAACCCCGGGCAGACCCAAAATGCCGGAGCTCGGGGAACACCACTGGCTGTTCAGGCCCCGGCGGGCGGCCCACCACAATGCAGGCTCAGACGGACGAACCCTCGGTCGGGAACAGGAAGTTCAAGGTGTACCAGGCTGCTGACCTGATACCGCTGGACCCGAGCCCGAGCTCGTCCCCGGGTGGCTCGATCGCCACTCATTCCACGACGACTCGAAGTCCGACATCGACAGGTTGCTCGTGTTCATGGGGCAAGCAGCCGTTGCCGACTGAGACGCTGACGACTGAGGGTCCATATCGCTCCCTGGCGGCCCGTCGGTGACTGGAGCTGGAGTTTTGCCATCTCCAAAGGTGGCGGGTGCGTTAGGGAAGTCCGATATTTGATGAGCGTGCATACAATTCGCCATTGCTTGGAAATCAGAAATCCAAGCGGCGCTTTGAGCCGCCGGCAGTGTGGGCGTTGGGGCGTTGGCGTTAATCGAAGCGATACCCTCGGATGCCATCTGGCTCAGCGAAGTGCTCGAAGGAATCTGAGAACCTTCAGTGGTCGTTGAGGCGTGGGTTGCCCCACCGGCACCGCTTGACTCGGCTATAGCAACTGCAGCACCTCCTGCCCCAGCGATAACGATGCTCAATCCGGCGACGGCTCGCCAAGCCTTGATTCGCATGTGAGTCACCCGAGCCACGATGCCTCCCAACATTTCTCGATGTATGTCACATCCCAACTGCAGTAGTCGACGGCAACAACTGCTCCCCCAGGTGCGGGGCCAAAAACGTGTGTTGTTTGAGGTTCCCCCTGGCGTTGCGGGACAGGGTGTCGCGGCGCAGCAGCGATCGCTGCATCAGACGACCTTCGTCAGTCCTGGCGTTCCGCCAGTAGGAGCCCTCGGAAGTCATTCCGAGAATTCGAACAGCAGGCCCAGGTTGTCCTCCGGCGCGATGGCAAGTGTGCCAGGCGCGTCGCCGGGGTGAGGCGTGATGCCGCGTTCAGCGAAGTAGTGCCTTACCTGGTCCAGTTCGCGGACGGCGAACACGGTGGATCGGATCCCGTCACCGTAGCGGGCCAGGTGCCGCTCAATAGGGCCCGGCCCGATCGGGCTGATGAGCTCTGCAACGGTGTCAGCGAGGGTGAGGCCGACGGCTCGGCCTGCGACGGCTGGACGCGCTTCCTCGTAGAGGACGGTCGCCCCGAGGAAGTCCTCGAAGAACTCGGTGGCGGACTCCAGGTTGGATACGGCGATGCCATAGCGCTTGAGCCCGGTGTACCCGAGTGGATGCTCACGCCAGTAGTCCGACGGTTTGAGCGGTTCGACATACTGGACGGGCGGCGGATCATCATGGAAGCTGCGACCGAAAAACTCCCACGCAACGCCGAATGCTTCAGCGGGATGGACGTGGATGGCGACGCCCAGCTCCCTTATTACGCGCATACCCCTGGCAAGGGCCTCGGCACGGGCCTCGTCGGCATCGGGCACCTGGTACTCGATGCCGACGTAGTGGGGTCCGAAGCGGGCGTGCAACAGATACTCGGAAGGTGCAAACACCTCGAACATCACGCCCCCGATGGTGATGAGGCAAGCGTGCCAGTGGTCGCCGGGCAGATCGAGGTTGAACTGTGCCCCGTAGAGGTCGCGGAGGTGGTCGACGGCTGTCTCGAAGTCTTCCACCATCGCGTTGATGTGGTTCATGTGCAGGCAGTCGAGAGCTTTCTTCATGGATCAGCCTCCGTAGTAGGTCGCCGGCGTTGCTTACGTTCGACGTCGGAAGACTCGAAAGTCCCAGGCAGGATATCGAAGCGGGATGATACCCCCGGATACGAACCGGCGCCCTAGTCGATACAACGACAAGGAGATACCGACCGCGGGACCGTCGCCTTACCTCACAGCCGCCTGAACACCTCGAGCTCGTCAGGCGAACGGCCCATGCCGCGGCTCGGCGCACCGGGCGTCTCGTACGAGGGCCAGCAGGCGCCGCTCGCGTCTCACCTAGCGGCGCTCATGTGTTCGTGACCCTCGAAGACAGTAACGAGGCTGCAGTCCTTGATCTGAAGAGCGCTCTGCTCTCTGACTTTCGTGCATCGGTGTGCGTCACGGCCCGGGGGGAGCGACCCTCTCCTGAGATTCGACGCCAAGGATCTGGCGAGTCGCCCCGGATCCGCTTTGGTCGTCACCGTCACCGCTCGTGGTCAGATGCTTCTCGTCATGGTCAGATGCTTCTCGACGGGTCGTTTCCCCGGTCCCACCACGTCGAGCCCGTTCGGACACTCGGGATTCTGCGGATCGAGGGCGGCCGCCTTGTCATTCGCGCAGCAGCGCGCCGCGCATATCAGCTGCGGTGCCTGAGTCGAGCCCGGGGCCGGCAGAGCCCCTCACTCGAGCACAGGGAGACCGGCCGAGGCCCGCGCGTCAACGATCCCACACGCTAGCGAACGCCCTCCCAAAGCGCCCGTTCCCAGGATCGGGGATCATCCACCACCTGTGAGGTCGTGTTGAAGCGCATGGTGGCCCTGCGGCTCAGATCGTATTTCGGCCAACCCGGGTCACCGTTGGTGGCGAAGGAGACCCAGGCGGCGTGCATGGTGTCTGCGAGCTCCTGCGGCGGATCTGCCCCCAGCAGCGGGCCAAGCAACGGGAGGTCTCGGCTCAGGGTGTCGAAGACGAAGGCGATCTCGAGCGCATGCACGGCGCCCAGGCGTCCGTCGAGCTCCGGGGAGGGCCAGGCGAACTCGTACATGTAGGTGCCCGACAAGGCGTTCGCATGGGCATCGGCCAGGCGGATGGCGGGGATACGAACCCACCAGTCGGTCTGAACCGCCGCGAGCAGATCACCGGGAGCCGCGTTCGGGTACGCGGCTCCATACGCGGAGAGCGCCGACTCGGCCGGCAGCCCGTAGGCAGCCAGGGACTGATACCCGTACACGCCGACGGGTCCGGTCAGGATCTCATCGGTGATCCCATCGATCGCGCCGCTGACGACCAGGAACAACCGCCAGTCGTCGGTGTTGGTGCCGACGACGACATCCACCTGCGCGCCGGCGCCGGCCGCGATCCGCTCGATCGGGGGACGGGGGACGACCTCCCCGTCGATCACCGGCTGCCACGGCAGCGTGCTGGTCACCACCTCCTGGCCCCAGTTCCCCGGGTCCGGACATGCGAGGAGCTCTGCCTTCAATTCCGCCTGCGCGGCAAGTAAGCGCTCGACGGAGACGGCGGCGATCGCCTCCCGAGTCGGTGGAACACCCAGCTTCTCGGCGAGGTACCGTCCGATCCGTCGTGCGGTCCCGGCCGGGATCACCTGATGGGCGGCCCCGCTCTGCGCGATCGCTCGCCGGAACAGGCCCTCGGCGCAGGGCATCGAGAGCAGGGTCCCGATGCTCATCGCGCCAGCCGATTCGCCGAAGACGGTGACGTTGGCGGGATCCCCGCCGAAGGCGGCGATGTTCTCCCGCACCCACTCCAAGGCCGCGACCTGGTCGAGCAGGCCGAGGTTGGCGTACCCGTCGTCGAGAAACACGAATCCCTCGGCCCCGACACGCCAGTTGACGACCACACAGACGATACCGTCCCGGGCGAAACGACTGCCGTCGTACGACGCCTGGGACCCGATCTCGAACATGCCACCCTGAATCCACACCATGACCGGCAACCCGGCGGCACCCGGATCGGGCGTCCAGACGTTCAGGTTCAGGCAGTCCTCACCGGTCACGACGTGACCGGTGCCGGACCCGGCGGCCCCGGGCGGAGATACCTGGGGAGGCTCGGGGCCGAAGCTGGTGGCATCACGCACGCCGCTCCAAGATCCGACCGGCCGTGGCGGCCGGAGCCGATTCGCGCCGAACGGCGGCGCCGCGTAGGAAACCCCTAGGAACGCATGCACACCATCGGCAACGCTGCCACGAAGCTTGCCGTGCAAGGTCTCGACGACCGCACCCACACGCGCCACGTTACGACCTCTCGCAACCTCATTGCAGAGTCGAAG
>Ga0307373_10007290_pt1 | contig 17304 bp, 11 predicted proteins | sample OX2MG_FD_202534 | JGI IMG/M metagenome (GOLD analysis project Ga0307373, IMG submission 202534) | Soil microbial communities from Risofladan, Vaasa, Finland - OX-2 | ecosystem: Environmental > Terrestrial > Soil > Coastal area > Acid sulfate soil | place: Finland: Risofladan, Vaasa | collected... | reverse complement strand
CGCCACCGCGGTTCTTTCCCTGATCTCCATGGCCGTATCGTTCGGCGTCGGGAAAAAGATGCTGCTGGACATGGTGCAAGGGGCCGCGGATCCGGCACTGCAAATCACCATTACGGGGAAAGCGATTATTTCCATTTTCTTTATTGTGCTTCCGCTTGCGGTTTTCTTTTCGGCGGCCCTGCTGGCCATTTCCGTGTTTGCGAAAAGTTTCAAGGAAGCGCAGAGCTATATTTCTCCGCTCATGATCGTCGTGGTCCTGCCCGCCGTGGCGGCGATGCTGCCCGGCGTGGAAATGAACACGGCTCTGGCGCTGGTGCCGGTGCTCAATACGAGCCTCATCTGCAAGGAAATCATTACGGGCACGTACCACTGGAAATATATCGCGTTGATCTTTATGTCATCCAGCATCTATGCGGCAATCGCGATCGCGATCGCCGTGAAGCTGTTTCAGCGGGAAGACGTGCTGTTCAGGACTTGAAGGGCGGGGCAAGCTGGCGGGGATGCAAGAACGGCATGCACGTCGCTTTTTCATGATTGTTCGCTCCCTGTTCTCTTGCTTCTCTGCTTCTCTGCTTCCAGGCCCGTAGCTCGATTTCCCTCACACCGGCCCGGCCGGCTCGCGATGTTCTTCCCAGGAATTTGACAGCCGGCGAACGGTCTCGCGCAGGCGCACGGCAAGCTCGGCAATCGTCTGTAGGCGTTCGACGGCGGCGGGCGGCAGGTGTTCGCGCCGCGCGAGCAGCAGTTCGGTGTTGCCGAGAATTCCCGTCAGTGGATTATTGAGTTCGTGGCGAAGAATCTCCCCGAAATCTCCCGTCAACATGCCGACATCGTGAGGAAACTGGATCATTCCCTCAACGCGTTCGACAACGCGCATGCGGCGTTCCAGCATGCTCGCGGCAACGGGAACGAAATGGAGTATGCGCGGCACAAAATCCACCGCGCCCGCGGTGATCAGAAAAACCAGTTCGGACTGCTTTTCCGGCGCCGCTGCCACCACAACCGGAGAGGTCTCCGTAAGCAGGGAAACGGCGGATTCCAGCGATTCACCGCCGCGCGCAGGGCCAATAGTGGGTTCATCGAGAAAAACCACCGTCGGCGGCGTTCGCAGGAATCCCGTGCGCGCCTGCTCGATCGTATTCACGAACGATGTCCGGTAGCGCCCGCCGAAAACGGCGAGTTCGTCGGCGCACTCCTGCGCCACCTTGGGATCGGCGCTGATGATGAAAATCGTTCGATTCGTAAAATTCATTTTTTCCTCACCGCCGCGCGCAGCCATTCCCGGCCTGCATTGATTTCTTCACCGGACGGTGCGGCGGCAAATGCCTGCCGCACGGCATCCTTCAATTCTTCCACCAGAAATGGCTTGGCCAGGTACGGCAGGCCGCTCGACTGCAGAAACTCGAATGTGCGCGGGCTCATCGTGTCGCCGGTGACAATCAGGATCCTGCGCTGCAGCGGACTTGCGCGGCGCACCAGCGCGCGATACAGGCCCTTACCGTCCATGTGGGGCATTTTCAAATCACAGATCACCAACGCGTAATTTTTCTCTTCCAGCGTGCCCAGAGCTTTGCGGCTGTCGAGCAAGGTGTCCACCTGGTGCCCTTCCTCGGCCATCACGTCGGCAATCAGCTGTGCGACGGTCGGCTCGTCTTCTACAACCAGTATGCGCTCCGGATGCGTTACCGCCCGGCAGGAGACCGGCAGAGGCGCAGCGCCGGGCGCGCGCGGCAAGGCCGCCGTTTCCTGAGGAACCAGATCAAAGCCGGCAGCCGATAATGCGGGCAGTTCCACGTTGAATTTGGCGCCCTGGCCGGGCCGGGTCTCCACGCTGACTTCTCCGCCATGTTCTTGAATGATGCCGTAGACAATGGAAAGCCCCAGGCCCGTGCCAACCCCGGCCGGCTTGGTTGTAAAAAACGGATCAAAGATGCGCGAGGCCACCTCGGGTAGAATTCCCGGCCCGTCGTCGCAGAACTGCATGACGATGCGGTCTCCGGCCAGGCACCGAGTGCGGATCTCGATTCGGCCATGGCCGTTTTCTTCCTCGCGCCCCTGCACGATCGCCTGCTCGGCGTTCACAATCAGATTCAGGACGACTTGCTGCAATTGCGCCGCATCCGCCAGGGTTTTGGGCAGCGCAGGATCGAGCGCGAGTTTCACGGCGATGTTTTGGAGCTTCAGCTCATAGGCGCGCAGGGAAAGCGTCCGCTCAATCACTTCGTTGAGATTGACCGAGCGCCGCTCCGGCTTGGTCTCCCTCGAGAACAGCAGAAGATTTTTCACGATGTGTCCGGCACGCTCCGCCTCCTGGGAAATCCGCCGCGCGTCGCCCTCGCGCTCCGACGTTGTGCGCCGGCTCAGCAAAAGCTGCGCGTAACCCTGGATGCTCGTGAGCGGATTGTTGAGTTCATGGGCAATGCCGGACACCAACTGGCCGAGCGCGGCCATTTTTTCGGTCTGGAGAAATTTGGTATGGATCAGCCGCTGTCCGGTGACATCGCGGTAGACCTCCAGCCGCCCCAGGCGCGTTCCGTCCGGGCTGTAGAGCGGTCTGGCAAACTGCTCCACAACCCTGCGCGACGGGTGATTCAATTCGAATTCATCCCAGCTGGCTTCCTGGTCTCGCAGCACATGGTCGCGCCAGCGCGCCATCGTTTCCACGGGGCGCGTGAAATGGCATGCCACCCTGTTGATTAGGTCCTCTATGTTCCCCAACTCGAGTATTTGGCGCTTTTTAAATCCCAGAATCGACGCCAAGCGGTCGCTTGCCAGGCGAATCTTCCCCTCCACATCGAACAGTAAAACCCCGGAATCGATCGAGTCCACCAGGCCGGCCAATTCCACTTCCAGGCGCCCTTTGGCCTCCTGCAATGTCCGCCGCGCGGATTGATCCTGGAAATTAATCAAGCATATCACCTCGTATACGCAGTTCGTCTGTACATTAATATTGCAACCTTTAACCAACTATATATTTACTCAGGATCTTCCACTGTTCAGTTTTATACACTTACATATAGCTGGGAGGCTTCACCGCGCCGCGAGTCGCGATACTGCCTGACCGCCAGCGCAAATCAACTCGCTAGCGGGGTCCTCCGCGGCATGCGTGCCTTTCCTGTTTCGTATCCAACTGGAGACAGGCATCAGCTCTCCTACAGGCGCACGCTCAGGATGAGATAACTGAACAGCAGCGCCATGGCGATCATCACGACCACCGTGATCGCCTCGCGCACCAGCCGGTAATGCAGATAATATTGCCGAGAGATCATGACCACCCTCCTGCCGTTCGTATTGCACCACGGTGGCCAATAGTTGAAGTCGCGTAACCTGTTCCAAATCAACTGACTGCAGCTCAGCTCCAGCCCACACCTCTATCCGTCTTTCCCATCCCGAGACTTCTGCATCCTGTCTTTCCCGGATAGGAATAACAATCTGGTGAGATGGGCTGGCAGGTGGACTTTGTTTTCGCGCTTCCGGCCGCACTTTTAGCGGATTGGTTTGCGCCGGCCGTTTATTGCGGAAATGATTTGTGCGATCGCGTAGGTTGCAAACAGAGTCAGAATCGGATCGATCGGATGGCGATACCGCAGCGACGTATGCGTGATGTAGTACGGAATGGGGAACACCACGGCGCAAAGTGCGAGCGGCAAAACCTCACCCGCGCTTTTCCGCAGGGCGAGAATCATCCCGGCAAGGGAGAATAACGAAAGCGCTACGCAAAAATAAATTTCCGCCATGCGCAGGTGCAGCGCGGTGATCCATTTATCTTCGCGGGAATCGTAAACACCGGCCCACGTATCCAGCACGCGGCGGCCCAATAGATCCAGGAAGGTCCCGGGATTAGCCCGTATAAAAGCCAGCGCCGCCCGCCGCTTCGCCGCCATGTATCCCGGCTCCCCGGAAAGAACCAGCTCCACAAATTCCCCGTAATTGTTCATGGGATGCAGTTGCGAGGAATAGACCGCGTCGGCAGGAACCGCAGGATTGTTGCCCAGCCATAGTTCCAGGCCGAAATTCGACTTGATGAACACCAGGCCGTCGAGCTTGAAATAGTTGCGCGCGGTCCACGGAAGAATACAGAGCAGAAAGAAACAGGTGGCCTTGAGCAGCGGGCGAAATGAGGCAGCTCCACTATTCCAGCGTTGGTATGCCAGCCAGGCCAGCAAAAATGGCAGCATCCCGCAGAGCGTGGGATTCACCAGCGCCGCAAAACCCCACATCACTCCGTACCCGGCCCAGGCCAGAGACACCGCCGGATACTCCCGCAACTTGTAAGTGGCGCACAGCAACAGCATCAGCACGAGCGCGGACAAGCTCTGATCCCAGGCCCATTCCAGGGGAAATAAAATCGCCAGCGGCATAAAAACCCAGGCCCAGGATGCCGCGAGGCCCATTTTGCGGCTGAACAGCTTCTTCCCCAACCAATAGATGGGCCAGCAGGTAAGCGCGGAAAAGGCCGAGTTCATCACCTGGCAGAAATAGATGCCGCCATTGCCGTAATTTGGATTGAAAATCCTGAGGCCGATGGACCAAAGAAACGGAAATACCGGGGCCAGCCACCCGGTAACCAGGTTATACCCGGGAAACGGATTGGCAAACCCTTTGCCCGAAGCCAGCGACCAGGCGATGAACCCCGCTTCCCTGCCAATCACTTGAAGCCCCAGATGGGACTTGCTGTCCATGCGATGGCTCAGCAAACACAGGAACACGCGCAAGCCGAACGCACCGACAATGGCAAGCCAGACGGACTGCAGCAGAGCTGCTACCGGCTGGTCGGTTCGTACGCTGGGTTTCGGAATCGGTGTCGTCGACATTGCAGAAGGGGAAGCCTGAACAAGGATAGCAATGAAACCGAGGAAGCCTCAATGCGCTGGCAGCCAGGGATTGCCTGCCTGTGCCATAAACGACAATCATGCTGCGGCGGCCCTTCCCAAGGACCGGCTTGCCGAGCATGCGTGCGCGGATGGATGGCAGTCACAGGGAACGCTGCAGAGCAGTGTTTTTCGTATCCAGGGCAAGCGATCGCAGCGAAACATTGCGGGTTGGGGGCGGAATCGAAGTTTTTAGGGGTTTTTACCTGTTTTCTTTTTCGCTTTTTAGCGGCTCGCGCATTCCGAATGCGTTCGGCGGGACTGGGGAACGTCCCGCACATTCGCGCGCTAGGCTTGCGCGCCTCCCGCTTCGTATTGCTTGAGCTTGCGGTAGAGCGTAGTTTTGCCGATGCCCAGCAGGCGCGCGGCGGCCAGTTTGTCGCCTGCGGTTTCCCGCAGCGCCCTGAAAATGGCGCGCCGCTCCAGGGCTTCAAGCGGAACAAGTTCGTCGAAATCCGGAAGTTTTTCCAAAGAGGCGTACTGCAGGTTGGAGGGCAAGTCCCCCAGATGCAGGATCGGCCCCGAACCCAGCGCCACGGCGCGCTCAATCGCATTTTCCAGTTCCCGGATGTTTCCCGGCCAGTCGTAGGCCATGATGCGCCGCATGGCGTCCTCGGAAATCGTGCGGATCGCGTTCGCCGGATCGCTGAACTTTTCCAGAAACGAATTCACCAGCAGCGGGATGTCCGCCTTGCGATCCCGCAGCGGCGGCAGCTTGATCTGGACAACATTCAGGCGAAAATACAGGTCCTGACGGAAAGCCCCCGTCCGAATGGCCGATTCCAGGTCCCGGTTGGTCGCGGCGATCATGCGCGCTCGAATTTCCACGCGCTCATTGGAACCCACCGGCTTGATCTCGCGTTCCTGCAGCGCGCGGAGCAGCTTGGCCTGCAAGTCGATGGGCAGGTCGCCGATTTCGTCCAAAAACAGCGTTCCCTCCCCGGCGGCTTCGAACAGGCCCTGCTTGGAATGCTGCGCGCCGGTGAACGCTCCCTTCACATAGCCGAACAGCTCCGATTCGATCAGCGTGGGAACCAGCGACGAACAATCCACCGGGGCAAAGGGTTTGGTTTTCCGCGAGCCTGAAAAATGGATCGATTGGGCCACAAGTTCCTTGCCCGTGCCGCTCTCGCCCAGGATCAGCACGGGGTAGTTGTGCTGCGCTACTTTCTGGATGAGTTTATAGACGCGCTGCATCCGCGGGGAGATCCCCACGAATCCTCCGAAGCCCGGCCGGCTTTTCAGCTGCTCGCGCAACAGCTGGTTTTCCTGGTCCGTCTCAATGGCATGCACCAGGCGATCCAGTTTGCTGCGCATTTCCTCCACGTGGAACGGCTTGGTAATGTAATCGGTGGCACCGAGCCGGGTGGCTTCAATGGCCGTCTGGATCGTGCCGTATTGCGTCAGCACGATCACGGCAATTCCCGGATTATTGGCGCGAATTCGCTTGATCAGTTCCAACCCGCCAATTTCCGGAACCTGCAGATCCGTAACCACCACATCCACCGGATACTCATCCATGATTTCCAGCGCGCGCTCGGTGGTCGCCGAAACATGCACATGCAGCCCTGCGCCGATGGCCACATCCCTGCACAAATTCCGCGTCGCCGCTTCATCGTCCACGACCAGCAAAGTCAGCGCTGCGGGTGATCCTGCGGAATTTCCATTATGTTCGTCGATTTCCATGGCTGGACGCCTCGTCTCTGAACAGGAGCAACAGTAGTGCCAAATCCGGAGCCGATTGCAACCTACTTCCCTTGAGTCACATATCGTGACAAATATACCATAATAGCCGAGAATTCTATTGCCGAATTAAGAAATTAAGCAAGCGGTTTATTTTCCAGGAATTAAAAAATACCTTTTTGGCACAGCGCAGGACCAATATGGACATTCCGCCTGATTCAAACTGGAAACATTCCCGATCTCATCGCCCCCACAAAGCATCTGGATTGAAATTGCAAGGCGCTTCACAGCCGCATGGGCCCCAGCCGGGCAGGCGCCTGTCAGTGGCCTGGCAAACTCAATTCTGCGATGGATGAATGGAGGCGGCACTGGCCGTGGGCAAGCCTGGCCATTGGACCGTATATAATCCGTCGGTTGCGGAAGCGGCGAAAATAACTCCTGTATCGCTCATGGCCGTCACCGCCGGAAAGAAGCCATCGGCCAGAGTTCCCGGCACGCGCGTCCAGGTGCGGCCCGTGTTGGAAGAAACGTACAACCCTCCGGTGCTCATGGAGGCCAGGAAAACCTTTCCTGCCACGACAAAATCCTGCACAGGGGTCGATGGAAGACCCGACCCGGCCTGCCGCCATGTGCTCCCCGCATCGCGGGAAATATAGAGTCCATTGTGCGCCCTGGAGATTAGAATATTTTTATCCTCTCCGTCCGTTTCCAGTGAGATGGCGCCGCCCGACTTCAGGGGCAGGTCATGCCAGGTCCACGATTTGCCGCCGTCGGTGGAAAACACCATCCCTCGCAGAGAAACTACCCAGAGCCTTTCCCCGTCCGGCGACACGCGAACCGAATTTACCGGCAGGGTTGTGAGCGGGCCGAGCGGCTTCAACTCCCACACGGCGCCCTGATCGGCGGACATCAGCAAACCCGCATTGGTTGCGGCATACCAGCGGTTCGCACTGAAGGCCATATCGTTGACAATCTGCTGCAGCGGCCGCGTCGCGATCCTCGCTCGGATGACGCTGGAGCGGGACTTTCGCGCCGGAGTCGCGGCCATTGACTCCTCTTCCCGGACCAGCCCGGCGCGCCGCCAGGCTTTCTTCTGCGCGTCGTAGCGCATCAATCCGCCATGGGCGAGAGAGGCCCACCAGCCCTCCGGCGAAGCACTTGCTCAGAGCGCAGGCCCGGTCCCAGGGGTTTCCAGGATTTGCCGTCGTCATCGGTTGCCAGGATCGGTTGGGGAGCATGCGCGAGCACGGCCAGGATGCGGCCCGGTCGCGCCCGATCCAGCGCCAGGGCGACAATCTGGCGATGAAAAAATCCGGCGTTCGCGTCTTCGAAATGCTCTCCGCCATCGTCGCTGGAGAGAACGCCCAACTGCTCGGTTCCGATGAGCACGCGCGTGGGATCGCCTCCGGCAATCACAACCGTATTTACGGCCCAGGTTGGGGGAGTCGTGCGCTGCCAGGTCATCCCTGCATTGGAGGTCTTCCACAGGCCTTCGGATGTGGCCGCGTACACACTGGCGGGATGCTTGGGGTCTTGCGCAATCTGGTAGGTACGGCGGGCCGTATAGGGAATGCCCTGGATCTTCTTCCATTGCGCCGCTCGATTGTCGCTGCGATAGATGCCCGAGCAAGCACTGGCATAAATGCGTCCGGGAACGGATCGGTCTATCAGAAGGCTCATGACATCGGAATCGTCGATCATGCCTGCATGGATGGGATGCCAGGTACGCCCGCCATCGGTGGTTTTCCACGGCAGATGAAAGGTGCCGGCATAAATCGTTTGCGGATCGTGCGGGTCGATCGCCAGCGAATCCAAGTTGCGCAACTCTTCATGGTGTTCCGGGGAAATGCGCTCCCACGATCTGGAAGCATCGCGCGAGCGATATACGCCACCCAGGGTTCCGGCTACCAGGATATTCGGATCGGAAGGCGCCATGACCAGCGCGCGCACGGCTTGTCCGGCCAATCCGGCAGGGCGCCAGGAATGCCCGCCGTCGCCGCTGCGAAATACTCCGCCGCCCGCGGAAGGATCCTGCGTCCAGGCGGAGGCAAAGACCACTTGGGAATCCCTGGGATCCACGACAATGGCGGTAATCACGTCGTCCAGACGCTCGCTCACGCGCCCCAAAAGTGTCCAGTGCGCTCCGGAATCCCCGGACCCAAAAATATGACCGTCCACCGTGCCCAGAAAAATCCGGCCGGGCCGCGAAGGATCGGCGGCGAGCGAACGAACGTCCCCGCCCGGAGGTCCCAGCGGCTTCCACGTCTGAGCCTGCGTGCCCCCGGCGGCCAGCAACAGCAGGAGCGGGATGGCATACTTGCGCATTTTTTAATTCTGGCCCTTGAAACTTCAGGCCACAACCGTATTTATTCCGGCAGTGATGATTCCGCATCCCCGCAATGTCGTGGCTGTAGCCCGCATGCAATATCCATATCAAAATCCGGGCAACGCCCGGGCAAAAAGTTCGGCCCTGCTGAAGACGAAGCCGGAAAGCATTCCTGTGAGACAGCCGAGATGAATTTTGGGTAGAATCAGACGCGCATTTTGTAGCGCGCAACTCATATTCCGGCTCCATCATAGAAAGACGCACAAAAGAGACGAAATGAACCGACGAAATTTATATACCTATGCACTTTTTTTTGCGGCGTGCGTTCTGGGCGCCTGCCCGCTCTGGGGGCAGCAGGACGCGCCCCCTGCCGCGGCAACTTCCTCCAACACAGCGCATTCCGCGATTCCCGGCTGGATTCATTTCAGCGGGGAGTTGCGCTCACGCATGGAAGGCGTTACCGGCAATGGATTCAAACCGAATGCCGATGATCTTTACATGCTTACGCGTGTCCTGATCGGCATGCGGATTCAGGCCAAGCCCTGGCTGAAATTCATGGTGCAGGGACAAGACGCGCACGTTTTCTGGAAAAACCAGCATCCCGCGGCGCCGCCCTACCAGGATACGTTCGATCTTCGCCAGGGATACGTCGAACTCGGGGACACGGAAAAGATGACGTTCGGATTGCGCGTGGGCCGCCAGGAACTCAACTACGGGGACAAGCGCCTGGTCGGCCGATCGCACTGGGCCAACGCATCCCACAGCTTCGACGCTATTCGCGGCACGTTTCGCCACAATGGATTCCGCCTGGACGCCTTCGCAGCCTCGGTGGTCAAAATACGAGACCTGCAGTTCAACGAGTCCACGCCCGGCAACTACATTTACGGGCTGTATGCCGGAACCCGCAAACTGGTTCCGCAGGCCACGTTCGAACCCTATTTCTTCTGGCGCCGCTCCTCCGGTTTGTTGACGGAAACCGGGACGCCCGGAACTTTGAATTTCGGCACGTACGGATTTCGCTGGGTGGGAAAGCTGCCGGCACACTTTGACTACGGCACCGAAATGGCCAGGCAGGCTGGCAGTCTGGGGACCGATACCATTGACGCCTGGGCGGGCCACTGGCTCGTCGGATACACGGCTTCCCGCGCCCGGTTCACGCCCCATTTCTATGTGGAATTCGACTACGCCACCGGCGACCACAATCCCACCGACGGGCATCGCGGCACCTTTGACCAGCTCTATGCCGTGAACCACGACAAGTTTGGGCTGTCCGACGAGGTTGGCTGGAGAAATATCGAGCACCTGGGCGGCGGCATTCAGTTCAAGGTGAAATCGAACTGGCAGCTCGCGGTCAAGCACAATGTCTGGTGGCTGGCGGATTCCCATGACGCGCTGTACAACGCTTCTGGCAACGCCGTGGCGCGCGTCCCCAGCGGCGCAGCGGGCCGCTTCGTCGGCCAGGAATCCGAAATCGTGACGACCTACACGTTTCCGCATCAGGTCGAGACCAGCGCCGGGTTCGGGCACATTTTCCCGGGCACGTTCCTGCTGAACGCCACTCCAGGCGTCAGCCACAATTTCACGTATACCCAGTTGATGTACACCTTTTAAGATTCCGGATTCCGTAACACCGATCAGAATAAAAATGAAACGGGCTCCGTGCTTTCCGCAAATGCGCGGAGATACGGAGCCCGAAGTTATAGTTCCGCAGGAGGAGCGCTAGTAGGTCGCGCCCTCGGGAACCCAGATGATGTCAATGCGGCGGTTGTTGTTCGCGCCGGCCTGGCCGCTGCCGGTGCGCGTGGTGATCCGCGAAGCGTCGATGCCCTTTTCGCCGAGGTACTTCACCGCGTTGGAGGCGCGTTCCCCGGCAATCTTTTCGGGCCTGCGCTCGCGGGTGTCGGAATAGCCGATGATCACGGCACTGGCGCGCGGCTCGCTTTGCAGGCGCAAGGCCACGTCGTCGAGGATGCGCTTGCAGACGTTGTCAATGCGTGTGCTCATTGGCTTGCCGAACGCACATTCATTGATTTTGCTGGCTTGCGGCGGCGGCGGCATGGGTTTTACTTCGATTGCGGACGAGCAATCGGCAGCGCCCCCGTGACCGTCATCGACGCGTACTGTGACGGTGTACATGCCGGGTGCAAGTCCGGTCGTGTCGAAATCCACGGCGGAACCGGTACCCACGATCTTGCCGCCATTAGTGCGCCAGGTATACGTGAGGCTGTCGCCGTCAGGGTCGCTGGCGTTGGTTGTGATGTGCACGCGCTCTCCGGCAAAGACCGAGGCACGGTCCGCCGAGCACGCAATCGTGGGCGGGTGGTTGGGTTTCGGTTCAACGCGGATTTCCGTGCTGCAGCTGGCCGTACCTCCGCGCCCATCGTCAACATTGACCGTCGCGTTGTACGTGCCTTCAGCCACCCCCGCCGACAGCCAGCGCACTTGCGGCCCATTCCCCTCGATGCGGCCGCCATTGACCATCCACGTGTAAGTGAGAGGATCATTGTCCGGGTCGGACGCCGTTGCCGTGAGGGTAACCATGTCCCCGGAATCCAAAAAGACCATGCTCTTATCCGCGGAGCACGTTGTCGTTGGCGGATGATTGACGGGCGGCGCTTTCTCCGGCCAGTGCGCCGTGCCCACCTTTACGACGAATCCGTTTCGATCGTGCAGGCCCTTCAAATTCAGCATGTACCGGTAACCCAGGTCGATCGCAACGTTTTTCAAGGGATACATGCGCACTCCCCAGACTCCATCGACCGGATCTCTCGCTCCAAAGGTCGTGTCGGGCGTACCGTCGGTGAATGCTCCGTTGAATATCGTGGCCGTATATTCGGTCATGGGTTGAATCCGGCTCTCGGGAAAAAAGATAAAGCCCACCCCGGTCTTAACTTCGCCGGCCATGTGAAACATAGGTTTGCCCTGGGAATCGCGTGGATCGCGGGAAAACATGTATCCCACGTTGAACGCGCCCGTGACCGCATTACCCCACTGCTTGCTCACGGCTGCGGATATCAAGTTGCTCAGCGGGCTTGCCTGCGTGCCATTGTCGAGCAGGCGCGTCAGGCCCGTCCGCGTTGCAATAATTAAATCATCGCGCACCGAAAAACTTACAGGATTTCCGCGGCGTTCCGAAAGCAGCCCGTACTTGACTCCCAGCGTGACATTGCCCAAACCGCCGTCGTTGTTCGCGGCAAAGGGAAAATCCTCGACGTACCCGGGAGTTCCCGTCGGCAACGTATGGAAAATGGTGTTGGAGTACGGTGCCCCGGCAATATTGGGAGGCGCCAGGCTTAATTGACTTCCGTTTCCAATGTGGGTGTGCCCATACGGCACGAACGAAGCAAACACATTCAGGCGATCCGTGATGCCGTAACTGGCATCCATACCAATCTGGAAAAGGGTAACGCTGCCCGGCATGCGGCCAAATTTATTCCCGTACGCGGAAAATGCGAAACCACCCTTCGGGAGCGTATCCGCTGTTTCCACTGTAAACAGTCCGATGGTCCCGGTCGTTGCCAGCATCGGCGTAAACTTGGGTGCCGGCTTATATTCCTCTGCGGCCTTCGCATTGCTCGCCGCCGTTTGCGCCGGAACGCCAGGCGCAGCCGTGGGTGTCGCTTCTGGAGCGCTGGTTTCATCCGCTATCAAATCCGTTGCGGCAGTTGACGTTGTATTATCAGCCTTCTTAAGATCTTTCTCGGTCGCCGATTTCCCCGGATTCTTTGCAAAACCGGCTGGAACGAGCAAAAAAGCAAGCATCAGCAGTGCCATACCTCGCAAGATCAATCTCAACATGAACGAAAACCTCCACTTTTGCCTTTATCCACACTACTCGACAGGGAAAAATCTAAATGCAGGACCATCAACTTTGATTCATTTCTCACGCGCAGGTTGCTTGCGCCACACCTAGAGTACCACTCAAAACCGTCAATTCCCCGCCAATATATAAGCGTCATTATTCCTGTCACTGAAGGACGATTTGACTCCTTGCACAGAGAGGCCGGATTTGACTCAACTTCCAATTTTTCTTGCCGGAACACAGACTCCACCCGCAGGCCACCCGCCGCGCTACATTGCCATCTGATTGGGAATGATCGGAGCGGGCACGTTTCCGCACCCTGGCGAGAACCTGGCCTGAACAAATTCTTCAGGACCGTAGGCAAGCACGATTAAAAATGAAACGTGTGGAGGAGCCCAATGCGTAACCTTTCTTCTTCGTGGGCCTTTGGAACAGCAGCCTCGTTGTTTTCTCTTGTCCTTTTCGCAGGGACGCCGGGGATCGTTTCGGCGCAGGGCAATATTTCAGGACTTGCTTCGGTATCTGATGCCGTCCCAAATGGAACGCATTTCCTGGTCCGCCTCGACGACGAACTGAACACCGGCAAGAACAAGGTAAACAAGAAATTTGTCGCAAGAACGATGGAACCCCTGCAAACAGCAAGCGGCCATATCTTTGCCGCAGGGACGAAGGTCTACGGCCACATCAGTCGTATTGAGCCGGGCGGGGTAACTGGCCGCGCGCGCTTGTGGCTGACCTTCGACGATATCGATACCCGGCACGGCCGCCTGCCCGTGATTGCGCAGGTGTCGAGCGTTCCCGGGGATTTCGGCGTGCGGCCAGGCGAGAGCAAAGAGGGTGAGATCGAAACGCGCACAAGCAAGGGCACTCGTAATATCGAGGCCGCAGCAGCAGGCGCAGCCATCGGGGCAGCCGCCGGAGCGGCGGCTCATGGCGGTGAAGGCGCCGCGATAGGAGCGGCGGCGGGCGGCATCGCCGGATTTGTGGCCTCCTCCGGCATCGGTCAGGAACTCGACCTGCCGAAAGGCACCAAGCTCGATCTGGTCCTCGAACGGCCACTGTATTTGAATGACTGATGCCAACCCGGTGCCACCGGGAAGCGCTCTTCTTGCATCTCAGCTTGGCATCAACGGGCGGTACTGGTAGATTCGCTAGGAGAAGATGGCCCCGCACGCAAGGGACTGCTCACAAACCAAATGGCCGATTCGACTCGCATAGATATAACGAAACCTGCCCCTGATCGAATCCTGATCGTGGAGGATGAAGAGAACGCACGCATCGGTTACGAGGCGCTGCTGCGCCGGTGGGGCTACGATGTGCTGGGTGTTGGCAGCGCGGAAGACGCTTTGGCGCGTTTCTCCGAATATGCGCCTGCGGCGCTGATCGCGGACGTCGAACTGCCGGGAATGAACGGCCTGGACCTGCTGGCGCGGCTGGGCGAGGATTTGAAAAACGTTCCGGCCATCATCATCACAGGTAAAGGCAGCGAGGAGCGCGTCATCGCGGCGATCGAGGCTGGGGCATTCTGGTATATCGAGAAACCCCTCAAGGGCGCGGTATTGCGTTCCCTGCTGGAACGCGCGCTGGGCCGCGTCCGCGATCACCGCCAGGTGGCTGCGCTGACGCGCCAGTTGCGCGAAGCGGGAAGACTCGGCAACCTGGTTGGCGAATCGAAGGTGATGCAGGACATCATGCGAGTGGTGGAGCAGGTTTCGCCGTCTTCTGCCTCCGTGCTGATCACCGGCGAAACCGGGTCGGGCAAGGAAGTCCTGGCGCGAACCATTCACCGTATCTCTCCGCGTTCCGAACGCCCCTTTATCGCCATTAATTGCTCCGCGATTCCCGAGTCCCTGATGGAAAGCGAAATTTTCGGACACGAGCGCGGCGCCTTCACGGGCGCGGCCGAGCGCAGGATCGGATGCTTCGAGCTTGCCGACGGCGGCACGTTGCTGCTCGATGAAATCGGCGAGATGCCTGCGCAAACGCAGGCAAAACTGCTCCGCGTGCTGGAGGACCATAAAGTGCGCCGCCTCGGCAGCAAGGTCGAAACGCCGGTCGATGTCCGCGTGCTGGCCGCTACCAACAAAGAGCCCGAACAGGCGGTGGCCAAAGGCGAGCTGCGCCAGGACCTGTATTTCCGCCTGAATGTTTTTCACATTCACCTGCCGCCGCTGCGCGAACACAAAGAGGATATTCCCCTGCTGGTCGAGCTCATCCTGCGCGACATCAACGTCAAACACGGCTGCCAGGTTCGCGGCGTCAATCCTGAAGTGCTGGAAATCTTCGCGGGATACTCGTGGCCGGGAAACGTGCGCGAACTGCGCAATGTGCTGGAACGCGCGTCGATCGTCGCCGATCGCGATTTGATCGGCCGCGCCAATTTGCCCGCGGACTTCGGGCATGGCCGGCCCGCAGCCGCTTCCGATCTGACTTCCCTGCGATTTCCGCTGGGCACCACGGTGGAAGCGGTGGAACGCGAACTGATTTTGCAGACTCTGGCTTCCACGAAAAACAAGACGCGCGCAGCCGAATTGCTGGGGATCAGCTTGAAAACTTTGCACAACAAATTGAAGGAATACGAGGCCGCGAAAGCTCCCTCGCACTAAGACGCGTGGCGACACATGCACCTCCGGCTAAAAACAAAAATTACGCTGACCATGGCAGGTCTCGTGCTCGCCGTCGTGGGCGTGAATTCCACGCTGTACGTCATGACGCTGACCCGCCAGGTCATTCGTGAGGCCGATAACCGCGCCCAGCAGGTTTCGAAACAGGTTTTTTTCCAGGCTCAGAATGCCCTGGCGGACGCCGCAGCCGAGGGAAAGAGGCCTCTGTCGAACAGCCCCCAGGACCTGCGCTCGTACGTCCTCCATGTGCTCGATGATAGCGCCGCGCTGACGTCCTCCATCAACGCAGAAGTCGGATATTCCCCCCTGATCTACGAAGTTTCCATTTCCGACGTCAAGAACACCGTGCTGATTTCCAGCGACGCTACCTTGATTGGGAAACAGTCGCCGGACAGGACAAACCTCGAGCAGCTGGTTGCGAGCAGTTTTTTGAGTCAGATCAAGGTGCTCTATGGTCCGTTGCGCGCATACGATGTGAACTATCCCTTCGAATTAGGGCCGCCGGGGAACAAGGTTCCTTTCGGAGTGATTCGCGTAGCGGTGCAAGCGAGCCTGCTGCGAAACGATATCATGCCCGCGTTGCGCTCGGCCGCCTTGCTCGCTCTGGCGTCGCTGGTCATTTCCGTTTTACTGGCCGCGCTGGTCAGCAGCCTTTCCCTGGCGCCGTTAAAACGCATCACCGCGCAATTGGACCGCATCTCCAAGGGCGAATTCGACCAGAAACCGATCCAGCGCCGGGATGAATTCGGACAGGTCAGCACGAAAATCAGCCAGATTGGAATGCAACTCCGCGGCGTTCGCGAAATCTTCAGCACGTTGCGCGAAAACCTCGACCAGGTACTCGGCGGACTCGATGACGGGCTGCTGCTGTTTTCACTCGATGGCCGCGCCGTCATGGTCAGCCCCGCGGTGGAGCGATTCCTGTCCACGCCCGCGGACAAGCTTCTGGGACGCCGCGCCGAGGATATTTTTCCAACCGATCATCCGGTCCGGGAAGCCATCAATCTGGTTGATGGGGAATTCCAGCCGGTTGCGTCGGCCGAAGTGATTCTGAGCGGCCCGGAATTGCCGGAGCGGCGCGTCGGCGTGAGCGTGGAAGTGATCACCGAGGGCGGAACCCGCATGGGCGCCCTGGTGAAATTCACGGACCTGGAATCGCGCGAGCGCATCAGCACGCAGTTGCAGGTGTCCGAGCGCATGGCGCAGCTCGGGCGAATTACGGCGGGCGTGGCGCACGAAGTGAAGAATCCGCTGAACTCGATGCGCATCTGGCTGGAGAACCTGAAAGCCAGTTTGCCCGAAGGCGACGACATGCCCCAGCAGGCCGTGCGCGTCCTGGACAGCGAAATCGACCGCCTGGATACCGTGGTGAAACGCTTTCTGGATTTCACGCGTCCACCGGACATGCATCAGGAAGAAACAAGCCTCAAGGACTTGCTCGAAGAAGTGCTTGCCGTCGAGCGCCCGCAGATGGACAAGGCAAACATCCGCGTCACTGCCCGCTTCGCCGAGGTGCCCGCCGTGCTGGCGGATAAGGATCTGCTCAAGCAGGCGCTGATGAATCTGTTTGTAAACTCCATCGAAGCCATGCCCAAGGGCGGACAACTCACCTTGTCGCTCATCCGCCGCGGCGAGATGGCCGAAATCGAAATTCAGGACACCGGCCGCGGCATCGCTCCCGAACACAAACAGCGAATCTTCCAGCTTTTCTTCACTACGCGGCCCGGAGGCAGCGGTATCGGCCTGGCCAGCGCATTCCGGACTGTGCAATTGCACAATGGTTCGATAGGCTTTGAGTCGGAAATGGGCCAGGGAACGAAGTTTCGAATCGAATTGCCATTAGCACGGCAGATGGAGCCCGCACTCACTCGTCCGCGCGGTCCGGCGGCAGCGGAGCGGAACACATGATGCGAAAGATCGAACTGCTTGCACTGCTGTGCGCCATTGCATGGGGAACGGTCGGGTGTGCCAGCAGGAGTATCGTGCGCGCCACGCCTC
>Ga0307373_10007289_pt1 | contig 17304 bp, 14 predicted proteins | sample OX2MG_FD_202534 | JGI IMG/M metagenome (GOLD analysis project Ga0307373, IMG submission 202534) | Soil microbial communities from Risofladan, Vaasa, Finland - OX-2 | ecosystem: Environmental > Terrestrial > Soil > Coastal area > Acid sulfate soil | place: Finland: Risofladan, Vaasa | collected... | reverse complement strand
CGTCAGGTCGAACAGCGGGTCGAAGCCGGACTGCGGCAGGACCTGGTTGATGAAGAAGAACCACAGGGCTCCGGCCAGGCCGGTGATCCCGCCGGAGATCACGAAGGCGGTGAGCTTGACCGGCATTGCCCGCACGCCCAGGCTGGCCGCCCGGTCCTCGTCGTCCCTGATAGCGCGGAGCTGAAGGCCGAATCTGGAGCCCTTGATCAGCCAGGAGATGGCAACCGTGCCGAGAGCGAGTGCCAGCGCCATGTAATAGAAGCGCTGGTCGAAGCTCACCGGATCCCAGAGCAGGAACGGGGCGTTCAGCCCGATCGTACCGTTGGTGAAACTGGTCAGGTTGAAGGCCATGAGCTGGAAGATGAAGAAGATGGCGATCGTGATGACGACGAAGGTATGCCGTCGCACCCGGAGCGCGATCAGGCCGAACGGAACCGCGATCAGCGCCGCGGCAGCGGCAGCAAGCGGCAGCAGCGCGAACTCGGCGCTGCCAGTGATCTGCCAGTCCTTGGCCGCGATCCCTGCGGCGTAGGCACCGCTGCCGAAAAACACCGCGTGGCCGAGTGAGATGTAGCCCGAGTAGCCAGAGAACAGGTTCCAGGCGACGGCCGCGCAGACGAAGATCAGGGTCAGGAAGGCGATCGTGCTGACCGACTGATTGGTGAAGGCCAGCGGGAAGATGACGACCGCGGCCAGCGCCAGGACGAGCAGGCCGACCCGCGTGGCACGTCCGGTCTGCCAGCCGGCCGGCTTGCGGTGCCGTGCCCCGGCGGCAGTGCCTGCCGAGGGCGACGCCACGCCGCTCACTGTGCCCTCGCAGCCTGACGGCCGAACAGGCCGGTCGGCTTGATCAGGAGCACGAGCACGAGCGCGGCGTAGAAGACGGCGATGGACCAGTTCGGCTGCCAGATGTCCACTATGGACTCGAGCGTCAGCATGAACACCGATGCCACCAGGGCACCGCCGATGCTGCCGAGCCCGGCCAGGATAATCAGCGCGAGCAGCCGGGAGATCAGGTCGTAGCCGCTGTTCGGATTGAACCCGCCGCCGCTTGCCCCGAAGATCATGCCGCCCGCGGCGGTGACGGCGACGCCGATTCCGTAGGTCAGCGCGGCCACCCGGTTGACGTCGACTCCGACCAGCATCGCCGCGGTCCGGTCCTGCATGGTGGCGCGGATGCTCCGGCCGAACCTGGTTCGGTACAACAGCGCGTAGAGCCCGGCTACGAGCGCCACGGCCAAGGCGAAGCCATACAGGTCGATGTAGGGGAGGTGGAACCCGAGCAGGGCGACGCTCTTGGTTACGTACGAGGCGTTGAGCGTCACGTAGTCCGGCCCGAAGAACAGGTAAAGGGCGCCCTCGATGATGATCGCCACTGCGTAGCTGGCCAGCAGCGACATCGACGTGCGCTCGCTGCCGTGCAGCGGGCGGATGAAGGCGACCTGGATGATCACGCCGATCACGAACATCGCGGGGACGGTGATCAGCAGGCCGAGAAACAGATCGAGATGCAGGTGCACGGAGAGCGCGTAGCTGAGATAGGCACCGAGTATCACCATCACGCCCTGGGCGATGTTGATGATGTCGAGCACGCCGAAGATCAGGGTCAGCCCGACGGCCATCAGCGCGTAGATGCCGCCGCCGAGAATCCCGTTGATCACGGCGCGGGTTAGCTCAGTGCCCATTGCCTCTTCCCGCCGCGCGCTGCTCCGTGCACCCGCATGATCAGCCGTTCTTCCAGGCTGGCTTCGGGTTCAGTACCGAGACGGAACCCGCGGTGCCGACCGGCAGGACCTGCACGTACTTGCCGTTCTGCCACTGGAAGATGTAGGTCGTCGCCGCGCCGTTGCGGCCGAGCGAGTCGAACTTCACCTGGCCCTGCACCGTGTTCAGCGTGACGCCGCTGTGCAGGTACGTGATGATCTTGGCGTTATCGACGCTCTTAGTGGCCTCTACCGCCTGCTGGGCGACCTGTCCGACCGCGTAGCCTTCGGCCACGTCTGCGTTGATGCTCGACGGAGTGCCGTGGTACAGCTTGATGTACTCGGCGACCATCTTCTGGCTCTGCGCGTTGGCCGAACTGCCGTACCAGCCGTTCGGGACCATGATCCCGGCAGCGTTGCCGGCACCGACCGCGCTGGTGAAGGCGGCGCCCTGGTCGGGACCTGCGGCCGCGATGAAGATCTTCGGGGTGTAGTGCTGCTGCTGGAACGCCTTCATGAAGGCGCCGACCGTCGGCACATCGGTCGAGCCGAGCACGACGACGTCGGCGTGGCTGGCAGCCACGTTGTCCGCAGCCGGAGCGTAGTCAGGCACCTCGGCCGGGAAGATCTTCGAGTAGACCGTCTTGATCCCGGCCTTCTGCAGCGTGGTCTGGGTCAGCTGGACCGGCGGGTCGGCGAACGGGTCGTCGGCCATGGGGTAGGCCGCCGTCTTGGGCCGCTGACTGGCGGGCAGCGACGTCACCCAGTTGGCGAACGGGACCATCTCGTCCTCGATCGGCAGGCTCACGTCGAATACGTTGTGCGCCTGCTCGTTGGCAGCAGCGGTGAAGACGCTCGGCGCGCCGCCCGCGCCCTCGATGAACGCGAATCCGTTCCGCGCCGCGACCGCCGATGCCGGGGTAGTGAGCAGCGAGGAGAACGGGCCGAACGTGAGGTCCACGTGGTCAGTAGAAATCAGCGTCGTATAGTTAGTGACCACCTGGCCAGGGTCGCTTCTGTCGTTCAGGTAGATCAGCTTGACCTTCCGGCCGAGCAGGCCGCCCGAGGCGTTCACGTCGGCCACCCAGAGCTTGTAACCCTTGAGGAAGGCCTGGCCGTCAGCGGAGAAGTCGCCGGTCAGCGACAGCGAGGTGCCGATCAGGATTGGCTTGGTTGTTGCTGGCGTGCTGGACGAGCCGCCGGAGCTGGAGCTCCCGCTAGAGCAGGCGGCGAGCGTGGCCGTCAGGACGGCCGCGGTAATGCCGACAGACAAGAACCGGGCGCGGTGATGGTTCATCCCCGGTCCTCCTTCCGAGTTGATGGGTAATCCGTTCAATCACTGCTGGCGGGCTCGAGCCCGTCAGATACCTCCGCGTTCTCGCTAATCACCTCCAGGCCCGAGGACCGGGCCTGGAGCACGAGCAAGGTCGCGAAGTCGTCCTCGCCGAATCCGTAACCGACAAGGCTCTGCACGAGCTGGTGGGCTGCCGACGCGATCGGCATCGGCACCTCGTGCTCCCTCGCCGCCGCCAGCCCAAGGTCGAAATCCTTGCGCAGCAGCGTCGAGGTGAAGGTCGGGTGGAAATCGAGGTTCACGAAGGCCGGCGTCTTGTACTTGCTGAACGTCGAGCCCATGACGCTGTTGTTGAGGCAGGCGAGCAGTGCCTGCCTGCTGATGCCGCTCTTCTCGGCCAGAACGGTCACCTCGGCGAGCGACTGAGTGACGACGCCGAGGAACAGGTTGTGGCAGAGCTTCACCGTCCTGGCCAGCTCGCCCTCGCCCACGTACGTCGCGCCGGCACCGAGAATGTCCAGGTAGGGATGAACGGTGTCGAACGCCGCACGGGAGCCGGAGACCGCGAAGGTCAGCCTGCCGACCTGGGCGACCTTGGGGTTGCCCATCACCGGCGCGGCGAGCAGCATGCAGCCTCTGGCCGCGAGCTCCGCCCTGACCTGCTCCGATGCCTCGGCCGAGACCGTGGAGCAGTCGACGACGATCGACGGTGCCCGGCCGCCTGAAGTCAGCCCGGCGGGGCCAGTCAGCGCGTCGATGAGATCCTGCGAGGTACCCACCGTCACGAACACGATGTCCGCCGATCCAAGCTCGGCGGCGGTGTCCGCCACCGTTGCCCCGGCGGCCGCGAGCGGCTCCGCCTTGGCCTTGGTCCGGTTGTAGACCGTGACGTCGCAGCCCGAGCCGAGCAGCCGGTGAATGAGCGAGATGCCCATCCGCCCGGTTCCCAGCCAGCCGAGCCGGTGCCCGTCACTCCGATCCGCCATTCTGCCCACCTCAGACTCGACGACCCCGTCGTGCCGGCGTCGGCCGACCCGCATTAATCACACCCTAGCAATCGTTTGCATCACGAGAGTGATGTTTCGGACAGGATCTTGTCAATGGGTATTATCCGGCTGGTCTCGGCGGCAGGGGCCGAAATCGCGGTATTTAAGTGCCGGCGCCGGGCGAGACTGCCCAGGGATGGATCGGCAGATCTATCACTATTTCATGGACGAGTCCGCTGAACCAATCCCACCAGGAGACCACGCGCCTAGCCGGCTAGCCGGGCAGCAGACCGGGCGGCCACGCAGGGGCGATCCGGCCCGGCAGCCAGGCCGGGCGGAGCTGCAAACGTGTGCAATGCTGTCGCACATGGCAGATACCCGTGTCCATGCAGCAGTCAGCCACTGGGCACCCCGTTTCGTGGCCAACGGCATCGACTACAACGACTTCGTGCGGGTGACCTCGGCGATCGGCGGCTGGGACACCTGGTGCGAGCAGTGGTGCCTGGCCGGCGCGGTCCACGAGCAGCTGGGCAGGGCTGCTCTCGCTGATGGCAGGGAACGCTCGGCCGGAGCGCACCTCTCGCAGGCTGCCGTCTACTACCACTTCGCGAAGTTCATGTTCGTCGACGACATCGACCAGATGCGCGCCGCCCACCTGATGGCTGTCAGGTGCGCCACCGATGCGCTGCCGTTCCTCGACCCGCCGGGCGAGCGGGTCGAGATCCCTTTCGACGGGGCGACGATCGCCGGGGTCCTGCGGCGCCCGCACGGGCCTGGCCCGCACCCGGCCGTGATCCTGATACCTGGCCTTGACTCGGCCAAGGAGGAATTCAGGCCCACCGAGGATCTCTTTCTCAGCCGGGGAATCGCCACGCTGTCGGTCGACGGCCCCGGACAGGGCGAGGCCGAGTACGACCTCGCGATCAGGGCCGACTGGGAAGTCCCCGGCGGCGCGATCATCGACGCTGCCGCCGGGCTCACCGGCATCGATCCTGAGCGGATCGGGATCTGGGGGGTCAGCCTCGGCGGCTACTACGCCGCCCGGGTGGCGAGCGGTGACGGCCGGGTCCGCGCCTGCATCGCGCTGTGCGGGCCGTACTGCCTCGGTGACGTCTGGGACCAGCTGCCCGAGCTGAGCCGGGCCGCGTTCACCGTCCGGTCGAAGTCCGGGTCAGCCGAGCAGGCCAGGCAGCGGGCCGCCGAGCTGACCATGGCGGGCCGGGCCAGCCGGATAACGGCGCCGCTACTGATCGTGGCGGGCAAGCGGGACAGGCTCTTTCCGTGGACCGATGCCGAGCGGCTGGCCAGCGAGACCGGCGACAACGCCGAGCTCCTGCTGCTCGACGACGGCGATCACGGCTGCGCCAACGTGCCCTATCAGCACCGCTATTACAGCGCTGACTGGATGGCCAGCCGGCTCGCCGGCTGACCGCATCCCCGGCCGTCAGTATCCCCGGCTGACCGCATCCCCGGCCGTCAGTATCCCCGGCCGTCAGTTCGCGGCTGTCCGCGGCGGCCCCGTCGAGCCCCTGACCTTGAGTTCAGGAGCCAGGTACAGAACCTTGGCCTGGTCGTCGGCTGGCGCCTTGCCGTGCTCGCCGCTGGCCGCGATCTGCTCGAGGATCAGCTGTCCGGCCTCGGTCCCGACCTGATAGTGCGGGAAGCTCACGGAAGTCAGCGGCGGCCTGAGCCGGTCGATGAAGGGCATGTCGTTGAACCCCACCACCGAGATGTCCTGCGGGCAGGACAGGCCTGCCGCCTCAAGCGCGGCGTAACAGCCCACAGCGAGCATGTCGTTAGCGGCGGCGACGGCCGTAAAGCCGCAGTCCGCTTCGAGCAGCGCGCGGCAGCATCTGTCGCCCTCATCCAGCGAGTACGCGGCGGCGTGCACGACCAGATCGGGGTCGGCCGCCAGGCCGTGCGCGACCATCGCGGCCACGAACCCGCGGTAGCGGCTGAGGCCAGTCGACACATCCTGCGGGCCAGCGATATGCGCGATCCTGCGGTGGCCAAGCCCGACCAGGTGGGAGACCGCCATCGCGATGCCACGCTCGTTGTCCACCGAAACCGCGGGAAAGCCGTAGCCCTCGGCATGCCGGTTCACGAGCACCATGGGAATCTCAGCCGCGGCAGCCTCGGCCAGCAGCGAGCTGCGCAGGTGCGCGGTGGCGCAGACGAAGCCGTCGACGTGCCTGGCCAGCATCCGGTCGAAGACCAGGCGCTCGCGGTCATCGTCTGAGTCCGTATTGCCGATCAGCGCGACATAACCGTCGGCGGCCAGCCGGTCCTCGATACCGCGCACGATCGGCGGGAACAGCGGGTTGGTGAGGTCGGGAATCAGGACGCCCACGGTGTGCGAGCGCCGCGTCCGCAGGCTTCTGGCCACGGTGTTCGGCCGGTAACCGAGTTCGTCAGCCGCCGCCAGGATGCGGCTCGCGGTCTCCGCACTGACCAGGAGCCTGGTCTGGTGATTGAGCGCCCGCGATGCCGTCGCCGGATGAACGCCGGCCACCGCGGCCACGTCCTTCAGGGTTACCGGCGAATCGGACCTCATCGGCGTGTCACGCTCCGATCTGCGCAGGCCCCCCAGTGCGCTCCCCTGCCCTGCCGTCTCACGCATCGTAACCGCAACTGCCGGATTTGCACCATCATCCATATGATTCGGGCGTGATCTACGGACTGCTCGCCGCGGCCGGCTGGGGCACGTCCGCAGCCGCTGCCGCCATGGCGGTGCGGCGCGCCCGCACCTACCTCGTTGTCCTGACGTTCTACCGCTCCGTCGCGCTCGGCCCGGCCGGCCTGATGAGCGCGATCAGCTCGACCTACGGCGGCGTAGCCGCTGGCCTTGCCGTCGGCGTGCTCGGCGAGCACCTCGGCGTCATCGGCGTCATCGGCATCGGCGGCCTCCTGCTCGCGATCTGCGTGTCGGGCTCGCGTCCGCGCGGGGATCAGATCAGGACCCGGCCCCGTGGCAGCCGGCCCCGTAGCAGCCGGCCCCGTAGCAGCCGGCCCCGTAGCGAACAGCCCAGCAATTACCAGCCCAGCAGCGACCAGCCCAGCAGGAACAGGCCCAGCAGGAACAGGCAGGACCGGAACAGGCGGTGCCGGGACCGGCGTGGCGTTCTCGGCCGCCGCCATTCCTTTGGCGTTCGGATCGGCGCTCACCTACGGAGTGAGCAGCTTCATACTGTCCTATTTCACCAGGCAGAGCGGCTGACTGCTGTCCAGCGTCATCGCCCACGCGGCGTCGGTGACGGCACTGCTCGCCGCGCTGCCGTTCGCGGCCGGACGGATCCGCGTCTCGCGCCGACGCGGTGAGCCGACCGAGGCAATCATGGCCGCCAGGGTTGCCGAGTCTGCTGCGGCGGGCAACTCCGCTGCGGCAGGCGACTCCGCTGCGGCCGCCGCTGCCGGTATCCCTGGCCGCCCCGCTCTCGATCGTGGACGATTTTCAGAGCGTGGTCGATTTTCAGCGGCCACGGCTGACAGGAGTCCACGATCTGAAGGAAGTCCACGATCATGGCCGAGGATTGGGGGTCGCCGGACTGCCGGGAGCCGCCCAACTGCCGGGAGCCGCCCAACTGCCGGGAGCCGCCCAACTGCCGGGAGCCGCCGGACTGCCGGGAGCCGCCAGTTTGCCAGGGCTGGCTGGATCACCCGGGCAGCCGATTCCGCTGCGGGCACTGGGGGCGCCGGGGCCGGCCCGGTCCATCTTGATCTGGGCGGCGGCAGCCGGGCTCACCGACGCCGGCGCGCTGCTCGCCTACTCGCGTGGCTCTCAGCTCGGCCAGGTCGCCATCACGGCGGCGACGTCGAGCGTCTACCCGGTCATCCCGTTGATCGTCGGGGTCGCCCTGCTCGGCGAACGACTCGGGCGCCGCCAGCTGACCGGCATCGCCCTGATTATCGCTGGCCTGGTTTTGCTCGGCCTGCCATAGCTCATAGCGGGCGCTTAGCGTGTACCATGCGAGCACTGTATATCCGGTTCGCGAAATTGGTGTTCAACCTCTTGCTGCGCTCACCTGCATCCGTCAGGATCTAGGCTCGATAACAGCACGACGCCCGACCGTTGCTGACCGGGCCGCCGACTCACGGTGCGGGTCGGGGCGCCGACCCGACCGGCTAGATCGTCCTGGAGCTGCGCCGATGACACTTGCACTCCGCTATGCGGTCCGCTCCGACGTCGGCCTGCTCCGGGAGGGCAACGAGGACTCGGCCTACGCCGGGCCGCATCTGCTCGCGGTCGCCGACGGAATGGGCGGATACGAGGCGGGCGAGGTTGCCAGCGCCGCGGTGATCTCATCCGTGGCGCCACTCGACCGGCGGGCCATGCCGGAATCGGAGCTGATCGACGCGCTGGCCGCGGCCGTGGCTACGGCGAAGCAGACCCTGCGCCGAATCGTCGACTCCGATCCGGCGGTCGGCAGCATGGGCACCACGCTGACCGCGATGCTGTGGGCGGGCGGCTCGGCCGCCATCTGCCACATCGGCGACTCGCGCGCCTACCTGGTGCGAGATGGCGACCTGTACCAGATAACCCACGACCACACGTTCGTGCAAGCCCTGATCGATCAGGGCAGGATCCGCCCTGAGGAGGCGTCGACTCATCCGCAGCGCTCGCTGCTGCTTCGCGCGCTGGACGGCCGTACCGATGCCGATCCCGACCTGTCCATGCTGACCGCGCAGGCCGGTGACCGGTACCTGATCTGCTCCGACGGGCTGCCAGTAGCCGTCAGCGACGACCAGATACTGCAGGCGCTCGTGGCGACGCCCGAGCCGTCCGACGCCGTGCTTGCCCTGATCGACCTGGCCATCAGGGGCGGCGCACCCGACAACGTCACCTGCATCGTCGCGGACGTCATCGACCCCGAGGTGGCGGGTGTGCCGCCGACCAAGGCACCCGTGGTCGTCGGCGCGGCGGCTAGTGCCGAGAATCACGACACGAAGCCGTTCACCAGGCCCGCGATGGACGGCGGGGGCAGGATAACGACGCTGGGTACGGTCCCCGCGACGGCCAGGGCCCGAGACACGGCGCCCGGGCAGGCCCGCCCCCAGCAGGGCCAGGCCCCGGCCGCACCGTCCGGCCGGCACGCCGCCGCCCTCGCCGATGTCGATGACGAGCCTGAGGTACTGCCGCGCCGTCGCCGGTGGCCGGTGATGACCTCGATCCTGGCCCTGTTCGTTTTGCTGCTCGGCGGCGGCGTCTTCTTCGGCCATCAGTACCTGAACAGTCAGTACTACGTGGGAACCAGCGGCGGCAAGGTCGCGATCTTCCGGGGTCTCGACCAGCAGCTATTCGGGATCTCGTTGTCCAGCGTCTACCAGAAGACTGACATTCCGGTGGCCGGAATCCCGTCCCAGGACGTTCAGGCGATCAGGCAGGACTCGCCGGGCAACCTGGCCCAGGCCTCCACGCTCGTGACCAACATCCGCAAGAGCTACCAGGCCTGCCAGGCCGCCCATGCGGCGGTTAGGCGCTGGGAGACCGGCAAGCCTAGGCCGATCAGGGTCAGGGTCAAGGAGGCGAACGGCAAGATCGTATTCAAGACCGTCACGCCGAAGTACCGGCCCAAGCCGCCTGTCCCGGCCGACTGCCCGTCGCAGCCGGCCAGCGGAACCTGAGCCAGGGCCGGCCAGGCGCCGCATGAGGGGTCAGCCAGATGAGCGGACGGGCCGCACAAGCGGACGGGAGCCGCACAAGCGGACGGGCCGCACAAGCGGACGGGCGCATTGAGTGGTCGTGCCCGATGAACGAACGTGCTATATGAACGGGCGTGCAAGCATGAGCGGACGTGCGCAATGAGCGGACGTGCCGTCCTGATCACCGGCGCATCGCGCGGGATCGGCCGGGCCATCGCGGTTGAGTTCGCCGCCGCGGGCGACCGGGTCGCCGTTCATCACCGCGACTCCGCGGAGTTGGCCGACAGCCTGGTAGCCAGCCTTCCCGGTGACGGGCACGCGGTCGTGCAGGCCGACCTGGCCGATGCCGAGGCGGTCCGCGCCATGGTGGACCGGGCAGCCAGCCTGCTCGGCGGCCTCGACATCCTGGTCAACAACGCGGGGGTCTTCACGCCCCATCCGATCACTGTCGTGTCCTACTCGCAATGGCAGGATCAATGGCAGGCCACGCTCGGGGTCAACCTGATCGGCGCGGCCAACGTCACCTGGTGCGCGGTTCAGCACATGAAAGGCCGCGGCGGCCGGATTATCAACGTGTCCTCGCGCGGCGCGTTCCGCGGCGAGCCCAACTCGCCGGCTTACGGCGCGAGCAAAGCTGGCCTGAATTCCTTGGCGCAGTCACTGGCCCGCGCCCTGGCCCCGCACGGGATCGCCGTATCGGCAGTGGCGCCGGGGTTCGTGGCCACCGACATGACCAACGAGCACCTCAAGCCACCGCGCGGGGACGAGATCAGGGCGCAGAGCCCGTTCGGCCGGGTCGGCGAGCCGGAGGAGGTCGCCGCCGCGGTGCTCTACCTCGCCTCCGAGCGAGCCGAGTGGGCCAGCGGCGCCGTGCTCGACCTGAACGGCGCCTCCTACTTGCGCTAGCCCACGGGGCCGATCCGCGCGAGCCCCACGGGGCCGACCTCCTTGCCTGGGCTGGCCCACGGGGCCGCCGGGGCCGACCTCCCCTAGCCGACCGGGCCCGAGATGCCGAGCGAGAGCCGCAGGAAGGCGAGCACGGCAGCCGACTCGGCGATGATCTTGCTGGTCGGCTTGCCTGCCCCGTGCCCGGCCGAGGTCTCGATCCTGATCAGCACGGGCGCGTCCCCGCCCTGGCTAGCCTGCATGGTCGCGGCGAACTTGAACGAATGGCCCGGCACGACCCGGTCGTCATGGTCACCGGTCAGCACGAGAGTGGCCGGGTAGCGCTCGCCCTGGCGCACGTTGTGCAGCGGCGAGTACGCCCTGAGCCACTGATACTGCTGCGGGTCGTCCGGACTGCCGTAGTCGGCGATCCAGGCACTTCCGACCGTGAACTTGTGGAACCGCAGCATGTCGAGCACCCCGACGGCGGGCACGGCCGCTCCGAACAGTTCCGGATGCTGGGTCAGGCACGCGCCGACCAGCAGCCCGCCGTTGGAGCCGCCCGAGATCGCGATCCGGCCCGGCCGGGACCAGCCCGAGTCGGCCAGCCAGCGAGCGGACGCGCAGTAGTCATCGAAGACGTTCTGCTTGACGGCGAGCCGGCCCGCGTCATGCCAGGCACGGCCGTACTCCCCGCCGCCGCGCAGGTTAGGCACGGCGAGCAGCCCGCCGCTGTCCAGCCAGGCGGCGTGCAGCAGCGAGAACGACGGCGTGATCGGGATGTCGAATCCGCCGTACCCGTAGAGCAGGGCGGGCACGTCGCCGTTCGGGACGACGTCGTCGCGCCGGGTCACGAACATGGTCAGCTCGGTGCCGTCCGCCGAGGTGACCCGCGCCTGCTCGACGGTGAACCGGCCCGGATCAAGGGCCGCGGTCGACGGCCTGACCAGCGTGGTCTGGCCGGACGCCAGCTCATGGGACCACAGCGAGCCCGATTCCGCGAACGAGGTAAGGCCGAAGTGCATCAGGCTGCTGCCCTCGCGCCCGGCGATGCCGTCGCTGTTCTTGCAGGCGTCGGCCACCGATGCGTACCCGGGCAGCGGAATCTCCTGCGCCAGCGTGCCGCCGGCGTCGTGCACCCGCAGCACCGAGTGGGCATTCCGCAGGTAGTGGCAGACGAACGTGCCGCCGAACCGGTACGCGGCGAGCAGGGTGTCCGGCGTCTCGCCCAGGATCTGAGTCCACTGCGCCCGGTCCGGCCGGGCCAGGTCGACCGCCACGAGCCGCTTGCGTTCGGCCAGATAATCCGTGACCAGGTAGAAGGTCGATCCCTCGGTCGCGACGACATCGGCGATTGAGTCGAAATCGCCGACTAGCGGCCGCATCGTGGCGTCCGGCTCGGTCAGGTCACGCACGTGCACCTGGGCCTGCGGTGCCGTTCCGGAGAAGACCGAGATGATCAGGAACCGGCCGTCGTCGCTGACCAGCACGTCCGGGTACCAGTCGGGATGGTCCGGGCTCTCGAAGACGATCTCGTCGTCGTGCTGCACGGTGCCGATCCGATGGAACAGGATTCGCCGCAGCCCGCTCGCCGCGAGGTACTCGCCGCCGGGCGGCGGAGGCTCCGGGGCCATGTAATAGAAGCCGGACTTGTCTTTCCGCCAGGCGGCGTTATCCGACTTGGCCCACTCGACAACATCGTCGAGGTCGGTGCCGGCGGCGATATCGCGGACCCGCCAGGTCTGCCAGTCCGAGCCGCTCCCGCTCGTCGCGTAGGCCAGCAGCGAGCCGTCGTCGCTGACGGAGACCCCGGAGACGGCGACCGTGCCGTCGGCCGACAGAGTGTTCGGGTCGAGCAGCAGGCGCCCGGCATCGTCGGGCGCGTCCATCACGTACAGCACAGGCTGGTCCTGAAGCCCGGAGTTGCGGAACTGGAACCAGCGCCCGCCGTGCTCGAACGGCACGCCATACCGGGGGTAGTCGGCCAGCTTGACGAGCCGCTCCCGGATCGCCTCACCGTCGGCGGAGCCGGCCAGCCAGGTCTGCGTCAGGTCGTTCTGGGCAGCGACCCAGGCGGCCGTCTGCGGTGAGTAGGTGTCTTCGAGCCATCGATAAGGATCGGCAACAAGCTCGCCGTGGTAGTCGTCAGCATCTGGGCCGGTCGCCGTCGGGGGATAACTGAGCACGGTCAGGACTACCTCCTCGTAGAGCCTCGCCTGCCGATCGTAAGCCGAGGACCCCGCGCCAGCAATTCGCGCCTGCCTGCCGGGGGTTGTTGCCTGCTGAGCGTTGTTGCAAGTTGTTTGCAGGTAACTTAAGGTGGCGCCATGCCAGACAGGAGCGGCCGCCTGGCCACCATCAGGGCCGCACTGACTCCCGCCGAGTGGAACCGGGTAGGCGCGATGACTGCCGTCGTCATCGGCCTGCACGTGCTCGGCTGGGGTCTGCTCGCCGCCGCTGTCGCCCGCGGGCATCACTACGTCAGCCGGGGCCCGGCGTTCGGCGTGGGTACGGGCGTGCTGGCGTACACGCTCGGCATGCGGCACGCGTTCGACGCCGATCACATCGCCGCGATCGACAACACCACCCGCAAGCTGGTCGGCGAGGGCAAGCGCCCGCTGTCGGTCGGGTTCTTCTTCTCGCTCGGCCACTCTTCGGTGGTCTTCATCCTCGCCGTCCTGCTGAACTTCGGCATCCGGGCGCTGAACAGCCAGGTGCACAATAACGGCTCCGCCCTGCACGGCGTGACCAGCCTGGTCGGGACGTCGGTCTCCGGCACCTTCCTCTACCTGATCGCCGCGCTCAACGCGGTGATCCTGGTCGGCATCGTCAAGGTCTTCCGGGAGATGCGCTCGGGCCGGTTCAGCAACGCTGAGCTCGAGGAGCAGCTGGCTAAGCGCGGCCTGATGAACAGGCTGCTCGGCCCGCTCAACAAGCGGGTCGACGCCCCGTGGAAGATGTACCCGATCGGGCTGCTGTTCGGCCTGGGATTCGACACCGCGACCGAGGTCGCGTTCCTGGTCCTGGCGGGCACGGCGGTGATCAGCGGCCTGCCGTTCTACGCGGTCCTGTCGCTGCCATTCCTGTTCGCCGCCGGCATGAGCCTGTTCGACACGGCGGACGGCTGCTTCATGAACTTCGCCTACGACTGGGCCTTCGCCCGCCCGGTGCGGAAGGTCTACTACAACCTGACCATCACCGGCCTGTCGGTCTTCGTGGCGTTCTTCATCGGGACGATCGAGATCCTCGGGCTGGTCGGCCAGCAGGCGCACCTGGCCGGCGGGTTCTGGGCGTTCATGGCCGGATTCAACCTCAACAAGGCGGGACTCGTCATCGCCGGGGTCTTCGTGCTCACCTGGGTGGTCGCCCTGGCGATCTGGCGGTTCGGCCAGATCGAGGAGAAGTGGGACGCGGCGATGATCAGGGGCGCCGTTCTCGACGACGGCACCGACCTGGCTGACAGCGCCGTGGCTGCCGACGGGGCCGGGTCGGAGGAATCGTCGCATACGGCGGCCGGCCTGCCGTAGCGATGACAGGATCAGGTGCATGGATCAGCTGAGCAGGGAGTTTGCCAGGCGGGTACTCGACGGCCTGCCCGGCGAGCCGCTCGCCGTCGCCTGGGATGACGAGACCGACGCGCTCAAGCGCACCGGCAGGCTCGCGCTCACTGACGCCGAGCGCTCGGGCTCCGGGCCGGCGGCCGACCGGCTCTCGCTCCTCGGTAGCCCGAAGGCAGACATGATAGCCGGTTAAGGTAGAATTGTCGAATTGCTTGTGCTTCCCGCCTGAGGTGATCGAGAGAGGGAGTGCCCATGACTTCTGACTCGCCAGCCCGCGCATCGATGCAGGCTGACTCGGAAGTCGTCATCTACCGCGCCCAGCGGCAGGACAAGCCATGGGGGCATGAGCAGATCTTCGCGGCCGCCGAGGGCAAGTACGTGGGAAAGATCATCCACGTCACCGCCGGGCACTCGCTGAGCCTTCAGTATCACGAGCAGAAGGAAGAGACGATCTGCCTGATCTCCGGCTCGGCGGAGATTCAGTACGGCCCGGTCGGCGGTGACCTGACGACGCGGCAGTTCGGCCCGGGCGACACCATTCACCTGCCGGTCAGGTCCGTGCACCGGGTCACCGCGATCACGGACATCGTCTTCGCCGAGGCCTCGACCGCCCCGCCTGGCTGGCGCGAGGACGTCGTCAGGCTGGAAGACTCCTACGGGCGGACCGGCACCAGCGCACCCTGACCCGGCCAGCCGCCAGGCACTGTGACCCGGCGGCCACCTGGCACCGTGCCGCGGCCGGCCGCCTAGCCAGCTGCCGGGTACCGGACCAGGCCGGCAAGCCGCTGCCTGAAATGGTCGAACGGGGGCGCGGCGGCATCGGGATCCTTGGCCGCGTCATCCCAGCGCCGCAGCCGGCAGGCGGCCTGCGCGTACGGGCTGGCCGCGAACTCGTCAAGCTCGGCTCCGCGCATCGGACCGCCCTGAACTCCCAGCGTGTAGACCGACGCCGGCGAGAGCGTGTCGGCGTAGCCTGGCTCGACGGCGCACAGGTACCGCTTCGCCGCGACATGCAGCCGCACCGGCTCGGTGACCTCGGGGCCGAACCACTGCGCCAGCCAGTCCGCGCCAGAGTGGCTGTGCCGGTTATCGGTGCCCTGCATCAGCTGCTGGCCGCTCACGGTCCCGGTGAAGTGTCCGACATCGTGCAGGAGGGCGGCGGCGACCAGGGCGTCGTCGGCCCCCTCACGCTCGGCTAGCTGTGCTGCCTGAAGCATGTGCGCCGCCTGGGTGACTGGCTCGCCGAGGTAATCGGCGGCTCCCTGGCTCGCGAAAAGCTCAGCGATCCGCTCGACCGGGCCGGTGCTCGTCATCGGGGTGGCTCCGTTTTCGCTCCGCGATTCCGGCGAGGCGGCGTTGCCAGAAATGCTCGATCACCACAATCGTCCGGGGACCCGCGGCGCTTTGCGGCGCCGCACTGCGGCTCAAGCCTAGATCCGCCCGGTGTCCTGCACGGCGGCAGCCCGCGCGGTCCGCGAGACCGCGCCAGCCCCGGCGATCCTGGCGGCGAGCAGGACGGGGATGATCGTCAGCACGATCACGATCGAGACCACCGCGTTGACCTCGGGCAGCTGCTGGCCGAGCCGGAGCTGACCGAAGATCCAGATGGGCAGGGTGTTCTGCGCGCCCGAGGTGAAGACGGTCACGACCACCTCGTCGAAGGAGAGCGCGAAGGCCAGCAGCGCGCCGGAGATCAGCGCGGTCGCGACGGACGGCAGCGTCACGTAGAGCTGCGTCTGCCAGCCGCGGGCACCCAGGTCCATCGACGCCTCGGCGAGCGAGCCCGGCATCCGGCGGAGCCGGGCGATCAGGTTGTTGAACACCATGACGATGCAGAACGTGGCATGCCCGACCACGATCGTCCACAGCGACAGCCGGATGCTGTTGAAGGTGAAGAACGAGTTCAGGGCCAGGCCGGTGACGATGCCGGGCAGCGCGATCGGCAGCACGAGCAGGAAGGAGATCGCGTCCCGGCCGAAGAAAGTGAACTGGTACAGGGCATAGGCGACGGCCGAGCCAAGCACCAGCGCGACGCCGGTGGCGAGCAGCCCGACCTTCACCGAGAGCAGGAACGCACTGCGCACCTGCGGGTCGTGCCAGGCGACAGAGAACCAGTGCATCGTGAAACCCTGGATCGGCCAGCTCTCGACCGTCGCCGGATCGAACGCGTAGATCACGATCAGCAGGATCGGCAGGAAGAGGAAGAGCAGCACGAGCGCGACCCAGATGCGCAGCGCGACCCGCAGCCCGGTTGACTCCATCACAGCTCCCTGAAGGCGCCGAGCGCCCGAGCGCCGAGCAGGTAGCAGATCATGATCGCGATGGGCACGATCGCCATCGCCGCGCCGAGCGGGATGTTGTTGGACAGGAAGCTGTCGTAGGCGACGCTTCCGATGAAGACCGAGTTGGTGCCGCCGAGCAGCTGGGGCGTGATGTAGTCGCCGAGCGTGAGGGAGAACGTGAAGATCGAGCCCGCCACGATCCCGGGCAGGGCCAGCGGCAGGATGACCGACCGGGTCGTCCGCCAGGTCTTGCCGCCCAGGTCCTGTGAGGCCTCGATCATCGATGCGGGGACCCGGTCGAGCGCCGCGTAGACCGGGATGACCATGTAGGGCAGCCAGATGTAGCAGAACGCGATGAACACGGCCCAGTTGGTGTTGATCAGGTTCAGCGGCCCGAGCGCGATCTTGCCCAGGCTCCAGTTCAGTACCCCGGCCCTGGTGAAGACGAGCTGCCAGGCGTAGACCTTGGCCAGGTAGCTCGCCCACAGCGGCAGCAGGATTGCGACGTACAGGACGGTCCGGGTCCGCCGGGTGGCGACTCTGGCCATGTAGTAGGCGAACGGGAAGGCGATGATCCCGTCGACGGCGGTGACTCCGGCGGCCATGCCCACGGTGCGCAGGATGACCGACCGGTAGGCCGGGGTGGAGAAGATCGTGCCGAAGTTCCCTAGGTTCCAGATCCGCTCGAGATTGCCGGTGAAGGAATTTGTCTCCCAGAACGCCGTGATCAGCAGCACCACCAATGCCGCGAGGTAGATCACGAGGAACCAGGCCAGCGGCGGCGTCAGCAGCAGGCTCGCGCGCGCCCACGGCCGGCGCCAGAGCGCGGCACTAATCTTCGACCACGCCCCGCCGGCCGCGCGCTGGTCCGCGATGTTCGGTGTCACGAGCCGCCAGCTCCGGAGGTACGTGCTCGGGCCCGCCCGGCCCGGGCCCCGGCCGGGCGGGCTGGGC
>Ga0307373_10007287_pt1 | contig 17307 bp, 9 predicted proteins | sample OX2MG_FD_202534 | JGI IMG/M metagenome (GOLD analysis project Ga0307373, IMG submission 202534) | Soil microbial communities from Risofladan, Vaasa, Finland - OX-2 | ecosystem: Environmental > Terrestrial > Soil > Coastal area > Acid sulfate soil | place: Finland: Risofladan, Vaasa | collected... | reverse complement strand
CTGCGACGGCTCTTCGAGACCATCACCGGCGCCGATCTCGACGACGAGCCTTACGCATGGTGCGTGGATGACCTGGCCCAACTGCTGGCCGATACGGACATGGGCGAAGTTCTCGCGGATTTCGGCCGCCGCACGGCGCGGCAAGACCCCGTGGTCCACTTCTACGAAACCTTTCTCGCCGCCTATGACCCGAAATTGCGCGAAACGCGCGGCGTTTATTACACGCCGGAGCCTGTGGTCTCCTACATTGTCCGGTCCGTGGATTATTTGTTGAAGACCCGCTTCGGGTGTGCGAATGGGCTTGCGGAGACCTCTACAGTTGAATACGAGCCGGATGCTGGTGCGGCGATGTCCTCATCGCCGACTGCTGTAGCGGCGATCTATGATCGCCGGGCGTCGCCCGAAAAAACCGGCGAGCGCAGCTCGCCGCACCAGAAAGCCACGTCCCCGCGCGTCCTGATTCTTGACCCGGCCTGCGGCACCGGCACGTTTCTTTACAGCGTGGTTGACCACATCCGGTCTGAATTCGTGAGGCAAGGCAACGCCGGGATGTGGTCTGGTTACGTGCGCAATCATTTATTACCACGGCTCTTCGGATTCGAGCTGCTGATGGCGCCCTATGCCGTGGCCCACTTCAAGCTGGGGATGCAGCTTGCCGGTTATGATCTCACCCCAGCCCAGCGGGAGCAGTGGGCGTATGACTTCTCCGGCGATGAACGCCTGGGAGTCTATCTCACCAACACGCTTGAAGAGGCAGAGCGGAGAGCGGATACGCTCTTCGGGCCTTTGCGCGTAATCTCCGAGGAGGCCAATGCAGCGGCAGAAGTCAAACAGAAGTTGCCCATACTGGCCGTCATTGGCAACCCGCCCTATTCGGGCCATTCAGCCAACCGAAGTTGGGAAGTCAAAGGCGGCAAGAAGATTCCCACCTTAATCGGGCGATTGATCCAGGACTACTACAAAGTGGATGGCCAACCGCTCGGCGAGAAAAATCCCAAATGGCTTCAGGACGATTATGTGAAATTCATCCGCTGGGGCCAATGGCGGATCGAGCAGACCGGCGCGGGCATTCTGGCTTTTATCACCAACCACGGCTACCTGGATAATCCCACATTTCGCGGCATGAGACAGCAATTGATGAACGCCTTCACCGAAATCTACGTTTTGGACCTGCACGGGAACAGCAAGAAGAAAGAACGCGCGCCGGACGGCTCGAAAGATGAGAACGTCTTCGACATCCAGCAGGGGGTTACTCTCGGAATCTTCGTCAGGGAGCACGGCAAGCCCCGCCCGGCCAAGGTGTTTCATGCCGATCTGTGGGGCCTTAGAGAAACGAAATACGAACGCCTCTTTGAGGCCGATGTTGACCGTACAACGTGGACAAGGCTCGAACCGGCGTCACCGAATTACTTGTTCGCCCCCCTCCAAGGGGCAGCCGCAACTGAGTATGAAAAAGGGTGCAAGGTTTCGGATGTGTTTCCTCGAACCCTCCTGGGGCCAAATTCGCACCGCGACGAATTCGCAATAGCCTTCGACACGGAAACTGCAATTCTGCGGCTCAAGGACTTGGCGAACACATTGTTTTCAGATGAGAAACTCAGAGAAAAATACAACATACCCGATACTCGCGACTGGAAGCTCGCTGAGGCGCGGAAGCTTATCCCAGAAGGTGCGGAGCCAATAAGGTGCATCTATCGCCCTTTCGATTTCCGGGACATGCTATATGGGCCTTACGCGTTCGACTACCACCGCCCTGAGGTTAACGACCACCTCATGCAAGCAAACTTGGCCTTGATTTCGACGCGCCAAACCAAAGAGGAATTCTCGGTATTGGCCACCGCAAAACCCGCAGGCCAGCACAAGCTCGCCACACCGTACGATGGAAGTTATCTGTCTCCCCTCTATCTCTACCCAATTTCCGAAAAAGGCAGTCGTGGGCAGAACCACCTTGGCGTTCAAACATCACACTGGCCCGCTGGCAAAGACAGGCGCAGGCCGAACCTCAACCCGGAATTCGTTGCGGACCTCGAAAAGCGTCTGGGTTTGAAATTTGTGCCGGAGGGCAAGGGGGATGTAGCGCAACGTTCGTCTTCTAACGTTGCGGTTCTTCCACCGCGACGCGCTTTGGGCGGCGCGGGAAATACCCGCGCCACTCGAAAAGCCGCAGGGCTTGAGGACGAGCCCTGCGCTACGACCTTCGGGCCGGAAGACGTTTTCAACTACATTTACGCAATCTTCCATTCACCCACTTACCGCAGCCGCTACGCGGAATTCCTCAAGAGCGACTTCCCGCGCGTGCCGCTGACCTCGGACGTGAACCTGTTCCGCGTGCTTTGCGCTAAAGGCGCGGAATTGGTCGCCTTGCACCTGCTCGAATCGCCCGCGCTTGAAGAACCGATAACCCGCTACCCGGTGAAAGGCTCGAATCTGGTGGATAAGGGCTTCCCGAAATATGTGGCTCCCGGCGAGCCGGAACCGGGCGCGGGGAAGCCGCTGCAAGAAGGCCGGGTGTATATCAACAAAGCCGCTGTAGCGCCGGTGTCCTCACCGGCGATGCGCATGCCCTCACCCGCCCCGCCCCAGGCGGGGCACCCTCTCCCTGAGGGAGAGGGCCGGGGTGAGGGGGAAGGCGCCGGCCAATACTTCGAGGGCGTGCCGCCGGGAGTATGGAATTTCCACATCGGCGGTTATCAGGTTTGCGAAAAATGGCTCAAGGACCGCCGTGGCCGCGCCTTGATCTTCGATGATCTCACGCACTACGGCAAGGTTGTAACCGCCATCAAAGAAACAATGCGTCTTATGGCCGAAATCGACGCGGCCATCCCCAAATGGCCAATAACGATAGAATGATGCGCAACAAACCAGCGCAATCGGACATCTCGCGAGGTGCATGATGGACATGGCCCACGCTTTACTCTCCGTGGTAAGCGCTGCCGTCGCGGCAATAGCAAGCGCCGTCGCGGCGGCCATGGCGTGGCTGGCGATTCGGGATGCGCGCGCTGGCAGAGCCGAGGAGAGACGGGCTGTAAGGCCTTACTTCAGTTTCTCGCTTGTTAAGGCGTGGGACGGGTTCTCCGACGGGAAATATCACATTGAAGCGACTCTTAAAAATGTGGGACCCCGTCCTGCCTGGAAGGTGACTCGCAGAGTCCTAATCATTGACTGTGGCCTGAGCAAGGACCCTCTGCTCCAGGATAATTTTGAGGTACAAGAAGTCCTCCAGGACAATACTTTGGAGTGGCATGGACAAATAGACCAGCAGTTGGGGTCTGACCTGCCGGAACAATACCTCGTGGTCACGGTCGAATATGACGACCCAATGACGAGAGAGTCTTACAACCAGCTCCTTGTAATGAAATGGGGAGGTGTCTCCGGAGGAAAAGCAAGAGGATTATTCAGGGAAGTTTCTCAGAAGGAGCTGAAAATCGTGCAAAAAACCGTGGCGCGTTTTATGAACAATTAAGAACCGCAGACATCAAGGACAAATCTGCGCCGCCTGCTAATACAAACACATTTGTTGATGTGACGCCACTCTGGTGCGCCGGTCTGCGACCGGCGGATTTCGCCGCTCATAGAGCGCCGCTACAGAAAAGATTGTCACTATAATTGGTAATCTTCAATAGAAGCCGGTCCCGGAATAGCTTCGCGACCGGGCGTGATCGAACGATATGGCAACGAACCACGCAATCGAGTTTCTGGTCTGGCTGCTGATCGCAGCGTCCGTCATTGCGGTAGTGGCAGCCCGGCTTAGGGCGCCCTACACGGTGGCGCTCGTCGTGGGGGGGCTGGCGATAGGGTTCTTGCACCGCTTGCCTATTCTCGAAAGCCTCACGCAGGGCCAGCGGCCGAATTGGCTTACGCCCGATATCGTTTTGATTCTCTTCCTGCCGCCGCTCCTGTTCGAAGGCAGTATTAAGATCCGCTTCCGGCATCTGCGCGAAAATCTTATCCCAATTCTCCTTCTGGCCAACGTTGGCGTTTTGGCAGCGACGGCGATCACGGGATTCGCGATTCATTGGTTTTTCGGACTGCCCATAATCATTGCGCTGGTTTTTGGATCCATCATTTCCGCCACTGACCCGATTTCGGTTATCTCCATTTTTCAGGAAATGGGAGTTGACGCACGGTTATCGACGATTTTGGAAGGCGAAAGCCTCTTTAATGACGGCACAGCCGTCGTCTTGTTTGCAATTTTGGCGGCGGGGCTATCCTCCGGCAAGCTGAACGTCACAACAGGGATCGCAGAGTTTCTGGTTGTCGTGTTGGGAGCTGCGGCGCTCGGCTCCTTCTTGGGATACGTGTTCAGCAAAATCACGCAGCGGATCGATGAGCCAAGAATCGAAATTACGCTGACGACCATCCTGGCTTATAGCTCCTATCTGATTGCCCAGTCGCTGCATCTGTCCGGCGTTATCGCGACGGTGGCGGCGGGCATTGTGATCGGCAATTTCGGCGCGGATGTGGGGATGAGTCCGCGCACTCGGGTCGCGGTATGGTCATTCTGGGAATACGCTGCTTTTGTGATCAATTCCCTGCTCTTTCTGCTCATCGGCATGCAGGTGCGCATTGCTGACTTGCTCCACGCCTGGCATGCGACCCTCCTGGCGATTGGCGCCGTATTCCTGGGGCGCGCGCTTTCCGTCTATGGTCTGACTCCCGTCAGCAATCTGTTCACGGAGAAAATCCCTCTCCGCTGGCAACACGTGCTTGTGTGGGGCGGACTCCGTGGCGCGATTGCGCTGGCTCTCGTATTAAGCTTGCAAACGACGTTCCCGTATCACTCGGAGCTGTCGGCCTGGACGTTCGGAGTTGTCGCATTTTCCATTATCGTGCAGGGATTGACGATCAAGCCTCTCATCACCCGCTTGGGCCTGGCCGCGCAAATGGAAACTGAGTATAGCCGGGTCCGCGCCGAACAGATCGGCTTGTCGTCTGCGCGAGCGGAACTTGATGGATTGCTGGCGACCCATGCCATCTCAGCGCCGCTCCATGGAAGGCTGCGGCGGCGGCTGGATGCCATCCTTAGCCGCGTCGAAGCCGAGATCGCAGACTTGCATGAAAAAGGCAATGCAAAGGCTGACGAGGAATTGCGGACAGTCCGCGCGCGTCTTACGGCAGCTCATCGAAGCGCAATTCAACGGGCGGTCCGCGACGGCATGGTTTCCCAGGAAACGGGAGCGAAGCTGGTGGATGCTCTCGATCACCAAATAGATGAACTGGCCACGGAGGCCCAAGAGAGCCGGCAAAGCCAGAGTCCGGAGCGCCGTCCCAATGCTCAGAGGGACGGCGGCCCATCTGGCGATAGGTGAGCGCTGGGCAGGGTGAGAGCGCCCGCATCCGGCAAACCGCCATTTTTGATCCTGCACGTCTGTTGGGAATCGTATACTGGCGCCTATTTTATCCCGCTCTATCCCGCGCATCACTGGACTTTTGCCGGCGCGCTTCGGGCGATTGCGCAGGCCGGCATAAAATGGCTAAAACGATACAATCACCGCACAGCGTGAAAGTGCGGTACTATGGGTAATCCCTGAAACAACTGCCGAATCGAGGAGACAACAGGCGAATGAAAGTCCTAATGGTATATCCGGAGTTTCCCGACACGTTCTGGAGCTTCAAGCATGCGCTTCCCTTTGTGGGAAAGCGCTCGGCGTATCCGCCCCTCGGCCTGCTAACCGTTTCGGCAATGCTGCCGCAAAGCTGGCAGCGGCGAATGGTGGACTTGAACGTGCGCCGCCTGAAGGATGCCGAGCTCGATTGGGCGGACGTCGTCTTCTTCAGCGGCATGATGGTGCAAGGCCCTTTCATGAAAGTACAAATAGAGCGCTGTAAGCGGCGAGGTCTGCGCACTGTGGTGGGCGGACCCATTGCGAGCGCCCAGGACCCAACCATCGCGGAAGCGGATCACGTGGTGGAGGGTGAGTCTGAAGAGATCATCGCTGAATTGGCTGCGGATTTGGAGCGCGGCACGGCGAAGCCATTCTACAAGGCTGCACAATTGCCGGATCTCACCCAGGTGCCCCTGCCCCATCTTCACCTCGCCAACCTGCGGAGCTACAGCGCCATGCCGGTGCAATATTCGCGGGGCTGTCCGTTCAACTGCGAATTTTGCGACATTATCGAGATTTACGGCCGCCGGCCGCGTACCAAAACCCCCGACCAGGTCTGCGCCGAGTTGGACCAAATCCATAGACTCGGCTGGCGCGGTCCGGTCTTCCTGGTAGACGATAATTTCATTGGGAACAAAAAGAATGTGAAAATACTTCTGCCGCGGCTGGTCGAGTGGATGCGGGATCATAAATTCCCGTTTTCTCTCTTTACGGAAGCCTCGTTGAACATTGCCGAAGATGAGGAACTGCTGCGGCAGATGCGCCAAGCGCATTTTACCCGGGTCTTCATGGGGATCGAGACGCCCGTCGTCGAAAGCTTGAAAGAGACGCACAAGCTCCAGAACCTGCGGAGGGATTTGCTGGAAAGCGTGAAGCTTATACAGGCTCACGGCATCGAAGTGATGGCAGGCTTTATCGTGGGCTTTGATAACGATCCTCCTGACGTTTTTGAGCGCCAGATCAAATTCATCCGCGAGGCGGCGATCCCCTTATCTATGGTTGGCCTGCTTACCGCTCTGCCCAACACTCAGTTATGGCGCCGGTTGAAGACAGAGGGGCGGCTGCTAAAGCAGAGTCTGGGCAACAACACCATCGCTGATTTAAATTTCATACCCAAAATGGGCGCGGGGGAACTGCTGGCAGGCTACCGGAAGATACTAGAGACCATCTATAATCCTGAGGAATACTTTGAACGGGCCATCGCATTCCTTTCGCATCTGGGTGACGCAGCTCGCGACCCAGTGTGTTTCTCTGACATGATGGCCGTAGTGCGGTCGTTCTGGCGGCAAGGAATGCGGAGCGATTATCGCAAGGAATATTGGAAATTCATCATCGAGGCTGCCCGCCATCATCGCCAGCACTTGGACAAGGCAATGACCTTGGCCATCATGGGACACCACTTCTTTACGCTGACGGCGGCGGCTGATAACCCATAGGGGCAATCTATTGAGACTTGCAGTTCGTAAAGAGGTCCAGGAAGTTGTGCGTTGGAGTTTCCTCCAACCGGCGCGCGTCCCCGCATAATTCAAGAATTTTGCCCTGCTCTTCCGTAGCAAACCTTCGCGCCAAGCCAGCCCTGAATTTTTGTTCCAACAGAGGCACAGCCTCCGCGCGGCGCCGTGGATGCCCAGCCGGATACTGAACTTCCACCGCAGGGATGCGGCTGCCATTCTTGAAGGTGATCTCGACGGCGTTGGCGACGGAGCGCTTCGCGGGGTCGAGATAATCCGCACTGTATTGGCGGTTCTCCACCGTCGCCATTTTGGAACGAAGCAGATCGATTCTTGGGTCAGCAGCGATTCGATCCCGGTAATGGTCAGCGGTGACATTGCCGAAAACCAGCCCGATTGCAACGATGTATTGAAGGCAGTGGTCGCGGTCGGCGGGGTTGCGGAGCGGTCCGGTCTTGTCGATGATCCGGATCGCTGATTCGTGCGTGGTCAAGTTGATGCGTTCGACTTCATGGATGCGGTTTTTGACGAGCGGATGAAGTTGCAGGGCGCATTCCAGCGCCGTCTGAGCGTGGAATTCCGCCGGGTAGATTTTGAAGAGTACATTTTCCATGACGCCGGAGCCCAAAGGTTGGGTGAGCTTTAACGGTTGGCCTTTGCAGAACGCATCCTGAAAGCCCCATGTTGCCGCCGTCAGCACGGAGGAATAGCCCATCTCGCCCCTTCGCGTGAGGAAGGCCAAAAAGACGGCGCGGCTCGCGGCATCCGCCGCTGCCCATGATTTGCGGGAGCCCGCGTTGGGCGCGTGCCGGTAAACTCTGAGGCAAGGCCCGTCTACAAACGCTTGAGAGACTGCGTTGATGATTTCTTCCCTGCCGCCGCCCAGCAATGCCGTGACCACTGCGGCGCTTGCTACTTTCACCAACAGCACGTGATCGAATCCCAGCCGGTTGAGGCTGTTTTCTACTGACAACATCCCCTGAATCTCATACGCCTTGATTGCAGCAGTCAACACATCGCGCACCAGGAGGGGCGGTTTGCCCTGGCTTGCGGACGTGCGGGAAAGATAATCGGCCACAGCGAGGATGGAAGCGAAATTGTCTGATGGGTGTCCCCATTCCAGCGCCAGCCAAGTGTCGTTGAAGTCCAACCAACGAATCAGGCAGCCGATGTTGAAAGCCGCTTGAACCGGATCAAGACGGAAACCGGTCCCCGGCACCGGAACGCCATTCACCATCTCTGTACCGGGAACGATGGGGCCCAATAACTTTATGCATTCGCGGTCGGAAAGCGCTTCGCAGGCGCAGGCGAGCGAGTCCAGCAGGCAAAGGCGCACGGTCCGGTATGCTTCCTCGCTCTTTATCTCGAAGTCGCAAACGTAATCAGCAATTTTATCGAGGACGGCGTGAAGGCTGGGATTGGAGTTGGACATAAGGTTTCGGCTTCCACCCCTTATTTGCCTTCTGTGGGCGGGAAAAGGCGCGCATATTTCTCTTCCCAGGCGCGGTAGTCCAGAAAATCGTATAGCTCCGCCCGTGTTTGCATCAAGCTGATAACGCCTTGCTGAGTGCCTTCTTCGCGCAGAGATTGATAGACCTTCAGGGCCGCTGCATTCATCGCACGGAAGGCCGAGAGGGGATAGAGAACTAAACTGACGCCGGCAGCTTTCAACTGATCGAGCGCGCAAAGTGGCGTGACGCCGAATTCCGTCATGTTGGCCAGCACGGGAACTTCGGTTGCCTCTGCAAAGCGCGCGTACAGGGGAAGACCGGTCAGCGCTTCAGGAAAAATCATGTCGGCTCCCGCCTCGACGCACGCGCAAGCGCGTTCCAGCGCCGCGTCTAATCCCTCAACCGCCAAGGCGTCCGTCCGCGCCATGATCACGAAGCTGGCATCCGTCCGCGCATCAACCGCAGCCTTGATGCGATCCACCATCTCGCTCTTGCTCACCAGGGATTTGCCGGGTAAATGCCCGCAGCGTTTTGTAGGCGCCTGATCCTCAATGTGCATTCCGGCGGCCCCGAGCTTGATTAAGGATTTAACGGTGCGAGCGATGTGAAAGGCGCCGCCAAAACCCGTATCCGTATCGACGAGAAGAGGCAACTCCGTGCGGTCGCATATCCGGCGCGCGTCGGTTAAAACCTCATCGAGCGTCAGGAAGCCCAGGTCGGGAAGACCCAATGATGCTGCGGAGACTCCGGCGCCGGAAAGATACAGAGCCCTGAAGCCTACTCGTTCCGCCAGCCTGGCCGCGTACGCGTTGATGCATCCCACAACCTGAAGCGGCTGCTCGGTTGCGACAGCCGCGCGAAGCCGTCCGCCTGCAGTGGGAGGGATGGTCATCTTGTTTTTTTCGCCCATGGCTCACCCCTCTCCGTAAAGAGATTTGGTTTACAAGTCTTGGTGGGGCGTATCACGCGCCGGTGCAAGCAGCAAGCGATATGGGCCGCAAACGTCCTGTTTACGGCTGGCGGCCAGGCAGCCAGATCACGCCGCGTTCTGCGAGGCCGCTGATTTCCTGCTCGCTGTATCCCACTTCTGTCAATATGTCCCGTCCATGCTCGCCCAACTCCGGAGGAGGGCCGCCGATCTGAGACGGCGTCTCAGAGAAGTTAAGCGGCAATCGAGGAATTTGGGCTGCAATGGGTTCCGCGTCCGTCTCGCTTGGCAAAGCGACCGTTTCAAGTTGGCCTAGCGCAGCCAACTGCGGATCGTTCAAAACCTGGCCAACAGACTGTATCGCTTCCGACGGGACTCCATGGTCGTCAAGCCGGGCAAGCCAGCTAGCCATCGGCGCGGTTTTGAACACGGCGGCCAGTTCGCTTTCGAGTTGTTCACGATTGCGCAAGCGTTCGGAGGCCGTCGCATAGCGGGGATCGCGCGCCCACTCCGGACGATCGATGGCGTTGCAAAGCCGCACGAAGAGGCGGTCGCTCGAGATGCCGATCAGAATCTTGCCGTCTGCCGTGGGAAAGTCGCCGTAAGGCGCAAACGCAGGGGATTTCACCCCCAGTGGTTCAGGGTCGATGCCCGTGAACTGGCGGATGAGCAAGTGATAATGCATCCACATAATGCCAGTTTCAAAGAGCGAACTGTCCACCCGCTGGCCTTTTTGAGTGCGCTGGCGCTCGAAAAGCGCCGCCAGGACGCCGAGCGCCAGCCAAATGCCGGAGCCCATGTCCATAACCGAAATTCCAGTTCGGCCCTCGTATCCTTTGCGCGCGCCGGTTATGCTGACAATGCCCGTGCGGGCCTGCAGAAGCGCATCGTATCCCGGCCTTTCGTGATCCGGCCCCCGTGTGCCGAACGCCGTGAGCGACGCGTAGATGATGTCAGGCCGAACCGCCCTTAGCGACTGCTCGTCCAAACCCAACGAAGCGGCTTTGCCGAAGCGGAAATTCTCTATGAAGACGGCGCTGCTTTTGGCCAAACGCAGAATCACATCGCGTCCCTCGGCCTGCCGGATATCAAGCGCCAACGAGCGCTTTCCGCGGTTGATGGGAACGAAAGCGGCGCTCCAGATTCCGCGGTATGGACCCATTTTCCGGCCATCGTCTCCCCCCTGGGGCCGCTCGATCTTAATCACGTCCGCGCCCAAATCCGCCAAAATCATGGTGGCGGAGGGGCCTGCCACGTTAGCGGTCAGATCCAGTACGCGCAGCCCCCTTAGAGGCCCAGTGGCCGCGTACGAATCCGGACGATTGGTTTTCTTTGGATTTGTCATTGGGGAAATCTTCGGCCGCGAGAGGCTGAATTACCGCCAGGTCTTGCGCTTGTTCTATACATAACGACGTAAGCCGGCGGGTTAGAGACTAACCTCGTGTTGATGCAGAATCCTCTTGGCCTGCGTGAGAACAGGCTCGTCGATCATCTTGTGGTCCAAGGCTACCACGCCAATGCCCGCCGCCTTCGCAGCCTCATAGGTTTCAACAACCCGCTTGGCCCAGTTCACCTCGTGATCTTCGGGGGCGAAAGCTCGATGGACCAGTTCAATCTGGCTTGGGTGAATCAGGGCCTTTCCGGTGAAGCCCATCTGCTTAGCGCGTCTCGCTTCTTCAAGAAAACCTTCCTCGTCCTGAAAATTGACGAAAACCGTGTCGAGAGCGTGGATCTGATAAGCCCGGGCGTGGACGGCAACCACCGAGCGCGCAAAGGCCACTTCTTCTCCTGTCCGAGTTCGGCTTACACCAATATCCGCGCAATAGTCCTCCGCACCGAAAGCCAAACCGATGGTCCGCGGACCGGATCGCGCGAGATCGCCCGAGCGAACAACCCCCAAAGCAGTTTCGATGATCAGCAGTAGCTTGATCTTTCCCGGAGCGATTCCCTTTTCTTCCTCAATGCGGGAAATTTCCCTATCGACCGTTGCCAATTCAGCCGGATCGTCTGACTTGGGAAGCACAAGCCCATCCACGCAGGGATGGACGGCGGTCCGCAGATCGTCTTTAAGGAAGCTGGTTTTAGCGCTGTTCACGCGAACAAAGATGCGGGAAGCTGAAGGCTTGAGTGCGTCCAATTCCACCGCGAGCTCTCGGCGGGCTGCCAGCTTGTTGTCCGGGGCTACCGCATCCTCAAGGTCGAAGATAAATGCGTCCGGGCGTAGTGTTTTGGCCTTAGCCAACTTTTTCGGGCTGTCCGCCGGAACGAATAGCAGGCTTCGTAGCATTTCCATCAAATTAGCTCCACAGGGCCGGATGCGGCAGACGCCAGCGGCTCTATTCGTCTCGACCGTTGGGACAAGTCGCAACAAATAGTTTATCACTACCGCTGGTCTCTGTGGCCTACCGGCCAAACCTCATTCGCCAGGTGAATTATCGAAGCTCTACGTCGCCAAAAGAGCAGTCAGCGCCTTCACGTTAGAGACATTCTCAAGCTCGCGAACCATCTCGACGACGGCATTGGCTTTCTGGCTGGGCCACTTTGCAAAGTCAACGCACTCTTGAAACTTGCCTGCGACCTCATCAAAACTCATAGGATTTTGAGGCGTGCCTTTGGCGAAGTCTGCGCTTCCGGAAATAGTGCGGCCGCTCTTGAGGTGAATTGTTATAAAGGTCCTCGTCCAGTTGGAGCCAGCGGCGTTGGAGCGTGGATCGACCACCATGTGCACGCGCTTAATCATGCTTTGCACTTCAGCGCTGTTAACCACGTTATCCTGAAACTGGTTCAGCCCGGCCTTGCCGTAAATCAACAGCGCCGCCAAACAGAATTCCATGCTGAACTTGGCTTGGAGCGCCGTGTGCGGGTCGTGATAGAAGAGGTCCTTCGGCACATAGTCGTTAACTCCCACAGTAACGCTCTCGACTTGATCCGCGCGGATCTGGTTTTCCTTAATCAGCTTCAACATCGCCGTCATACCTGGGTGCGTTACTAATCCCGAGGGGAACGGCTTGATCGCGACTCCGGGAGAGACAAAAGTCCACGGCTTGCCGAGCTTGCCCATAATGTATTCCGGGTTGTAGCCGCCGCCCGCCGCGTGGAAAAACCCGCTGGGGTCTTCCAGAACGTCAAGTGAGGCGGTCCAGCCGAGCGCCGAAAGGTCGCCCGCAACAACTCCCGACTCCGCCGCGTGGCCGGCCTGAAAAGGTTTCGTCATGGTCCCGAAGTTCGCGCGCAGACCGGAAGCTTCCGCTCCCGCGATGCCGTAAGTGTTAGCAACCCAATGCGCATCGAGTCCGTGCAGCTTTGCCGCCGTCGTGGCGGCCCCAAACGTGCCGCACGTGCCTGTCGTGTGAAATCCGTCGATGTAATGACGGGGATTGATTGCCTGGCAGATCTTGCACTCGACTTCGACGCCGAGATGATAGGCCAACATCAGGTCTCGGCCGGAAGCGCCCTTTGCCTCGCCGAGCGCCAGCGCCACCGGCAGCGTCGTATTGGTCGGATGGAGCAAGCCGAAATTCTGGTGCGGCCCGCCGGGGGCTTGCGTGTCATCGTAGTCCTGGGAGTGAATTCCTACGCCGTTTGCGAAAGCAGCGAAACGCGGCGACAGCTTCATGGAAGAACCAATCAGGGTCGCGCCGCCAGGCGACAGGCCGAGCGACTTGAGATAGGTGCGGCTCAGGTCTCCGGTCTTAACGACAGCTCCTACAAGCGCCAATCCAAGTCCATCCAGGATTGATTTCTTGCCAATCGCGATCACGTTCGCAGGTATGTCCGCGTACGCTGTGTTTACCACAAACTCCGCAACGTAATGGGTTAGTCCCTCCGTGGCGGGCGGGTCAATTGCGCTTGATGGACGGGCGGTGGGAGCCGCAGCAGCCAGTGTTGCGCTGCCTGCAGCGCCAAGCGCAAGAGCCGCGCCAGCGCCTGCCAATCCTCTTTGGACCAGCACTCTTCTCGTCATTTTCATGTTGGACATTTTCTTCACTCACCTTAAGTGGTTACGGTTGCCAGCCCGTGCGTGCGCACAATCATACGCCAATTTGGCGCAAAACCAGAAAAACAATTTCAGCCGTGGCTGTATCTGATTGATTTCATGAAAGATAAGTGGCTTTGCTTGGCAAATGCGATGTTACTGACTTTTTTTCAATAAGTTAAGCGGTTAAAAGTGGGTTTGGTCCTCTAATGTTTATTTAGTTTCAATCACTTGTGGGTTCGCCCCTTAAACATTCTTTTGGGGTCTTGCGTCATTCTTTCTTCCAAATTGAACCTGTTGCGCTTCCAACAACCTTGTTTTCAATGTATTATGAGGCATGCCGCGCCGCGCAGTGGGCGAAATGTGCGTTTTGCTGCAATTCGCGTTCTGTCGAAACTGGTTCATCACAATGGATTTAGTCTAGTACACTAGGCTAAATAAATCAAGGCGTTCTTAGCGCGGCGTGTGCGCGTCGCCGCCCCTCACCCGGCCTGAGTAACGGCCACCCTCTCCCCCAGCTTTGGGGGAGAGGGCTTGGCGGGTGGTGAAGGGACAGCGCCGCAGGCGCCTTGGAGTGCGGCAGAGGAGCTGAACCAGGCAGCGCCCCAGCCGGCCAAGCAGAGCCGGAGCGCAAGGACAGAATGGCGGGAGCGGGCGCTCCCGCACTCCAAGGCGCTTCGCGCACAGGCAGGGATCAACCCTTCACGCTACTTCGAGGGTGTGCTGGAAAGCTTCTTGAACTTTCATATTGGCGGATATCGGAACGGAGGGAATTAGTTGAAGGACCGGTCTGGGAACGCCGCAAAAGCGGCGATCCCAGACCGTTGCCGAATGACTTGACGTTACCAATTCACTTTCAGACCAAATTGAATCTCGCGCTGTGAATTCGAGGTTGAATCAATTAGGCCTGCGGTGGGAATAGGCGCCCCGCTTCCGTTGAACAGAGTCTGGTTGTCAAAAGGCGTCTCGAAATTCGGCCGGTTGAGAACGTTGAAGAACTCAGCACGGATTTGAATGTTGAAGTTCTCCGAAATCCTCGTCACCGGGATGTTCTTGAAGAGCGAGAAGTCGAAATCGGCAAGTCCAGGCCCAATAACCGCATTACGGCCCGCATTACCGAGGAGGTTCATGCAGGTACCGGGTATGGCAGTCCCGCTTGCGTTCACAGCGAGATTACACGCCCCTGAGAAGTTAGCCGGCACCACTGGTGGCGAGAAACAGTTGGTTTTAATGTAGTTGTTCGGGTTGCCAGGGTTAACCAACGACTGACAACCGGGTATATTGAGACGGTCTGGGTACTGGTACGGGTCCGTGCTATTTACACCCAGCGGGTCTCCTCCTATCAGCGGCGTAATGGACACCCCCGACTCTGCGGTGAAGATTCCACCCAGCTCCCAGCCGCCCAGCACATCGTAAGGGATGGACCCCTTGGCCCATCCGGATGGAGTTGGGATATCCCACAAATAGTTGGCGACGAAGGATTGCTCGATGTTGAAATCGCAAACACCGTTTCTCAGAGGGTTGGCGAATGAGAGGAGGCTCGAAATGGAGTTATTAAAGGCGTCGCCGAAAATTACTGCCGAGCCTTGGTCAATGCATCTGCCTAAAGTGTAGGAGGCTTGAAACTGGACGCCATGGGAGAAGTTCTTCATAGCTTCAAACTGCAGAGAGTTGTAAGAGGCCGGGTCATTCCACATGAGGGACCTGATGTCCCCTACCGTGGGATTGATCCTTGTACCCGGCGTGGTAGGCCAAAGGTAGCCAGCAGAAGTGTTCGCGAGCGGCACCGCGAAATTGTTGTCGTCCATCGTGAAGGGACCGTGCACAGTCCGCGAGCCGATATAAGCGGCGGTCACCATAACCTGGCCAGGCAGTTGCTGCTGGATGTTCAAATTCCAGTTCATAGCGTAACTTTGTGGTGGGCTTTGTTGTATGTAGGGCGCCAGAAAGCTACTGGGGTTGAAGCCGGCCAACTGGAAGGCCCCCTTCGGAAACGAACCTTGTGGCAGGCTTGATGCACCGCCAGTCTCTTCGAACGGGGCTGCCAACGCGATCTTGGCCGTGTATTCATACGGAAGATCCAGAATGTCAAAAATTCCAAATCCTGCACGGATCGCCGTCTTGCCATTGTGGAACGGGTCCCACGCAAAGCCTATGCGAGGTTGAAAGCCCGAATAGTTTGGAGGGTGGAAGAGTGTCGGAGATTCGACGGCCGGAGTGGGACTATAAAGGTTGGTAAGGAGCGGGCACAGCCCCACGGAACAGGTTGGCGCGGTCATCCCCTCCCACCGCACACCCAAGTTCCACGTCAGGTTCGGACGCGCTCGCCAGTCGTCGTTCAGATACGCTCCAAGATACGTGGATCGAAGCCCGGCCATGCTCTCTGTAGCCGGGTTGAGCGTCTGTACGCTCTGCGGCTGGTTCTGAAGAAATCCCGCCAGGGAACCGAAGTTGAAGCTCCCCGTGGGTCTGCCTGCGGCAAGCAGGTTGTATTGCATCCGGTTGACGCTGCCGCCGAATTCGATGCTGTGGTTGCCATGGGTCACAAACACGTCGTCGTACCCTTGGAATGAATTGCCGTGGTGAAAGAATTGCGACAAGCCGCCCAACCCGCCGGCGAAAGGCGTTATTTGACCACCCACGCCGCTTACACCTGGGGATGTCAAACCCGGCAGCTCGCCCAAAGATGTGCTTGCTGCCAACGGATTAATCGCGCTAACCGGCGAATTGACCAGACCCACGGTGCGATTGAAGCCCAGGCGGAATGTGTTGATCACAGCCGGGCTAAAAGAATGGGTTTCCTCCAAGTCCACCATTTGCCTCCGCGTGAACACCTCGGCGATCCAGTTGTTCATAGAGTCGGGCAAGGTGAGCGGGGCGCTGTCGTAAAAGTACGACCCATTCAGGGTGTCCTTTTCCGAAAACGTATGGTCAATCCGGGTCTGAAAGAGATTCTCGCTGTAGCCCTGAGTCGCTCCAACGCTAAAGATTCCCGTATCAGATCCAGGAGTCACCGGATGGTTCGGCAACGGCCAGAAAGCCAGATACGGCTGCATAAGGGGGTTCACCGTAACGTTTCCCGTTGAGAGGATTCCCTGCCGGGCCGCCGCCGTAGGAACGACGTCGGTAAATGGAAAGCTGAGCGACTGCCGGAACCCTTCGTAGTCGCCAAAGAAGAACGTCTTGTTCTTCTGGATCGGTCCGCCGATCGACGCTCCAAACTGGTTGCGCCTGAACGGCAGCTTTTGGATGTTAGCGGAATTTTCAAAGAAATTGGCAGCGTCCAGCGAGTCATTGCGGAGGAATTCATAGGCGTCGCCGTGAATCTTGTTGGTTCCGGACTTCGTGATGGCGTTGATGACGCCTCCGGAGGTCATGCCGTAAGCGGCAGAATAATTGGTCACCTCCACGGAGAACTCTTGGATAGCATCCACGCCCAGGTTGACGCCGATGGCGCTTCCCGGCGCGCCGTTCGAGTAATCGTTGATGCTGATGCCGTCCATCCGGTAGTTGTTCTCGTTCGGACGGTGACCGTCTGCGGTAAGCTGATTTCCAAAGCCCCGGTTCCCGCGCGCCGCGTTCACTCCGTTTTGGGCCTGAGTGAGAATGGCAGTGACGCCGGGCTGCAGAGTGGCCAGTTGCGTCCAGTCACGTCCATTCAATGGAAGCTGGCGAACGGTGGTGCTGCTGACCTGCGCGCTGACTGTGGAAGTTGCTGTCTGCACCAAAGGCGGAGCGCCCGTCACTTGAACTTGCTGGCTTACCGCACCGACCTGTAGGGCCAGGTTTAATTCCAGCGTCTGTCCAACGGCCAATGTAATGCCGGAGCGGACCAGTGTTGAAAACCCTTTCGCCGAGGCCGTCACTTCGTATGGCCCAGGCAGAAGGTTCGGCA